>Ga0004534J46558_1009559_pt1 | contig 9431 bp, 8 predicted proteins | sample BioPla1RNA1_FD_46558 | JGI IMG/M metagenome (IMG submission 46558) | reverse complement strand
GTAATGCGCCCGGTTTGCTCATCGAAGGCGAATAGGATGATGGCCAGCTCCAGGATCTCGTTTTGAACAGGCGACAGACCCGTGGTCTCCACATCCAAGAATGCGCCGCACCCTATCCTGTCACTCTCTTTTCGTTGTGGCAAATGAGCCTCTGCCCGACCATCTTCCCTCATGGAAGCCCTGACCCCCTGCGACAATCTCGTTTGGCAGAGGCTTCATCACAAAACAGACATCTCCTCTCAGTGTCTGTGACTGTCGCCATCGATCTTGCGAGACGCGTTTTCAGCTTGACGAGCGACACTGGTTCGGTTTGCCGGGACAACGGCCAAAGAGACCGACTCCGCTCTTTTCTTCGATGATCTCGGCGTCAGCGTCCAGATTCAAATGGTCACAAATGACCGGGAAATGTCATCCATAGTGACCGGTCGAACGGGAAGAAACACCCTGCGTAGCTCATGGGTAAGGAAAAACACCTACTACTGGGAGTGAACAAGATTGATCGATGTGGAGAAAACAATAGACGGAGACTGCGTGACGTAGTCCGGTATAGGTACGACGGTGCAGAGATAGCGAGCGTCCGTCACCAGACAATCGCTGAGTACCGGAGCGAGTCGGCGACTGACAAAGCCGTTTCCAAAACCACATGACCGAGGGTCAATCCCCGCGCGTGCAGGGGAGCCCCTTCACCAACCACAATATCTCGTACCTAACAACGACCGGATTCCATATCTGTTCATATGCGATACCGTGCTCCGTGATGTCGTGCATCACATGATGAGGGCTGTGTATGGTTCTTCAACAGGCCGAGTCCGCTGGCGTGTTAACAGAGACCCCTGATGAACTTGGACGCATCGCCAACACCATGCCATCTACCTCCACCAGATTCACCGGAGGAACGCCCAGCATCTTAAGTGCCTGGCCGCCCGGCAGACGCGGCTCCCGCCAGACCATGACAATACCGGCCTCTTTTTCAGCGGGAAACCAATCCTCTAAGACGCTCCAGATGCGCTCGCGTACTGCTACAGACAGGCGCGCACCTGTGTACACACCGGGCGCGATTTCAAGCATTGACGAACTCAGAAAGCCTCGAATTCTGTCACTGACATTCCGCGTCACTACAACTGTCATTTGACCTCAAGGAGCTCCTTTATCCGGTCAATCATAGCGGATATCAACCTGCGCTTCCTAAACACCTCTGCGGCCGCGTAGCGAACCTCTGGCTCCAAAGCAAGCTGCGGATCCCCCGCCACCTTAGCCGCCACTGAAAAGGCCAAAGGAACTGTCACCTCAATGCGCCACATATCCGCTATATCGAGCGTAAACGCATTGGACGATTCCTCGTGAACGAAGCCCAACGGAGGCAGGGCCCCCACTGCAGCTACGGCAATATCCGCTGCCGCTTCCACAAACGTCGCTGCGTGATTGATCGCCTGGTTCGGGATGTCCGCCGCTTCCGGATTCTGTCGGTCGTATGACCGTCCACGCCAATCAATGCCGTACTTGTCGGCCAGTATTCGGTACGATTCCCTGATTCTTGCCCCCTCAATGCCCCGCAACGCACTTATATCGCGATGGGGCAGTACCTCACAAAATCGGTATCCGTACATGCGCCTGGCAACACGCAACCGGGATTCTTCATCAGCCCACAAGCGAGCATGGGCTCGGGCTACATCGGAGCGCCCCTGTCCCATGGGCGGGGCGGTGTAGAATTTCACACCACCCTCCCCCACGGCAGCCAGAAGTGTTCCGTGACGCGCCAGGATGCGCAGCACATCATGGGTTACCGTGGTTCCGGGCCCCATCAAGATCATGGAGACAGTCTGGTACGGGATGGCATAATCACCCGCGGCCATGTCGGCGGTTCCGGCAGTGATGAAATGGAGCGTACCATCCCGGACGATCAGATTCCCTCTAGCCAACCAGAGCAGTCCATGACGATCGACGTGCGGCACCCTGGCACCCGCCAGTCCCAGGCGACCGGCAAGCAAAGGAGATCCACTCATGACGGCGGCCCCAACAGAAGCATACCGTATCCGAATGAACGGTGTCTGCCTACTCCACGGACGAGAAGCTCAGGAAAAGCGTCGGCGTCGTTTACTACAAACTGCCCACGCACCAGAGCATGAGGTCGAATGAGTTGCCTCCGCTTGCGTGTCCCGCCTGAGCGCTGTTCCTTGCGCGTCTGACGCAGGAGACGAAAACCAGCCAAAGAGACAGCGGTCACCGTGGTCACTCCGTCGCGCTCGAGACGCTCACGAACCCAATCGCAGTAGACCTCCTCTCTGCTGACCGGGTTCCCATCATCCTTGTCGGCATGGATCAGATACAGATCCTTCTCCACCCCGGTCGTTGCCTTTCGTCCCACAGGACAGCATTGAACCTCGAACGACAGACGCTGTCCCGGTCGCCAAGCAGGCATTGGTTTGCTCAGTATAGACGTGTCCGGTTCCGGACAGACCGCAAGGACGGCAGGGGTGGCAAAGTCCTGTACCCTCTGACGCAGATCCTCCGCCCCCACGAGCGAGTAACCCAGTATCCGGGTGGACCGTTTGCGATCCATGAACAGACGCCAAGGTCTTGGTGCCTGCTCACCGAAAGCCGCACCGAACCAGGCATGGATGCCATATCCGAGATTCTCATCGCCGTCTCGTGTCACCCACCCTTGGTCACGCAGGAAGTACAGCAGGGCACCTATATCCGGTCGGAGTTCAACCATATGCAACGTTGTCATGAACTACTCCCTCCAAGAGGCCCCTCCATGCGCCATTGACCTCCCGCCGGGACTTGATTAGTCCAATCCCGCAATCCCGCCACACGGCGCATCCGACCACGGCCCTGCAGTCCCGGTTCAGCAGGCCAACAGGCCATCAGATTGGCATCGTACGGCTGAGCTGCACCATGACGATCCCACACCGGCACCCGGCGCAGGATAGCCAACAGATCCTCTCCTTCGATTACGGGAGTCCGCGGATCCAGCAAGGGTCGGGTCGGCAAACACGTCTTACGCCCCAAAAACAGCGGTCGAGCAGGACGACGAAAGGCTTCCAGTAATGCATCCACGTCAGGCTGCTCATCGCCCTTGAGCCCCATGACGAGAGTCATCAAGCCATCCGTCCAATAATGTCGGTAACGCTGGTGAATGCCGAACTTAGCTGCGGTTCCGCCGCCGCGATGATCGGGCTTTCCCCTTGTGGTCCACCCACCTACGGGATCACCCCTTTTTTGCCGGTCAGCATACCCGATCATCTTGGGCTGTCCCAGGTCGACGGTATGGTAGTCTATCATGGGTTCCGGACGTACATCCCAACGAGCGGCGAACTGGATGCGCTCCTGCAGCCTTTGAAGCTTAGCGAAGTCCTTGTGCTCCCACCCCAGGGCATTGGCGGCCAAGCCCGTCAACATCGATGTCGCCGGGAAGTCATCCACAAAACCGTGCTGATCGACAATCACTCCGCCGTAGCTTATCATCGGAGCATCCAAGCGCAGTACAAGGCCCCTCATCGCCGGCCCTCCGCGATATCCGTCATCGCCCGGGTGATGGCCTCATCCAACGGCATGACCGTCTCCTGTTCGCGAGCCCAGGTATGTAGTGATGACACATAGCGTCGTTCCCCCATGTCGCCGTACATGTCCTCCAGGGCTCCCAAGTAAGAGGCCAGAGCCTGCACCGAATCAGCCATGGGATGAGATTTGGCGCTGAGACGCACCGGACTTAGGAAAGCATTTGCCAGACTGCGCGGCTGGGCCTGTCCGGTCTCCAAAACCACACACTCGGCGCGGGCGTAGGGTGCCGTAGCCCCCAACTTGGCTCCGGGTGTTACCTGCGTGACAGCCTGAATGAACAGCCTCAACAACTCCTGGGCATCCTGCAGATCCTGCTCCCGCCAGGCGCTCTGTTCGCATCCGGTCAAATTGGATACCAGCAACGGGACATCCACGACCACGTAGCCATAGAAAATGCCCGCTCCCAACTCCATGTCGTTGGCGTGAGCCGCCCCTGTCTCGTCTCCCGCAAGATCATCCACTACGGTAAAGAAGTCGACCTCCGTATCCAAGGCATGTGTGGTGAAGGCATGGGCGACATGCACCGGAGCATCGACTCTGGCCAGGATGTCCGACGTTACAAAGCGTCCGAACATAGCTCCCTCGAACCCGACTGCCGGGTTTTGGATTCCTGCCTGACGCAAGAGAGCGGCGAAGTTTTTGGCTCCCTCTTTGATGATCTGGTCAAGATAGGCCTTGGCCTCTTTGACATCCCCCTGTCGTGCAGCTTCCTGAATAAGGGCGGTGAAATAATCAGCTTCGGGCCGACCGAACAGGACGGGTTGTTTCATGGCCAGCGTGTCCTTCTCAAGGGCTTCCTTGGATCGGGCCGCGGTGAGAATCTTACCGGCCAGATGGATGATCAACTCATCCGCCAGCGCCTCATCCATCCCGTCTTTGACGAGCCGCGGCTTGAGGACCCGGCTGAAAAAGTAACGGGTCCGCCAACCAGAAGGAAGCTCGGCATACTCAGTCATCCACATCCGCCAGTGTCGTTTTTGACACTGACTCGAGATCCGCAACCGGGGAGCACCGCCGAACATGATCCGTTTGGCCAGCCCCGCATCATCCCGATTGAGAAGGCTGGCATGGTAGCTGGTCAAAAAGTGAACCTGAAGAAACATCCTATACCACCTCACGCTGTTTTTTCTCAAGGGCGCTGTAAAAATCTCCGGCGATTCGGCGTCGACACTGCTCGCGCCGATCCGCATGGCGGGTCAGCAAAAGCTGTGCCGGATGGATCCAATTGCAGGCTGCCGTTTTGGCAGCCAGAAACCGGGCGGCGCGCAGCAGAAGGGTCCGCTGTGTGTCTCCATCGGCGGAAAGCAGCCGCTCCAGTCGGGCTTCACTGTATCCCTCTTCCGCCAGTGCCTGACCAAACGGCAGATCAGGCCGATGGGGATTCGGACTCACGATGGCCATACCGGCCACCAACGTCGTCCAATCCCGGCGCAACTCCTCGGTGGAATCCCACCCTTCCGGGAGATAGCGCAAAGCGAATCGGTAAAACGCAAGCGGCGGCTGGTCCGGACTCATGCGGCGTAGCGCGGCCCGATCTCCCGTGGAAAGCCAGTCGCTGTCGATTGCCGCCGCCACACGACCGATCACCTGAGAGAGATTTGCTTCAGGAACCTGTGTGCTCATGTCTCTCCTCCCTCAATGACGGAAAGTTCTTTTCACTGTACAAGGCCCCCCAAAAGAGGCGATCAGCATGAACACGAGCCCGATACCTCCGTCCCTCGCGCTCGGGCATGCCTTCTTGCGCCTCGCGCAAGACTCTGAGGGCATGGTCTCTCAGTCGCCGGGCCCACTCCCGCAGCTCCTGGTCGTCATCGAAGGGTTCCGGCACCGACCACAGCCAGGGGAAAAAATCCGCCGACCAAAGTGCCACAAAGCGCCTGGCGCATGATTCCCACCAGGCCTGTGCCGATTCGCTTCCGAAATCGATTTTTTCGGGTCCGCCCTGAAAAAAAGCAAACACAGCGGGCTTCAGCACCCTGTTTTGCATAATGCCCGTATACTCCATGGCCGTCTTGCTGAGGGCGGCCAGAGGCTCGCGGCGTTGCAGTGAACCAAAAGCTCTTCGTTGGGCGGCGGCGGGAATCAAGACCGACTCTTCATGGAACCCATCAGTGGTCCCCTGACCGCGAATCATCACGGACATGTGGAGCCAAACCGCTCCCTCTTCCCACGACACATGCGGCCTGTGCAATGCCGTCAGCTGTAGCCCCTCGGCAAAGATCAAGCGTCTTATCAGATCGGCGCTGATCCCATGGGCTGGAACGGTCAGAGCCTTGTCTTCATCGTCACGAAACTCTACGGGTAACCAAGCATCTCCGATATTGCCCTTAAGTTTCTCAGCCTCGATTCGCGTGCCCTCCGTGGGCAGGCTGTGCACATGGATGCGATCGCCACCCTTTAATCGCACCCGGCGACAGATCTCTATGAAGAATGGATCAAGGATCCCAAGAGACAGCTTGGCGCTACCGTCCCACGGTTCCAGCCAGATCAAGACCAAGCCCTGGGGATCGTAGCCATACTCTCCGGCCAGCACTTCCCGGCGATGATCGAGCAGACGGGTAACGGCATCATACCAGCGTCTCCCCGGCCGTGAGCTGCGAATCAATTCCACCACGGATCTGTTGCCGAAACCGCTGTTCATCCGCGCGATTCCATAATTCCCCCGACCCATAAAGCCGCTCATCGTCTGCAAGCTGACCAGAGCGTAGACCCAATCGTCCGCCCGGGGTTGGCTGAGGCGGGCCCATTTGACATCATGGTTCTTGGCCGTCTGCAAAAGATCCAAGGCATCACTGACATACTCCAAAGGCTCTATGGGTTTCAGACGATCGCGATCGGCGGCGGGCAAAGGCGGTTGCATAAAGGCCGGACGACTCATGTCTTCCACAACCAGAGTCCAAGCCTCGTCCTCAAAGGGCTCCGCCAGCTTTCGCAGGCCTGTCAGCCAGTAATCTTCGTTCCGGCGCGGTTCATCATCACCCCGACGGGCCAGTATGACCGCCCCCAAATAGCAGAGAAACACATGAAAGGCATCTTCTTGATGTCGTTGGATGCCGGCCAGGTGCTCCACTTCATCCCGGCCCAAAGCGGCCATCAACTCCGGTAAGGTCATAACCGCCGGTCCCGCGGAAGTCTGTACCCGAAACGTCGGATCGGTCAGCAGATTCATATCGACACCTCTTCCGGTTCCAGTCCGTACCGACTATAGACATAGTGAGCGTCACCGCACGTCAGCCGCACCGTGCCATCCTCGGCCTGTGACACTTGAACCCTTTCCGCTTCCTTCTCCGGAAGCATATGGCTCGGAATAATCAATTCCGTGATGCGTTGTCCGAAGGGACTCATACACGGGGTCTCCACGGGCAGTTGAAGGCTTGACGCGCCGAGACGGACGGTCACTTTGCCGCCCATTTCGTTGAACTGCAAAGTAGGATCATCGAAGCGTTTGTCATAGACAGCCGCCGCATGAGAGGCAGCAATGGCCTTAGCCAATTCACCGCCTTCTATGCTTTCTCCGTGACGAGTCCAACGCTCGCCCTCCAGAGAAGCCAGGCGATCGGGATGGGTGACCGCCTCTACAAGGCAGCGGTTGTCCTGAGGGATGCTGACTTGCGGACGCTCCGTCAGCATCCGTCTGGTCAGCTCCAGCATACGCAGATCTTCGTACACACTGCCGTAGCCGATCCGCATGTAGCGTCCCGACACGTTTCCTCTGGCATCCAGGGCCGTATCCAAACCCTCTTCGGGTACGAGTACCAGACAACGGGCCTGTTCGTAACCAGCGGGACGACTGCGTTCGTGACGATGCAGACGCCCAACCCGCTGCAACAAGACATCCGCCGGGGCCAGATCAGTGATAAGCAGATCGGCGTCAATATCAAGGCTCTGCTCCAGAGTCTGGGTGCCGATGAGCAGCAAAGGTCCGGACGGACTGTTGCGTCCTAAGCGCTCACTGACGGCACGGTCCAAGACCTCACGATCCGCCGGGGCAAAGCGGCCATGGTGCGGACAGATCACGCCGGTGCATTTGAACAGCCAATCTCCGTCCACGACAGGAAGGCTTTCAAAGGCTCTAAGAAGCGATATGGCCCGGTTTACCGTGTTCAGGACTACAAGCACTCGCGCCCCGTCGGCCAAAGCGGACACAACACGCTCGGCCAATGACTCCGGCGTAAAGGCATCGGGGACCGGCTCGAAGTGAACCTGTTTCGTCTTGCTTGGCAAGGAACCCGCCGCCCGAGTCACACCGTCGGCCAGAGTCAACGCCGGGTACGGAAGAGCCTGGGCGTCGGCGAGTTCGGGCAGGTTTTCCCGCTTAACACGGCGATGCACATAGCCATGCCTGGCCCGCGCTCCCAAAGTGGCCGACAGCAACATGGCCCGTCCTCCGACTGCCAGATGGTGATCCAAAAGACCGCCCAACAGTCTGGACATGTAAAGATCGGAGGCGTGCACCTCGTCCACAACCAAGAGACTGCGGTCAAGACAGACCGAGCGCAGATGAGCATGAGCCGTCTGCACGCTGGACAGCAAGGCCTGGTCGATGGTCCCTACCGCCACGGTCGCCGCCAAGAAACGCTTCGGCAGCTCCGCCGCCCAACAGCGCTCCCGATACTGCAAATCCTTGTCGTCTTGCCAACGGTTGGCCGCCTCGTCTTCGGGCAACAGCCTCGCCGGGGGTAGTCCGTCCACCTGAGCGTATCCGGGAACGGCCAGCACCGTGACGGGCCGCGCATCGGGGTCGGGAAACCACTTCTCCACTTCTCGCAACACCCGCCCGTAAAGCTCCCGGGCGGCTACCCGCGTGGGAAGAGCGAAGTACAACCCGTCGACCTTCCCCTTGGCAAAGAGCTTGAAAAACCAGTTGAGAGCGGCTTCGGTCTTTCCGGAGCCCGTCTCCGACTCAGCTATGACCAGGCAAGTGCGCTCATCTTCGGGATCAAGACTGTCGACGGCAGCCTGCAGAGGATACGGAGGAAAACCAAAACGGCCCTCGAAATCCCGTGGCCCACTGGCCAGGATGGGTCGCAGATCACTGACATCGATGCCTATCGCCCGCAGAAGACGGGAGACAATCTGTTGATCATGCCTCAACCGCTCATCGAGCGACACCTGACGGACGGGAAACCAGTAGGAATGCGATCCCAACCAGTCAGCAAGCATGACCAAGCCTGCAAAACGATGCTGAAAACGCCCCTCATCAGGCAGAAGACGACCCCCGGGCTCAAAGGCCTTGGGAAAAGCCTCCCGAGCCCAGCGCATAACCTCAGCCACGGCGCGCATGGGATCCCACTGCCCCTGACGACGCCACCACTTGTTCCGAGCCTGAAGAAAGGTACCGCTTCTTTGCCCCTGAAAGATGAGAGGACGGCCGTGATGGGAGAAGGCCGCCATAAGATAGCCATAGGCTACTTCCCCATCGGAAAACCACGAGAACAGGTCATGCGAAAGTGCCTCCACGAACGCCATATGGAGGCTTTCATCACAGACGTCCAGATCAAGCAAGGGAGCCAACTCACGGATATGGCCCGCTTGCGGCGCCTCGGAGTCGAATACTTTGAGCTGAAAGCCCAGGTTGGCCTTTCCCAGATCATGAATCATCGCCAGCACCGCCAAGCGATCCAGTTGCCGTTCGGTCAACTCCTCTCCGCAAGAGCGTGACAACGCCCGCCGGATAGCTTCCGTGTCACAGAGAGTGCGAAATACCATCCCCACGTCTAGGCAATGTGCCTCCAAAGGTAAGCATCGGGGACCATCCTGAGAGAACTTGCCCCAGAATAGGCATTTGCGTTTGATCTCATCGGTCACCGGTTCGTCAAACGTCGGGGCAGACATGAACGCACATCCCCTCTGCGATGATGTTGACG
>Ga0004534J46558_1011207_pt1 | contig 9500 bp, 5 predicted proteins | sample BioPla1RNA1_FD_46558 | JGI IMG/M metagenome (IMG submission 46558) | reverse complement strand
GTCTGTTCTTTTGCAGTTTTTGAACCAGTCTCTGCAAAATCAAATAATAACTGCACCAGCTCATCAGTTTTATCCGTTATAGTTGGATATAGTTTGCTAAAAAATTGGAATAAATATCGTTCAATAGCTTCATTTGAAACAGTAAGTTCACTCTTAAGCAGTGCTATTGGATCTGATGTATGCTTTAAATTCCGAGCAATGCCTGTTAATATATTATAAATAGGATAAGTTCTATCCTGCGATGCTAACTCTGCAAACATGATTGGAACCAAATCGTCATAACTAACCTCGAGTTCTTTTATTGCTAGAGAACCCCTCCATGCAGTCATTGTATTAGAATCACAAGCTATTAGTGCCAGTGCTCGTTTCACTTCAGAATTGACTGTGCCAATCGCCTGCAGTGCATCTAGTGCCTGAAAACGAACTTTTGATAATTCATCATTGTCAGCTGCAGTTTTTGCAATATCATTTACAATACTAGCGGCTTTTGGTCCCATATTACAGGCTATTTTCGCAGCTAAGATACGAGTGTTAGAGTTTACATCCTTCAAACCTTGTTTTACAACAGATAACCCAGCCTCCTCATACTGCTCTGCATATGTCACCAATTCATATCCGATAAAAACATTGGGGTTTGTCTGCATAATTTCAACAAATACAGGAATTGCAGCTGTTCCATATACGTTAAGGGTTTCAACTGCTATTTGCTTTAACTTCACATCATTACTAACCAAGTCCGTTACGGCTTTTTTAATTTGAGTAACATCGCTTTGTTTCAATTCCGCTCCCACAACTGTTGTGACAAAACCTAACAATCCTACAAACATCAGTAACACAACAGCCATAAATCTGGCATTATCCTTCATTATTTAAACACCCTCCGTTTTTCCTGTCAGGTTTTTCCATTTCGAGTACATTCTTTGCAGATGAGTAGTATAAATACATCATTGACTTAAAAAAATGGCTCCATCAATAAAATCGAGCAATTTTTGATGGAGCCAACTATCTTACCAAGTCGGTAGACTATTTATTAAATAATTGATCGATTTCAGCTTGAGCAACAGGACGCTTAGCTTCTAAATATGACCGTGGTGATTCCACGCCTAAGATTAGCGGTTGTATATCATCACCCCAACCTACTGAAATATCAGGAGTCTTAGACACACCATTAACCCATTCTACATCCCCCTGCCAGTTTTGAATTGCATAAAACAGATGTTCAGCAGACTTCTGATTTGGAAAACGTTCGGCAACTTCTTTTCTAACCCAGGTATTAAAGTCCAGATCCTCTTTGCGGAATAAGAAATCATGTACAGCAACCAACCCTTCTGGATTTTCAGCTGTAATAGGGATTGCTGCATATCCTACTGCCCATTCAGGATATATATGATGATCTGTATGTGGTCCCAACGGCAGAGGAGCCATTACTAGAATATCTCCGTTATCTGCTACACCACCTTCTGGATGATCGGAACCGAACTGCATTAACACATTACCGCTTTTAATTCGATTGGCACCGTCAAGAGCTTTAGGAACAATATATTCATCCCTATACATTTCGGCAAGTTTATCAAAAATCCAAATAGCTTCTTCATCTGCCCATCCGTACCTATATCTGCCATCAGCATCGATTTTAATGTACTGAGCATTGTTGATGTACAAAGCATAGTCAATTCTCCTGTAAGCTATACCCCATTGATTAACAACACCATCGCCATCGGTATCTCGGGTAACAGCAACAACCAATTTTTCGGCTTCTTCCCAAGTCCACTTACCAGCTTTCCATAAATCATAAATATCCGGCAGACCTTCTCTTGCTAACATACTTTCATTATAGACCATACTAGTAGGTCTAAAACAATCACCATAGCGATGACCAAAAGTGAAAATGCTGTCCTGAATAGACAGAATATCTGTGTGAATACGTTGATCTGCATTGAACATATTGTCATAGTATTCTTTTGGCAAAATATCACTAATCGCAGTTAACATACCATGACCTGCCATAGCAAAATACTGCTCTCGCCAATCGTCATGAATAATGTCATAAGTAGCTTCTCCAGTCATTATGCGAGTCATGATCGCTTCTGCACCTGGGCGATAGATAAACTCAAACCCACCTATATTAAATAACTTCATTGCTTCTTCTAGTCGACCTTCCTTTAGAGTGCCCTCACCAAAATTATCTGCAGATATAGCACCTACTAAGGTTACAGTAGCACCACCAAAATCTACCTTATCCGGACTTAAAACGCCAGGGCTGGGCACATAATCTTGAGCATAAACTCCCACCCCAGAAACAGCAAGTAACAGAACAAGTACGACTATACTTAACACTACTCTTGTTTTCATTATAAATCCTCCCTTTTATTTAAAACAAACGAAACAATGCTGATATTGTTATAAGCAATAATCACCCCCGATCAGTTACTAGGTATGCTAAATACCTGTTATTCCCGAACGCTGAACACTTTCTACAAAATATCGCTGTAAGCAAATATACAAAAAGACAATAGGAGCAATCAATAAAAGACTGCCTGTATTATACAACAATGATGATTCTACCATTGAAGATTCCCACCGCATGCCCAACACGCTGTGGGGCAGTGTGTCTAACATGGGAGGTAAACTTGTATAGTTCGGAATAAACATTTGGGTCAAGTAATAATCGTTCCACTGCCAAACAAATGAAAACAGAAATACAATTACCATAGCAGGAATTGCAGAGGGTAACATTATGGTATAAAAAGTACGAAATACACCAGAACCATCGACATAAGCTGCTTCTTCCAGATCTCGAGGCATTCCCTTAAAATATTGACGCATAATATAAATAAATAATCCGTTGCGTGGTCCGGTACTAGTAACTGCCATTATTATAAATGGCCATAGAGTATTGATTAAGCTAACCGATTTAGTCAAAATACCTAAGGGATTAAAATATCTAAAGTTAAGATATAATGGAAAAATGAATAACTCCGGCGGCACAATTAATGTTAGAATAGCCAGTGTAAATATGATTTTGGCACCTTTAAAGCGAAAACGAGCAACACCATAAGCTACCAATGTACATGAAACCAATTGAAGTAAACTCACTGTTACAGCTAGCTTTGCAGAATTTAGAAAGGCAGTGGGATATTGCATATGATTCCAAGCCAATTTATAATTATTCATGGTTGGGGATCTAGAAATCCACGCTACCCTATTATCCCATAAATCGCGACGCGACATGAATGACGCCGCAAACTTACTCAGCAAAGGAAAAATTACTAAATAGCAGACTCCAATTAAAATAATTGCTCGAATTATGTTCCAGAGGTAATGCAAAAACTTGCTCTTTGTTAAATGCGATTTAAATACATTTGCATGATATTTATGTTGCTTTACTTTTACCTGCTTATGAACAACAGCCATCCTACGCCCTCCGATCCTTTTATAATCATTCATGGTAAAAAACAAAACGAGAGAATACCATGAAAACAACAACAAGAATCAATCCGACAATCGCAAAATAAATCCAAGACATGGCTGAGCCGATGCCATAGCCTAAACTACCAAATGAAGCACTCCGAATATTCGCCACAATCTTATTTGTAGGTGCTATAAAATAATCAACAATTGTATAGACTATATTTGTTAAAATTAGAGGACTTAACATTGGCAATGTGATCAACCAGAAATTTTCCCAACCAGTTGCCCCTTCAACATCAGCTGCTTCATATAATGACGGTGAAATGGCTTGTAATCCAGCAAGTAAAATTAATATTTGAATACCAGAGCTCCTAATTATATCAGGTATACCCTCAATAGCTAAAAGTATGTTTTCTAAAAACGCTTCGGGTAATTGGAACTTTGAAAGATATGTGCTAAACCCAGGAGTGGCTAGAAACATCTCTACTTCCTCCATGCCATACTCCAGGATGCCTGTCATATAGTCTTTCATTTCAATCTTTAAAATGATACCTGATGCCATAATAATTGGCAAAAATAGAATAGCACGAGCTATCCATCTGCCCCGAAACTGCTGATTGAGAATCATGGCTGCAAAGAAGCTGAAAACCAAAATCCAAAAAACACTTGTCACCATGGCAATGATAGTTTCTGTTAACTCCCGCACAAAAGTAGGATGAATGCGGAACACATAACGGAAATTTTCTATACCCACATATTTCAGTCCATATCCCGTTCGGGTAATCTCCAACTCACTTAAGCTAAAAATAGCTGATTGAATCAATGGGTAGAGAAACACAAGCAAAAATCCTATTATAAATGGTAGTGAAAAAAGATAACCAGCTAAAACATTTTGTTGTCTCAATGATAGACCTTTAAATCTCCTAATCTTCATTCTTCTTCACCTTCCATTACTAAATAACTTCTAGAATCAATCAAATGCTCTTCTATGTGAACCGGTACATCCCCATAATTTACTACAATTCGCGTACCATTTTCATAAACAGTTTCATATACATCTTTATCCAACTGATTGTGTGCAACGATTGTCTGACCCTGCAGAGGTTTCAAGACACTATTAACCTCTTGGTAAAACTCAAGTGCAAAATCTAACCATGTGCTGTAGTTTGTGGACAACAAATATTGAAAAGGCGTGTCTTTTACAATGGAAGAGTCGGCATAACCCCATAAGAAGTAAGGATTAGCTCCAATTTCCAATATCTTCAGCAGCGTTTCTTGAGAATCAACTGTATAGTTTATTGGTTCGCCGGCATAATTAACATAACCATGAATTACCATTTGGTAAAAGGGGATTTCCCGATCAGCGATAACAAAGCCACTGCTGTTTAGAGGCACATTCAGGACATGATCCGCATGCACCAATGCATAAGTGTTTGCCTTATCAATTATCAGAGATTTTTGCTCCGCAATTCTACTAACCGCACTTGCTATAACATCGCGAGCTTCTTGACGATCAATTAACTCTTCTTCTTTCTCTTGAAAATCAGAATTTATGTTTGTTCCCAAATCACTCAGGGACAATCCTTTTATATTGTAAGTATTGTAATCTGCGAGAAAACTAGCTAATAACAAATCTAGCTTAGACATAGACAATACGTAACTGTTGGTACCAGAAGGTAATTCCCTCCGCACTAAATACTTGTTTAAAGAATAAGCCGTGTGAGTACTAACTTTGAAACCATCATTGTAACGGGTTTTTGCAGCAACTGTGAATGTTACATCCGGATAGAAGCTTATTTCCTTATCATTTAAGTAATTAACTAATGATATAAAACTAGAGCGATTACCCAAAGCAGTTTCTAAAAACACTTTGCTGGGATAAACGTGGTCAATACCACCTTCTAACCAGCCCCGATACCTAAGGACAAGGTTTTCTATACCACCAGCTTGTATTTCATCCACTAATGTTTTTACCTGGTCATGGGTGGTTAAAGGCTCTATCACAGTCCTTGGTATTCCCATAATTGGTTTTTTACAGTGAATTCCCCCAATTAGTTCAAGATAAAAAGGGATGTCTGATGTCACAGTTACCTTATCAAGATTATGACGCTCTACTAAATATTGCTGGTAAAGTCTAGCCATCCCAGAATAATTGGCATCTTCACCTTCCAGAAATAAATACCGCACTTGAATGTCACTTTCTGGTAAAACTGGTTGATAAGTATTAACGTAAGCACCACCACCACCTCTGGCACTTTGAGCTAATTGAACTCTACCCACGGGAATAAGTTTGAACTTTGCATAAACAGTATCAACAGGATTAACCTTGCCCGATGTTTCCACCACAATACTTGCCAAAGCATCGCCTCTTTCGATTATGGAAAAAAACCCTGCATCCCCATGATTCATCCCAAAAACTGGTAATAATTGCTTCTGAAAGTGACGTTGAAGTTCCTGCTCCGATTCAGCATCTTCCGGTCCACCAATGTTAGATAAATCACGGCCATATAAGGGTTGCTGTAAAATCATATCATTTGTTTGACGAACTCGGTTGCCAGAAAGATTAATCAACGCTCCTGAACCATCTGGAATCAAAATATAACCTGATGTCTTCAAGTCAGGCGAGCCAAAGAAACGCAGTAAATTAACAGCATATAAAGGAAAGCTGACACTTTCACCCTCGATTCGTCCAAAGGCTTCCATCAAGAGCGGATCCTCTACTACTGTCCAATGGACACCTCGCAACCCCCAGGTTTGGCTTGTATAAACATTTTTTGGATATTTAACATCCTTCATAGGAATTCTTACAACCAGACTATCTTCGTCTAGCTGATACTCCATTGGAACAGTAAATATTTCTATAGGCTGTTCCGGTGGATCAATGTGATATGTTTCATTATCATACTGCTTGTCGGTAGGTCTATATCCAGAAGCTTTAATGATTTCTACTAGAGGCTCCAAATCCCAGGGCCACAGTGATGGGCTTATTACCATAGTAGGATTTTCTCTAAAGGACTCAATAAGCTCCGGCTTTATTTGAGTAATCGAAGCAATATCCGTGCGTTCAAGTCTATATTGGTCGAGTACATGCCTGATAAAATCCGCCCGAGAACGACCAACCGGATTAGTTTCAATCATCATTGTATAGGACCCGAACAATGCCTCTTTATCTAATTGTGGTATTGATACTCGCTGGTAATCTGCAGGTGCTTCCTCTAATGAAAACATAATGTAGCTGTTACGTACAAATTGTCTATCTTTTTCATTCTCTATCTGCGATAAAATTAATTCGTCAAAACGCTCTGCACTTATAAATGTTGGCAAGTAATCCCGATCACTCCAAGCTAATCCCATCAAATAATCAATTCTAATTCCATGTTCAATCTCAGTAATATCAAATTGATTATACTCAACACTATCTGAATAATTGTTCATAGTCCGGAAACCATCGTTGGGAGTGTAATACTCAATTAACAGCTGACCTTTTGTCTTAGGGTTATCCGGATTGCTGTACCAAATCCTTCCACTGTCTCTATCTACAATAGCGATCTCTGTGGTTGCCTCGTCTAAATAAAGCTGCAGATATTCATTTTCCGCAGCTAATTTATATCTAGTCGGCACTGCAGCTTCTAAAACTGAACAAGGTAACAGTACTAAACTACACACTAGAGTAACTAATAGACCCACCAATATATATTTATCAAGAAACATTCCTTGACTCACTTTCATTACCCCCCCTTTTAATCACAAACTAATTTAAATAAGTAATTTCTGTATAAATCGTGAGCACAAATCGAACAACATGGTCAATCACACTGGTAAAAAGCAGACCAACAAACAAAGATGCCGCTATTCCACAAATTATTAAAACCATTGTTACAATAGTTTTCAGCCCTGTGTAATCATGAATGACCATTGAACCAAGAATCAGCAGCCCAACTGACCAAATAACAGATATTACTTTGACCAGCAAAAGCAGGTCACCTTCCGGTTGAGTTAAAACATGACTAACAAGCGTCGAAGGAATATTTAATAGTACAAAGGGAGTCAAAGCATATGCTGACATAATATAAATGTCTTTTAACGTGCCTTTTCCTTCCATTAATGTAGTAAATGCCCAGTTTATCCCTACCCAAAGCATAAAAAGCAATAATAAAGCTGATGAATCAGTAAAAAGGTTGATATTGGCTAAATCAGCTTCATTAAATATAAATGCTGTATACTGCCGAGTGAAAACAAAAGTAAGAATTGTCATAATCAATAATGTATTCGCAGCTGCTAAAGTGCCGCGCTTTTCATGTTTTAAATCCCAAAAACCGTCAAAAGGATGAAATATCACGTATAAAGCATACTGTAGACTATCTATATATTTACGAATGATATACTCAAATTTTGTTTTCAAAGGTACCAACATGTTTTCTGCGTTAACCACAGCAGCAAGTTCATGTAATGCATCCTTATTATTGGTCAAACCAAGCAGTTTGCCCAACTTATCTTTTAACTTCAGTCTGGACAAGACAAACAAAAGTGGAATTAATAAAAGCAATCCTGTCATAATCCAGCTAATGTTTTTATTGATAACACTGTGGCGATAATGAGCGAAAGCATTTGAATACCCTAAACGATGTTCTCCTAAACGAAAATATTTCATGGCTAACTCGTAGTTTTCTTTGCGCAAAGCATTAGTTGCAATAGCATTATAAGCTATTTCATAGTTAGGATTCCCATCCAATATCTGCTGCCATACAACTGCTGATTCATCATATCCACCTTGATGGTATAAGGAAAGAGCATTATGAATAGCTATAGCATATTCAGTAGGTTCAAATACCGTTATACCCCGACTATCCAGTACTAGTAATGTATCTTCAATTCTTTCTAGTGCCAACGGGTTACGAAACCGCCCGATAGTGTCACCCAGCCCACCAAAAACATAAAGCAAATCTCCGTTATGATCATAAGTAAACACTCTGCCTCGAGTAGCATCAAGTATACTGAACATATCATTTTCCCGTCCAAGAATATCAACAAATGATGATGTAGATGAGTAAGATGCACCATCAAATTCAATATCACCAATAATCGGCAGTTGACTTGCCCGCCGCATAATGTCTGCACCTGCTGGATTTAGTAGTTTTACTAAATCATCTCCCACATCTGTTTCAGCACCGCGGACTACAGCATACAGTAAACCGCGACGACTGATACTGAAATTTGCATACTCAATAGGTAAAAACAACTGTTGCTGGGCTCGCTGTTCGCTACTAGCAATTTTTGACCAAAAAACATCAGCAATTGATGGTTTTACTCTAGGTGCCCCGATAAATCCGTCAAAAGTTCCGTCAGGATTAAACTGGAGTATGCCTTCATAAACGTTAGCAGCAATTACATAAATTCTACCTAACGGATCAACTGCCACCTTACGCGGTTGATAGACAATGTCATTAGTTGCTAAGACCTGTTTATCTTTAATAACAGGAGGCCCAATAACCCGTAATAAACAACCATTTTGATCCAAAACAACAATACGAGCGTTATCAGTATCTGCAATGTATAAATGACCTTCACTAGATATAGTAATACCGCTGGGATTTGCAAACTTGTCCTCAAAGCCTCCATCTGAAAATGAAGTAATTACTTTCTCTAATGAAAGATCCGGATTTAAGCTAATAAGGCGATTATTTCCTGTATCCAAAATGTAAATCCTGTTATCAGGAGCAACTGCAAAGTCACGGGGCCGATTAAAAGCACCGATACCTATAGTCTGGCCATCAATGATTGCAGAAGGGAGATATGCTTGAACTGAAGCTATCCGCTGCCCCCTTGAGTTAAAAACATAGCTATCATAAGAGGCACCTGCAGCAGAAAACCCGGTAATCAATGTCATTAAAATCGATATAAGGGTTATTTTCAACCAAATTTTATATCGATCTATACAAATAATGCTATTAGTCATAGACACACCCCCCCAGATTAAATTGGCAATCAGATTGTTAGTTAGTTCAGCTAACCACAGCTTGACGTTTTGCTCGCCTTACTATAAGATTACATTGGTACAATATTATTTTAACAATTATTGATGTAATAAT
>Ga0004534J46558_1006200_pt1 | contig 9543 bp, 11 predicted proteins | sample BioPla1RNA1_FD_46558 | JGI IMG/M metagenome (IMG submission 46558) | reverse complement strand
CTTTAGCTGCTTCTATAACTCCTGTACCAACGTCTCCAGCTGCGTGGAATACAATATCTGCCCCTTGTTGATACATTTGGGTAGTAATAGCCTTACCCTTTGCTATATCTGAGAAGGACTCAGCATATTGGTTTAATACCTCGATATCCTTACCCAATTCTTTAGCTGCATATTGAACTCCTGCTTGGAAGCCATAGTCAAAGCCCCATATAACATCTCCTGCTATACCGCCAACAAATCCAACTTTATTGGTTTCTGTCATCTTACCTGCAATATATCCTACTAGGAAAGATGGTTGTTCTGCCTTAAAGACTACTCCCACTACATTGTCTGGAGTCTCATCTCCATAAGAGAAGTCAATAATGGCATATTTTTGATCTGGATTGGCCTCTGCTGCATCAAGTACTGCATCAGATAGCTTAAATCCTATACCCCATATAAGATCATTTTCTGCTTCAAGTAATGTTTCAAAGTTTGGTGCAAAGTCAGTCTAGAGAAATCAAACATATGTGACACAGACCTCTGAAAAACTTTCTCTGAATAATGCTGTAGATTTTAAAAATTGCTAATAATTATTTTGTCAAGGAGGAAAGCGATAGCGATCCTTGATTAAATAATTATTTGTAATATAATCCTAAGAAGCATTTTTAGAGAAATAATCTTCTACAACTTCATTTGGTGTTTTAAACTTTAATATCTTTCTTGCTATATTATTGTATCTTGTTCGATACCTTTTGAATGCATTTAACATTTGATTGTAACTTTTAAACCTTCTTCTATTATAAAACAATTCATTGTCTAACCTGTGACTACGCTCAACTATGCCATTTTGCCATGGTGAATATGGTCGTATACGTTTATGTTTTATATCCAATCTCTTCAAGCATTTTTCAAATCTAGTCTTTTTATTAGTCACATCTTTATCGTTTACAAATTCAAATCCATTATCTGTTTGAACTAACTCTACTTTAAAGCCAAGATTTTTTTCTAATCGTTTAAGAAATTCTGATGTAGTGTAGGTACTGTTTTCTTCTGCTAGTTCCATATACCTCTTCCTGGAATATTCATCAATAGCTGTTATTTGGTAGTATCTACTATGGAGGCTGGCAAAGCCTATACATTCATTAGGAACAAATTTTACATCTATTTGTACACGCTCACCCGGATAAGTTGCAACCTTTTTATTGTACCTAGATTTTGGGTAGCTTCTTTGTTTCTTTGGAGTATTTAATTTCATTTTTCTTATTTGTCTACACATAGAACCATAGCTTCTTGTATATCCAGCTTCTTTCAACTTTCGATATACCTGTGCCAGACCCTCATGCCGATGATAACGATGCTTGTGGCGTATTAAATCTAGCTCTTCCTGAGTATGCTGGTTTGGGTGCGAGTGAGGCCTTCTACTTCTATTGGCTAAAGATTGTGGAGTTCCATCATACCTTTTTCTCCAACGCCACACCTGTTGGCGGCTTGTATGGTATCTTCTGGCTGCTTTTGCATTGTTCTTATGTTTTATTGCATATTCAACTACCCTTTGACGAAACCTCATCTCTTCTGTTATAATTGTTTTCATAAGAAAGGATCCCTCCGATTTTTGTTTGTTGTGGTAAACAACATTATATCAGAGGCCTTTCTTTTTTTATACTTTTTTGTCACAAATGTATTATCTCATAACATGTTTCAAAGTTTGGTGCAAAGTCAGCATCTTGTTGAGATTCCGCATAGGATACTTCTACTCCTAGGTCCTTTTCTGCCTGTTGCAAACCCTCCCATGCAGATTGGTTAAAGGATTGGTCATGTACCCCACCTTCATCTGTAACCAGGGCTACCTTTAAATCTACTGCTTCTTCTGCTTCTTCTGTTTCACCAGCCTCTTCTCCTTGTTCTGGTTCTTCCGGCGTATCACTTTGTGAACAGCCAACAACACTAAATACCAGAACTCCAATTAACAGTAATGCTAAAAATCTTTTTTTCAATTTAAACTCCCCCTCTTTATATTATAATCTTTAAATTATAAACTTATGTGGAGAAAAAAAACACTCCAAGGACCCTTGGAGCCTTAGAGTGTTTTAACAAGGATCGCCTTCACCGGCTACATATCCTGCTTTAGATAAAATTTTAACGGAGGCATCTACCTTTTCTTCATTTACCATTACTATTGGTCCCGTACATCCCATTCCAGACTCAGCATAGATACCTTCTTTCCATAGAGCCCTTACAGCATCCTCTAGATCCATTATATCTATACCTGATATTGTGCCTGTTACGGTTTCCTTTGGTGGTGCTTCTACTTCTTCATCGTCTTCTTCTGATTTTTTAGTATCTTTTGTTAATCCTTTTAATATATCTTTAAGACCTGCTTTGTTTGCTTTTTCAAATTCTGCCTTAGCTATTTCTTGTACATTTCCTTTAACTAAGCTTGCACCATAACTAATAGCATTTGCAACAACCGGTACTCCAGAAGCTCTTGAAAGGATCAATACTGTTCTGTCGTATCCTTCTCCGATTCCAGGTCCATATCCAAACCCTTGCGCTTCATAGCTTCCACCAGTTGTAAATGAAGAAAATATTTTCATTAAAATATTTCCTGTAAGGGTATCTGTTACCATTACATCTGGTGTACCAACAAGTAAATCATTACCTCTCATAACGCTACCACCATCTGCTCTCACAGACTCTGTAAGGTTTATTTCATAACCTTTAGCATTTAATTCATTGAAAGCTCTCTCTACTTGTCTTGCACCATCAACATTCAATATTCCTACTGTTGGGTTTTCAATTCCCATGGCTTTTGCAGTTATTATACCGTTTATGCCATTTTTAACCATAGCTTCTACCCTATGGGGTGATGATGTTCCTGTGGTCGTTGCTATAATCATTTCTCCACCTTTTCCAGGTGTTACAACTCTACCTACGGTAGAAACGCCTATTGGAAAGTTATAGTGCATAGTTACACAAGCACCTATTTCTCCATTGTCAAGCATTTCTTCCATCTTTTTATAGCCTTCTTCTTCTGTTTCAGCAATGACTTGAGTCAATTTAGACTCTGATTTTGGTCCAATCAATACTACTTCTACTGATGGATCCCTTTCTTGTGCTATTTCAGCACCTTTTATTAGGTTTTCTACCCCATGCTCACTGCCTAGGGTAGTTATACCTACTCTAACCTTTGCACCAAATTGACCAGTTTCCATTGCATCTGCTATATCATTAAAGACCTTACCTATCATATTTTTAACATTGTTCTCTGCCATTTTATCACCTCTAATCCTGAAGTAGATGAGAAGCAAAATCTCTCATAGACTCAGCTACAAGTTTTCTAACTTCTTCTTCGGACACACCTTTTTCCTCATCTGCTTTCCCTGGATTCTTTTCTACTACTATAGATACACCATCGAATAAATTGGTCATTCTTCCTAAGAATAAACTTCCCTTACCTACTATCATTGTATTTTTGATCTTGCCTTCTAGTATATCTTCTCTGGCAAATCCTAGATATGGTACACCTGATGGAATATGGCCTTGAGTTGGTGCCCAGCCTTCCATACCATGTTTTTCCATAAATTCATTTATTTGAGATCTCTCTAAGTCTTTTCTCATTACTCCTAATGCACCAAGCATCTTATAGTTAGCCGCTGGCACATCTCCAGCTCCAGCTGGTTTTGTTACATCTGGGTTCTGCATCTCTACTGAATATTTGTCTATATCAGTTATCTTCAAGCCTGCATTATCTAATGGTTCAGTTACTAAACCACTCATTACTGCTTGTGGTGAAGATCCAGTGCCTACACTATGTCTTCCTACTAAGTCTGTTCTCAATACTGGGTTTACCCCATCGTTTTCAGATACAAGAACTGCAAATCCACCTACTACGTCTTCTAGGATTGGCATGTCTTTACCAACGTGGTTTTTACCATTCATACCAAGTTTAGCTGTTGATCCACCTGCTACAACTACTACATTCTTAAATGTTCCTGCTTGCACTAATGAAGCTGCTACAATTAGAGCATGAGCTGGTGCAGCACAGAATCCTCTTGTGTCTGATCCAGTTGCATTTGTAAATCCAACCATTTCAGCGATAGCTTTAGCGAAGTTTCCTCCACCTCTTTGATTCATATCTCCACAAGCTTCTTCTGAACATTCAATTACATAGTCTACATCTTCAGGGTTGAAGTCGTTTTTAGCAACAAGGTTTAATCCTGCTAAAACCCCAGATGCTTTACATACAAGGTTTTCAAATAGGACATGTGCAGTTAAGTTTGCATCAACATCGTGACCCCTCTTTACACATCCAACTACCTTGTTATCAAGATATAGAGCTTCTGCCCCTTGTTCATCTATCAATTTTTCAATATCTGCTAACTCATCACCTTTTTTAAGTCTAGCTAATAGTTCCTCATTGATTAAAGGATGTTTTTCTAATTTAGCTCTTACTTCTTCGGTAAATTCTGTGGTTAGTTTTACTAAATCGAATGCATCAACGATTTTTATTAGTCCTATAAATTCATCTTCTGGCATTATTTCACCAAATTTACCATCTCTACTAGCATTTTCTAAAGGCTTATTATACCATGGTTGTTCATAGTTTTTTAGCTCTTCAGGCTTCATATTTCCAATATAAACTTGGTTTGGTATATAGTTTACTGCTTCATCAAAGCTACGTAAATGGTTTGGTAACTTTTTTAGATATTCTGAATCCGGGTTTACTACCCTTTCTGTAGATTGGGTTGTTCCATTATGGATAACCATATCTTCAGCGTGTACTAAAACATAACTAGTTCCTTTTACTACAGAGTAATTCATACTTCCACCTCCATAAATTATATGTACCCATATATTGTGTTTTTAAATGGGTGATTTTCATCACCCATTTAAAATTTGTAATTATTAATCTTCAAATACAGTTTGTTCTTCAACTTCAGTTGTTAAAGCTTTTAATGCTCTTTCAACTAATTTTCTTCTTAATTCTTTTTCCTCTTCTAGCTCTAGGTTCGGATTCCCTAGTGGATGAGGTATAGCAATTGTTGGTACTATTCTATTAGCTCCAACTGTTAGTGAAATTGGAACTACTGTACACATGTGAACTACAGGTATTCCTGTTCTTTCTATTTCTTTTACCATTGTTGCACCGCAACGTGTACAAGTACCTCAAGTAGAAGTTAATATAACTGCGTCTACTCCATCTTCTACTAGTTCCTTGCTAAATTCTGCTGCGAAACCTTTAGCACTTGCTACAGCTGTACCATTACCTACAGTACTGTAGAAGTATCTATGAAGTTTGCCTATTTTGCCCTCTTTTTCTAATTGTCTTAAAGTATCTACTGGGATAACTCTATCTGCGTCTATGTTAGCATATACTGGATCGTGGCCACCGTGTGCTGTTTCCCATTCTCCTTCTACTAGATCATCTACGCCTTCAATATCATATTTACCGTATTTAGAAGCTGATGATGATTCTATATGGTCTGGATTGCCGAATGGTACTATACCACCAGATGTTACTATTGCAATTGTAGCCTTTGATAAGTCTTCAATTGCTTTTCCAGGCTCAACTCTATCGAAGTCTGGCATTTCGAATTCAGTTTCGAATTCTTCACCTCTGATTTTCTTCAATAGCATTTCAACAGCCCTTTGTGAACCTCTCTTATCAGTAAAGAAATTCTTTCTGATTCCTCTTGGGATATAGTTATCTTCATCTGGGGATCCTATTTCTTCACCTTTAGCAATTTTCAATGCTAATGGTGCCATCTTTTTAACTGCATCTCTCATACCTGCAGCACTGTTTCTAGTGGAAACAATGTATACGTCCTTTTTGAACATATCTGCTCCAGGGTTTTCTACATACATTCCAGTCATAGCTGGAATTCCTAATTCATTTTGCACCGCCTCTGTAATTGTACCGCATGCAACTCCATATCTACCTGCGTTAAATGCTGGTCCTGCTATGAATAGGTCTGGATCGTATTCTTTAACCATTTCTAATACTTTTGCTTTTGCTTCATCCATGTTTTCACCAAAATAGCTATCACCACATATGATTGTAGCAACTATTTCAGCTTCACCTTTAAATCCAGCATTTAGGGCCATTCCTGGTCCAATTACTTCTTCTCTAACTTCTGGCTTAAAGTCTGCTTTTTCTTCTCCACCAATTCCAGCGAAGAATTGATTTATATAATGGACAACTTTAATTTTCCCCATTAGTTTCCCCCCTCTCCTTTTTTTGTAGGGAATTAATCGTTGAATTTACCGTATTCTTCTCTTATGCCTTTTACTTCTTCTACGATTTCATCAACATCTAGAACCATTTCCATCATACCTATTTGTTCATCATAAACATCTGCATCTACTGCTTCTTTAAACTCTGGTTCTACTGCGTGATAAACTCTAAGTCCTAACTGGACTCCTGCTAATGGACCTGCAAATGTAGGGTCTCCTGCTGTAACAGTTTCAGCTGCTAATCCAGCTGCTTCACCTTCAGCTCCTCCAATTAATACGACCATGTTTTCTGCACCGTATTTTTCTGTAAGATCTTTAACCCTTTTTTGATTTTCCAAATCCATAGCTCCCGCAGCCGTTCAGACAAAACACTCAGTAGATGAAAATACTACTTCAGCATCTGTTGTCTTAACACACTCTTCCATAGCTGGTCCTGGGATACCATCTCTATCGCCAATTATGATAACTTTCTTGTTAGCATCTAATATTGACATAAATACACATCCTTTCTTATAGTTATTTTAATTGTTTTAAATGTTTTCAATCTATCTCTAGAATCCTCTAGCTGACATCTTGTTAAATCCTATTTCGTTAGTTGCTCCAGTTATAGCTTGAAGTTCTACTGTTATGGAACCATCTTCATGTAAACTTCCATCAAATCCTCCAGCTATAATATCAATGAACTCTGTATGACCTATTACTTTATCCATCGCTGGCAACTCTATAACCTCATTAGCATTTCCGCCAGTTACAACTGCGTTTGCTAGTGGATCAGCGTCAGCTAATGGTTGGCTGGCACCATCTCTACCTGCATATTCGTCAGTTATTATAACTGTCTTAATGCCTTTTTGTTCTATTTTCTTGCAGTTCATTATTAAGTCGGTATCTGGATTTCCAAATCCTTCTTGTGATATTATAACAGCATCCAATCCTAAATATTCAGCTAATTTAGCTGTCCAGTTGGATGATCTTTCTTTGTCTGCTAAATACACATTTTCATTGGTTATTATAACCCCAACGAAATTAAGCTCTTTTCCATGAACTGCTAATAGATCTTGGATAACTGGGTTATTCATTTGATGATAAGTAGTGTTCTTATCACATGCTGATACACAGTTACCGCTTACAATTGCACCATCCATAGTTTCAGTTGGATACATTATGGTTGGCACTATCTCTTTAGCATCTACTCCATATACATAGGTATCATGAAGTAATCCTTGTGTTTGAAGCATTTGAACGTATCCTACTTTTGGAAGTTCTGGATACTTTTTAACTCCTTCTAACAATGTATCTATTTCATATACCTCTACTGTATCCGGAGTTAACTCTTTTGCCGCTTCAGCAACATATGCAGCCGCCTTAAATCCTGCAAATCTTACAGCTTTTTCATGATCATGTTGCTTTAATCCTTCAACTGGTTCACATGTTAATACAAGGTTTACAGTTTTAGAAAATGGACTATAGTCTGCTCCAGGTCCTGTCATATCTACAATACCTTCTTGGAAACCTACGATTTTACCAGTTGTCATTACTGCACAACCTTTTAAAACGTTAGTTTTCCCTGAACCAACAACATCAACCTTTGATAATATACCTGGGAATACTCCTCCTGGGCCTTCAACCTTTACTCTTGGTTCAACTACATCCTTAACAGGAGTAATTCTCACACTTTCACCAGGTCTTGCAATATCTACGTCTACTTCTTCAAGGTGCTCATCTTCTTTAATCAAAGCTATTAATTCCTCTTTGTTTACATAAAGCACCCCGTTGTCAATTTTGGTGTCTTCACCAAATTGAACGTCTTTTATAAGCACTTGGCCTAATTCTAGACGCATACAGTTCACCTCCCCTTATTTTTGAGAATGAATATCTATCTTAACTTAGGGCAAAGCCCTAAATTAAAAGCTATTATACATATTTTTTAATCATTTCTTCTACAGCTGATGCAGTAGCTTCAGCTTCTGCCAATCTTTCTACTTCTTCTCCATCTTTATATATGATTATCGCTGGCAATCCCATTACCTTTTGTCCTATAGCTAATCTTCTTGCTTTTGTAATATCTAGTGATGTAAATTTGATTTTGTCACCATAAGTTTTTTCCATTTCTTCAATGTGAGGCATTAATGCTTTACATGGTTCACATGTTGGTCCCCAATAGTCTACTAAAACATATCCCTCTGCATTTGTAACTTCATCTTCAAAGTTTTTTCTAGTTAACTCTAACATAATTATACCTCCTAAATTTATTCTTATTCTTTATTTACTATCTCCTGCGTATCCCGTACCTTCTAATTCGTCAATATACTTACCAGCTTGAACAGCTGCTATAGCTCCATCTGCAGTTGCAGTTACAACTTGTCTTAAAGATTTAACCCTTACATCTCCAGCAGCAAATACTCCTGGAATATTGGTCTTCATATCTTCATCTGTTTTGATATATCCACCCTCCATTGGTATGATCCCATCAAAGAGTTCTGTAGCTGGAAGGAAACCTATGAATGGAAATATTCCAAAAGTTCCATCATCTTCGTCAGCAAATACTTCTGTTTCTTCACCTGTCTTAACATTTTTAACTACCATAGATTCTACGATACCGTCGCCTTTGATCTCAGTTACAACAGAATCCCACATGAAAGCCATTTTTTCATTTGCGAAAGCTTTCTCTTGAATTGATTTTGCTGCTCTCAATTCATCTCTTCTGTGTATAATTGTAACTTTTCTAGCAAACTTAGCTAAGTACATACCTTCCTCTACGGCTGTATCTCCTCCACCTACAACATAGACTTCCATATCTTCAAAGAAAGCCGCATCGCATGTTGCACAATAGGAAACACCTCTACCTACTAATTCTTTTTCTCCAGGGCATCCTATAGCTCTTGGTACAGCACCTGTAGCAATTATCACAGTTTTTGTCTTGTATTCGTCTTTTTCACCTTTTAGTACTTTAATCTCGCCTTCAAGTTCTACTTCTTTAATTGTGTCGATTTTTCTTTCAGCACCAAATTCATCTACTTGGTCAACCATTCTCTTTATCAAAGATGGTCCACCAGCATTTTCTATTGAACCTGGATAGTTAGCTACCTCATCAGTAGTTACTATTTGTCCCCCTGCTTTCTCCTTTTCAAGGATGAGGGTGTTCAATCTAGCTCTTGATGCGTATAATCCTGCCGCAAGTCCTGCAGGTCCTGCACCTATAATGATAACATCATAGATCATGTTTCTTTTCCTCCTTTAAGTCAAATTGTTATGCTGGCAATTCGTGCAATTGCACATGCCATATTTTTTGTAAGCACATATACTCGAAGTAAAAGGTTTTGAAATATT
>Ga0004534J46558_1025975_pt1 | contig 9587 bp, 7 predicted proteins | sample BioPla1RNA1_FD_46558 | JGI IMG/M metagenome (IMG submission 46558) | reverse complement strand
CGGAAGCCATCTTCGAGCATTCTTTCGATGGCATCTTCAATTAATGCTGCTTCTTCTTCCAATTTAAATGAATGTCTGAGCATCATGGCCGCTGAAAGAATAGTGCCTAAGGGGTTGGCCCTATTCTCGCCTGCCATACGCGGTGCAGAACCATGAATAGGTTCGTACATGCCGCATTTTGTTGACCCAATGGAAGCAGATGGTAGCAGCCCTATTGAACCGGTACAAACCGCCGCTTCGTCAGATAAGATATCACCAAACATATTACTGGTCACGACCACATCAAATTGACCCGGGTTTTTAACAATTTGCATTGCCGCATTATCAACTAACATATCTATGTATTCCACATCGGAATACTCTTTGGCAAGGCGATGCATAACTTCCCTCCATAGCCTGGAGCTTTCTAGTACATTTGCCTTGTCAATGCTGGTTACGTGCTTTCTGCGTTTGCGAGCCAATTCAAAGGCAACCCTACCGATGCGTTCCACTTCACCTTCGCCGTAGCTTTCAGTATCGTAGGCTTCTTCGCCAAATTTACCTTGACGACGACCTTCTTCGCCGAAATAAATTCCACCGGTAAGTTCGCGAACGATCATCATGTCAAAACCATCTTCCACAATGTCAGGCCTTAAGGGGGATTCGCTCTTTAAGCTGGAATAAAGCTTAGCGGGGCGAAGATTGGTAAAAAGACCGAGCTCCTGTCTGATGGCCAGTAAACCGCGTTCAGGACGCAAATGACCGGGCAGGTTGTCCCATTTAGGACCCCCCACCGCTCCGAGTAAGACACTATCACTTGCCTTACAAGCGGCCAATGTTTCGTCCGGTAAAGGAACACCCGTCTCGTCGATGGCAACGCCACCTGCTAAAAGTTCTTCGTAGTGGAATGTGTGACCAAATCTTTTACCGATTTCATCCAATACGGCTGTGGCACTGTCAATAATCTCCGGACCAATACCGTCGCCTTTGATTAAAGCAATCTTAAACTCCATTTTTATGACTTCCCTTCACATCTTTGCTTTATTGTACTTAATTAATCCACCGGCCGAAATCAACTCTTGAATGAACTCGGGGAAAGGCTGAATTGTGTAAGTCTTACCCTTTGTCACATTAGTGATTTCGCCCTTAGTGAAATCAACCTCTAAAACATCTCCATCGTCTGTCTCAGCGACAACTTCGGGAGATTCAATAATGGGCAAACCAATGTTAATGGAATTGCGATAAAAGATTCGGGCAAAGCTAGAAGCTATCACACAGGATATTCCCGATTCTTTAATTGCGATTGGAGCGTGCTCCCTAGAAGATCCGCTTCCGAAGTTTTGTTCAGCAACAATGATGTCGCCGTCTTCAACTTTATTGCGAAAATCAGGATCAAGATCCTCCATGCAATGGGCTGCAAGTTCTTTAGGATCTGAGGTATTGAGATACCTCGCTGGAATGATTACATCAGTATCAACATTACTACCATATTTTAAAACTTTTCCTTTGGCATTCATGGTTAGCCCTCCCTTCCATTAAGCTCAGCCGGTGAAGCAATTCTGCCCAGTACAGCCGAAGCCGCGGCAACGGACGGACTGGCCAAATAAACTTCGCTTTCGGGATGACCCATTCTACCTACGAAGTTACGATTCGTGGTGGCGACAGCCCTTTCACCCTTGGCTAAAATGCCCATGTGCCCGCCGAGACAAGGTCCGCAAGTTGGGGTGGAAACAATTGCACCTGCGTTAATAAAGATTTCCAATAAACCCATCTTCATGGAATCCATGTAAATCTTTTGAGTTGCAGGAATAATGATTGTTCTTACACCTTTAGCAACCTTACGTCCTTTTAGAATCTCAGCCGCCATAATCATATCTTCTAATCTACCATTAGTACAAGAACCTACCACTACCTGATCAATCGTTATATTGCCAACCTCATCAATTGTTCTGGTATTCTCAGGTAAGTGGGGGAAAGCAACGGTTGGTTTAATCTCGGAAAGGTTGATTTCATAGACCTTTTCGTATTCTGCATCTTCGTCTGCTTCAAAGATCACCGGTTTGCGATCGCTATGGACTGCAATGTACTCCAATGTCTTTTCATCAACGGGGAAAATTCCGTTTTTAGCACCTGCTTCAATGGCCATATTAGAAATGCAGAGGCGGTCGCTCATGGAAAGATTTTTAACGCCCGGTCCGGCAAATTCCATTGATTTATAAAGCATTCCATCTACGCCAACCATGCCAATGATGTGTAAAATCACATCTTTACCGGAGACATGCTCTTGCATCTCGCCTGTTAGTACAAATTGAACTGCGCTGGGCACTTTAAACCACGCCTTACCCGTTGCCATACCGGCAGCTAAGTCAGTTGAACCCACACCGGTGGAAAATGCACCCAATGCACCGTACGTGCAAGTGTGGGAGTCTGCACCGATAATCAAATCACCGGCCACTACTAATCCTTTTTCAGGAAGTAAAGCGTGCTCCACACCCATTTCTCCAACATCATAAAAGTTTTCAATGTCCATTTCGTTAGCAAATTCGCGGACATAACGGCATTGTTCAGCGGCTTTAATATCTTTGTTTGGGGTAAAGTGATCCATTACAAGTGAAACTTTCTTTTCATCGAAAACCTTATCCAAACCAAGTTTTCTAAATTCTCCTATGGCCACCGGAGCAGTTATATCGTTACCCAAGGCCATGTCCAAATCAGCTAAGATTAGCTGATCAGGAACTACTTTATCTAGCCCGGCCTTATTGGCCAGAATCTTTTGAGTCATTGTCATTCCCATTTCAAGTCCTCCTAGACTAATTAACCTGCGAAAACCCCGCTACAGGCGTATTTTTTGAGAGCTTATACTCCATAGAATCCACTAGGGCGATCCAGCTCGCTTCGATTATATCGGTTGAAACCCCAACCGTTGTCCAGACGCTTTCTCCATCGGTTGATTCGATGAGAACTCGCACCCTAGAGGCCGCGGCTGCACCACCATCTAACACCCTTACCTTATAGTCGGTGAGGTAGGCCTCGTTGAGCTCCGGATAAAATACCGATAAGGCTCTTCTTAAGGCGTTATCAAGTGCGTGAACAGGTCCGTTACCCACGGCGCCTGCGGTTTCCTCTTTTCCGTCAACTTCGATATTAATCAAGGCAGAAGCTGTCATTGAACCGTTTGGCGGAGGATTTTCACCCGTTGTTTTATACATAATTAAGGAAAAGTGCGGTTTAAAGGCTCCCAAAACCCTTCTTACGAAAAGTTCAAAGCTGGCGTCTGCACCTTCAAATTGGTATCCTTGGTGTTCTAGCTCTTTTAACTTCTCCACAATTAACGCGGTTTCCGGTGATGATTTAGTTAAACCGGGGGCAATATCCTTTGTCTTCAACAAGACATTTGAACGTCCCGATACTTCCGAAATCAAGAAACGTCTTTTATTACCTACTACTTCAGGGTCAATGTGCTCAAAAGAAGAAGGTAGCTTGCTCACACCGTCAATATGCATGCCGCCTTTATGGGCGAAAGCACTTCTACCCACATAGGGCCTACTGCGATGTACGGTAATGTTAGAAATTTCTGAGATGCGATAAACCATTTCCGAAAGATTGCTTAAATCTCCGCTAACCGTTGCATAACCCCTTTTGAGCTCCAGGTTGGGAATGATTATGCTTAAATCAGCATTTCCGCATCTTTCCCCAAAACCGACGAATGTACCTTGCACATGTACGGCTCCAGCATCAACAGCCAGCATGGAGTTGGCCACAGCACAATCCATATCGTTATGGGCATGTATCCCCAGTTTGGCCCCGGGAAACTTTTCCTGAACTGCTTTGGTAATTTCATAAACTCTGTAAGGATCTGTACCACCATTCGTTTCGCATAGGCACAAAATATCCGCACCACCCCTTAGGGCAACTTCTAAGACCTTTAAAGCATATTCCGGATTGTTTATATACCCATCATAAAAGTGCTCCGCATCGAAGATTACTTCTTTGCCGTGCTCCTTCAAAAAGCGAACTGTTTCTTCCACCAGTTCTAAGTTTTCTTCCAGGGTGGCACCTAGAATCTCCGTTACATGAAGATCCCACGATTTACCGAAGATGGCCACCGCAGGAGTGTTTGCCTGCAATAATGAGATGAGGTTAGCATCTTCTTCGGGGCGCACACCCTTACGTTTAGTACTTCCAAAAGCGCAAAGTTTAGCATTTTTTAGTTCAAGCTCCGCGGCTTTTTCGAAAAACTCCAAATCCTTAGGATTGGAAAAAGGATTACCCGCTTCAATATACTCAACACCAAATTCATCTAACGCTTGAACAATATTGATCTTATCTTGAACAGAGAAGGAGATCCCCTCGCTTTGGGCACCGTCTCTCAGTGTTGAATCGAGTATGGAAACTTGCTTCAGATCAGATTTCTTCACTTTTTTCACCCCACCTCCATAATTTTATTAATACCATTGATATAAGCTAGGAGACTTGATTCTAAAATATCTGTCGATAGACCTCTACCCACAAAGACTTTATCTCCATATTTTACACGAACCACAACTTCGCCTAGGGCGTCTCTGCCATCACCCACAGAGTGAATGCTATAGTTTTCCAACTTATGCCCACTAACTTTAACAATCTTATCAATTGCGTTGTAGGCCGCATCAATTGGACCATCGCCCATGGCCACTTCTTCAACAACATTGTCTTCGTCATCTTTTAAAGCAACAATGCAACTCGCGGATTTTTTATTGCCTGAGTTAACTTCAAAGCGCTCTAAAACATATACGCCGCCTTTGTTTACCAACGAGTCGGTAACTATGGCTAGCAAATCGTGATCAGTAACTGTCTTTTTCTTATCACAGAGCTTTTTAAAGCGTTCAAAATACTTGTTTAGTTCTTCCCGCTCAAACTCATAGCCCAAATCTTTGAGGCGATCTTCAAAGGCATGTCGTCCTGAGTGCTTTCCTAAAACCATGTTGTTGGTCTTGAGCCCAACCGATTCGGGAGTCATGATTTCGTAAGTTGTCTTCTCAGCTAATACCCCGTGTTGGTGAATACCCGACTCGTGGGCAAATGCATTTGCCCCAACAATTGCTTTATTCATGGGTGCTGTTGCCCCAATAATGTTATAAATCAAGCGACTTGTTTTATAAATTTCCGTGGTTTCCACACCTGTTGTTACATTATAAAATTCTTTCCGTGTGTTAATGGCCATGACGACTTCTTCTAGGGCAGCATTACCGGCTCTTTCTCCTAACCCGTTAATTGTGCCTTCCACTTGGGTTGCACCGGCTTTAACCGCGGCTAGGGAGTTGGCAACCGCCATTCCCAAATCATCGTGGCAGTGTACTGAGATATCAGCTTTATCAATATTAGGTACGGTGTTTCTCAAATAATTTATTAAGTCATACATCTCTTGTGGTGTGGTATAGCCCACCGTATCAGGGATATTAACTACAGTTGCTCCTGCATTAATGGCTGTTTCCACAACTCTGGCCAAAAACTCCCGTTCTGAACGGGTGGCGTCTTCTGCGGAAAATTCAATGTTAGAAAGGTACTTCTTCGCATAAGCCACCATTGCCGCCGTACGCTCCAAAACTTCCTCAGGAGTCATGCGTAGTTTATACTTCATATGCACGGGCGAGGTGGCTAAAAAGGTATGAATGCGCGGCGATTCTGCATGTTTAAGAGAATTATATGCCGCGTCAATATCCTTTTCTAACGCTCTAGCCAAAGAGGCAATTGTACAGTTTTTTACCGCCTTGGAGATCTCCTCGATTGATTTGAAATCTCCGGGCGAAGCAATGGCAAAACCGGCTTCCATCACATCAACTTGTAATCTTTCCAGTTGCTTAGCCACCTCGACTTTTTCTTCAATATTCATACTACAACCGGGTGATTGCTCTCCATCTCTCAATGTGGTGTCAAAAATTTTGACTTGCTTAACCATTTTTAATTGCCTCCTTTCAACGAATTATTGCGCCCTCATGGGCTGAAGAAACATCTTTAGCGTATTTTTTCAAATAACCTTTTAATTCTTTTTGTTCCTTGGGAACGTGGCTTTTCTTGCGGTTTTCCAACTCTTCATTGGAAACCTTTAATTCTAAACTATAAGCGGGAATGTTAATCTCAATGAGATCGCCTTCCTGCACATAGGCAATTGGGCCTCCCCTAAATGCCTCAGGAGAAATGTGCCCAATTGCGGCGCCCCTTGTTGCACCGGAGAATCTACCATCAGTTATAAGTGCAACTTCTTTGTCAAGACCCATTCCGGCGATTGCTGAGGTTGGAGAAAGCATTTCTCTCATACCCGGACCGCCTGCAGGTCCTTCGTAACGAATTACCACCACATCACCGGCGACGATTTTACCTCCGTAAATGGCTTCGATAGCTTCTTCTTCACTATCGAACACCCTGGCGGGACCTGTGTGAACCAACATTTCCTCTGCCACGGCACTACGCTTTACAACCGCGCCTTGAGGTGCCAATGAGCCAAAGAGTGCTGCTATGCCACCTGTTTTTGTGTGGGGATTATCTATGGGCCGAATCACTTCGTTATCTTTAACAGTGATTTTTTCTAGGTTTTCACCTAAAGTTTTACCGGTAGCCGTAATCACTTCAGTATTAAGCAAGTTAGCTTTAGCCAATTCGCTCATTACCGCGTGCACACCGCCGGCTCTGTTCAGATCTTGCATATGATCGGTACCTGCCGGAGCTAAACGGCAAAGATTCGGCGTTCTTTCGCTGATTTCATTTAGCTTGCGAAGATCGAATTCTAGGTCCGCTTCGTGGGCTAAAGCCGCCAGATGCAAAACTGAGTTAGTTGAACAACCTAAAGCCATATCAACAACTAAAGCATTCTGCAATGACTCAGCGGTAATAATATCTAAAGCCCTAATATCCTTTTCTAAAAGTTGCATTATTTGAGCACCTGCAGCCTTAGCCAATCTCTTCCGTTCGGCGTAAACCGCGGGTACGCTGCCGTTACCTGCAAGGGCAATTCCCAATGCTTCACTTAAACAGTTTAATGAATTGGCCGTAAACATACCTGAACATGAACCGCAGGTGGGACAAGCACTGTTTTCGATTGCAGCCAGCTCTTCTTCGTCCATCTTGCCTGCCTTAAAGGCGCCTACTGCTTCGAATACGCTATTTAGATCGATTGAACAACCTTTGTCGTCTTCTAATGAAAGCATTGGTCCACCTGAAACAAAGATCGCGGGCAAATTCAGCCTAGATGCTGCCATTAACATGCCGGGAACGATTTTATCACAGTTGGGAATAAAAACCAAGGCGTCAAAGGAATGTGCCATGACCATGCACTCGATGCTATCCGCGATAACTTCTCGGCTTGCTAAGGAATAGCGCATACCGTTATGACCCATGGCAATGCCATCACAAACGCCGATTACGTTAAATTCCATGGGCGTGCCGCCTGCGGCAAGCACCCCATCTTTAACTGCACGGGCAATTTGCGTAAGTTCGGCATGGCCCGGTACTATTTCATTAAATGAGTTGACAATCCCGATTAGTGGTTTTTTGATCTGTTCATCACTATAACCCACTGCCTTAAGTAGCGAACGATGTGGGGCACGTTCGGGACCGACTTTTACTTTGTTACTATTCATGATTATTTCCCTTCGTTTTGCCAGATCATCTTCTTGCGAAGCTCAGCTCCGACTTTTTCCACTTGATGTTCAGCTTCAATTCTGCGTACAGCTTCAAAATGGGGGCGCTTAGCTTGGTTTTCAAGGATCCAGTTGCGTGCGAATGTACCATCTTGAACTTCGCGAAGAACCTTCTTCATCTCGGCTCTGGTTTCGTCAGTAATGATTCTTTTACCAACGGAGTAATCACCGTATTCTGCAGTATCACTAATGGAACTTCTCATGCCCGCTAAACCGCCGGCAACTACCATATCAATAATTAGTTTCATTTCGTGAACACATTCAAAATAAGCACTTTCCGGTTGGTAACCTGCTTCAACTAAAGTCTCAAAACCGGCTTTCATTAATTCGGTGACACCACCGCAAAGTACGGCTTGCTCTCCGAAAAGGTCTGTTTCAGTTTCTTCTTCAAATGTGGTTTCCAAAATACCTGCTCTAGCCCCGCCGATGGCAGCTGCATAAGCAAGTGCCGTATCTTTGGCTTTACCGGATGCATCTTGATAAATTGCGATTAGGCATGGTACGCCGCGGCCTTCTTCATATTGGCTTCTCACGGTATGACCGGGTCCTTTGGGAGCCACCATGATTACGTCAACATCTGCAGGTGGAACGATTTGACCGTAATGAATGTTAAAACCATGGGCAAAGGCTAAGGTTGCACCTGATTTTAAATTAGGCTTGATGTCTGTGTCCCAAAGTTTAGATTGTAGTTCGTCATTAACTAAAATCATGACCACATCGGCACTTTTGACTGCCTCTGCAGTAACCTTCACGGTCAGACCTGCCGCTTCAGCCCTCTTTGCTGATTTAGAACCTTCGTATAGTCCCACAACTACATTAACTCCGCTTTCTTTCATATTTAAAGCGTGTGCGTGACCTTGACTACCATAACCTATTACTGCTACTGTCTTACCCTTCAGATTATCAAGATTACAGTCCTTTTCATAATAAAGCTTTGCCATTTGTTTCTTCCCCCTATATTTTCTTAATTTAATATATATTGACCCTTGCCCAGGGCGGTTGTGCCCGTTCGGCAAAGTTCAGCGATACCATAAGGCTTTAAGAATTCTATGAACTCAGTAACTTTAGAGACTTCTCCGCTCATTTCGAGGGTGAGTGACTCCTGTGAGAGTTCAATGATATTGGCTCCAAAAACTTGTGCCGCCTGGACGATTTCACCCCGTTGCCCGTTTTTGGCCTCTACTTTAACCAAAAGCAGCTCTCTGGCCACCATTTCGGTAACATCCATTAGTTCTGCCTTGATTACATCGTGCAGTTTGCTAATTTGTTTTACGATCTGATCTTTCACGTATTCGTCTCCGCGGAAGGTGATAGTCATGCGAGAAATGGAGCGGTCATGCGTTTCACCAACTGCTAGGCTATCAATATTAAAACCCCGTCTGGCAATGAGTGAGGATATTCTTGTTAAGACGGCCGGTTCGTTTCTCACTAACAAAGATAGAATGGAAAGGTTATTCGTCATTACTTTTCAATCCTTTCTATTAATTTTTAACCCTTAATAATTACATCTTTAATTGATCGTCCGGGTGGAATCATGGGTAATACTTTTTCATCATTAAAAATTAAAGCTTCTACTATAACGGGCCCCTCTGTTTGGAAGGCTTTTTCCAAAGTATCGTTTAAGTTGTCTTTATCTTCTACTCGGTAGCCCGTTGCTCCCAATGCTTCGGCAAATTTCACAAAATCAGTCCGGCGATTTAACGTTGTACCGGCGTAGCGTTTATCAAAAAACAGAGTTTGCCACTGCCGAACCATACCCAAGGCGTTATTATTCATGATTATAATAACTATCGGGAGTTGATTAGAAACTGCCGTTGCCAGTTCGTTCATGTTCATATGGAAGCTTCCGTCACCGGTGAATAATACTGTGCGTTTTTTAGAACCGATGGCTGCGCCTATCGCTGCTCCCATTCCAAAGCCCATTGTTCCAAG
>Ga0004534J46558_1010255_pt1 | contig 9846 bp, 11 predicted proteins | sample BioPla1RNA1_FD_46558 | JGI IMG/M metagenome (IMG submission 46558) | reverse complement strand
CCCATTCAACTACATACAGTATCTTATTTTGACCTAATGAAAGAGCAGATTTAATCTTTAGACTCCCTCCGGGCATTTGCTTTTTAGCATACCATCGAGTCACGTAAAAGACGCTGGGAATAATAAAAAGCAAGACCCCAATAACCCTGACTAATCCCCAAACTAGACTTCTATCCATCCTCATCACTTCCCACGAATACGCTCCGATTTAGGTACAATTTCTAAGATTCTAACTCCGAAATTTTCATCTAAAACAACAACTTCCCCCTTAGCGGCCAGATTTTCGTTGATATAAATATCCGCCGGGGCGCCGGCATGACTGTTTAACGATATAACTGATTTAGGTTTCAATTCTAGTATTTCGTTTAAGGTTAAGCGGGCTTGTCCCAATTCAACTGTGACCAATAAGTCAATATCATCCAATAAATTTATGGAATGGCTGGTAGGGGCTAATCCTGATAATTCCAGTGGAGAAAATTGAGCCTCACTAACGGGCGATTTACCACCCTTAAGCAACTTTCCCCTTTTAGGATAACTAATAGATTCTTCGGGGCTAAATGCACCGGTAAAAGGACCCATATCAGCTTTTTGCTTTTCGAAATTCAAGACATCTACGGTTTTAATAATGAAGCAAAATTCTAAACCATCAATTAGGTGACGAACCAAAACAGGCTGTTCTTCAATTGGAAATTGTGACAGCATTTGAGTTTCAACTTTTTCTGCCTTATATAGCTCGTACTCGGTTCCTAACATTTGGGCCAGCTTACCAAGCCAAATTTCGCCTAAACTTTGTACAGCCTCCTGCGCCTCGCTTCCGAGTTTGCTACCTAGCAATTCCGCGTCAGATAAGCCCATAAGTGCATAAACTTGATTAGAACCTAAGTCAGCAATCATCATATAAGATTCTTCACTTACACTTTGGGTTAGACTTTCACCAATTCGCTCAACATAAGGACCTTCGACATCGACTGTCTTTCCGGTGAACTTTCCGAACCAAGTGGCCATATATTCCGCAACTGATTTTAATATATTTAGAAAGCCTTCATTAAGCGATTCTGAGTTATTCGCATTTAATAATGCATTAATTTCATCCCTTGATAAAATTGGACCACTCATGATAGCTCCTTTCTAACAAAGACTATTGCACAATTAAGTCAATAAAATAAACATTTGTGACCTCGCCTTTGCTTAACAAGCTGTTCATCTCTTTTATAATCTCAAACCTTAAAAGCTCCATACCGGTATCTTTATAAAACTGTTCAGCCGTTCGAGAACGAATTAACGAAATAAGAATGTCTCTAACTTGCGGTTGTCTTTTTTCCAAATCCGATAGTGCCCTTTTATCACTAACTTCTAAAACAATTTCGGTTCGAATAAAATGGCTTTGCTTTGAACTCGAAGTGGCCAAATTTAACGTGAATTCGCCAACTTCATAAACTGGGCCCATGTCCTTTTTCTTCGTAGATTTTTCTTCTTTACCTGCCATAGCTTGAGGATTCGTGTTACTGCCGAAAATAAGATATGTAGCAAACGCGCTCCCTACTGTTGCGATGATTAAAAAAGCTACGGCGGCTATGAGTAATTTAAGATCAACTTCTACTTTTTTTGACATAACCACTGCCCCCCTTAATTTGGTTCAAACTCAAGTAAATCAATATTTAAGATCACTATATCAACTCGTCTGTTCAATGCCCTGCGTTCCGCAGTATCGTTGGGATGAAGAGGTCGGTATTCGGAATAACCTGCAGCAGAGAGACTATTAGGATCAAAACCTTCTTCTTCAATTAAATGCCGAACCACATTAGTCGCCCTGTGTACACTTAATTCCCAGTTAGAGGGAAATCGGTTTGTTTTAATAGGCCAATCGTCTGTGTGACCTTCGACTCTAAAAGCATTGGGTAAACCTATTAATTCGCCCGCAATTTTAGTTAAAATCGTAAGTGCCTCGGGTTTTAGTGTAGCCTCCCCCAAATCGAAAAACACCTGCTCAGCAAAGCGAACAATTAATCCTCTTTCTTGCAATTCAAGTTGTACTCCTGCAATGCCTTCTTCTTCAATAAATTCGGTAAGATCATCGAAAAGATCCCTTAATTGTTGCTTAGACATTTCCGATGTGTCAAAAGGTAATGGCACGGGATTTTCATGAACAATCATACCGCCGTCTAATACTCCAAAATAGCCTTGGAATGCCGACATTACAGCTCTAAATTTAGCTTCATCAACTGCAGAAAATGCAAATAGTAAGACGAAAAAGGCCAAAAGCAAAGTAACCATATCCGAATAAGTGGTAAGCCAAGAACCTGCTGAAGAAGATTCGTCTCTAGATTTTCTACGCATCTTCTGTCACCCCTCCTAGCAGGGGATCCTCTACCTCTTTTGGCGAATTTCTCTGTAAAGGAGATAGGAAAGACTTTAGTTTTTCTTCCACGATTCGTGGGTTTTCCCCGGCTTGAATTGACAGTATACCCTCAATCATAACCTGTTTTAAAAGAATCTCTTCTTCACTTTTCAACCTTAATTTACCGGCAATCGGTAAGAAAATTAAGTTAGAAGCAACCGCCCCATACAATGTTGTAATCAAGGCCACCGCCATACCCACACCGATTTGATCAGGATCATTTAAATCCCCCAACATGGCAATTAAACCAATTAAAGTACCAATCATCCCGAATGCCGGTGATAAAGCACCCATTTGCTCAAAAACTCTTTGGCCTAAACGGTGACGTTCTTCTAGAAATGCCAATTCAATTTCTAAAATACTACGAACAAGTTCCGCATCTGTACCATCTACGACAAGTTGGATACCCTTTTCTAGAAAGGGTTCTCCTAACGCTTGAGCCTTTTCTTCAAGTACCAATAAACCTTCTCGCCGGGAACTTTCAGCGAATTCAACCAAAGTATTAATAATGTTTATACTATTACTTGAACTTCGGGAAAAAGCTACTTTTAAAAGGGGTACCACGCTGAGCACTTGCTCCATGGAAAAGTTGATCATAATGGCGGCAAAAGTTCCCCCAAACACGATTAAGATACTGGAGAAACTCCAAAAGAGAAGAATGTCGCCCTCTATGACGATTGAAATAATCAACAAAAACATTCCTATAACTATTCCTAATAGCGTTGCCAGATCCATATTCTGCACTCCATTCCTTGGTGAACTAAGGGGCCGTCAGAAGGCGGCCCCACCTAGTTGAGCCCAGACTATCGCTTCAAATTCACCAGTTCTTGTAACATTTCATCTGATGATGTAATGATTCGAGAATTCGCCTGGAAACCCCTTTGAGTAATAATCATGTCAGTAAATTCTTCACTTAAATCCACGTTAGACATTTCGAGAGAACTAGGCGACAATACCCCATATCCGGCAATTCCGGCAGCTGAGACTTGTGCCGAACCAGAGTTAGGAGTCTCTACGAACATTGTTGAACCAGATCGTTGTAACCCAGCGGGGTTAGAAAATTTCGCCAATGCTATTCGTCCTAAATTGCGGGTTAATCCATTGGAAAAACTACCAACAATTGTACCATTTTGGTCAATTGCATAACTTTCTAAAGCACCATTTGTGTAACCATCTTGATGCATAAACTTACCGGTAAAAGTATCGGCGTATTGAGTGAATTCTGCAAAATCTAAAGTAATTTCCAGTTCATCTGAGAAAATAGGTTTAAAAGCAATCTCGTTTTCAGGCACACCACTGTAGCTTCCGTCTGTGGAAAAAGAAATGATCCGATTGTCTGGATCGGCTAAATCCCCTCCTGTGGTAAGGGAGTGGTTTGTGGTTAAAATAACCATTCCATCGGCACCTGAAGCGTTAACCGCATCGCCTACAACAAGGGCTTCTTCAAATTCAAAAGTATATTGGGCACCGCCAGAGCTTTCCCAAACTCGACGATCATTGCTTGTGGCAACTACATTTCCATCGTCGTCCTGTAGTGCATAACCAGTCCCGTCATACTCAACCGTATAGTGACCATTATTTTGAATTAATGAATCATGGGTCGGGATTGCATCACTGACCAATAGCCAGCTGGCATCCCATCTCCACTCGTTTCCTTCTAATTTTTCAATGTCAACAATGATGGTCTGTTCCCTGCCCCGGGAGTCAAACACTTGCACAGTTCGACCCACCTTTTCTCCTATACTGTAACGGTTGTCCAAATTACCGGCGAAGTAAACGGTTTTTGTTGCCCTTGGACTAATTGTATCTGATGTGGAAATATGCAAAGGTTGTAGTGCAGAGTTTAGGTCAATTTCTCCCCTATTATTAGCCTTGTATCCCAAGACACGTTCGCCATTTAATAGTGAGACCAGATTACCTTCCGTACCATTATCTAAACCGAACATCCCTGCACGGGTATATTGACGGTTTTCTCCTTGCCCCAACACGAAAAACCCATCACCTTCAATAGCAAGATCTGTTCCGTAGCCTGTTGATTGTGTGTTACCTTGGGTATGCTTAACATCAATTGAACCTAGCGTGACACCTAAGCCCACCTGTTGAGGGTTGGTCCCACCGCGATTTGCCGTAGGCGCAGTGGCAGATGTTAGCGTCTGACTAAGCATGTCTTGGAATGTTGCTCTAGATGACTTATATCCTGCAGAGTTCACATTAGCAATATTGTTGCCGATAATGTCCATGCGCGTTTGGTGCGCTTTAAGACCTGAAACACCGGCGAACATTGAACGCATCATATTTGTTTCCTCCTTTTCTAAACCCACGTCATTCGTTCAGTGGGTGGAGGGCTTCCCTAAAGGTCCAGCCCTTTTATGTGATTACAGCACTATCGATTTGTGTAAACACATTATCTTTTAAGTTTTCACCATCCATCACGGTAATCACCGTTCGATTACTTACACTTACGACCATGGCTACATTATCCAATAAAATCAAAGTTTCTCTGCCACCCTTTGTACGGGCCTTATCCACCGCATCTTCAAGCCTGTTTAATTGCCCTTCATCAAGTTCAATTTTTCGGGCTTGTAGTCTTTTATTGGCATGGGCAGAAAATTTAACTGATTTCAGCTTGTCATCTAGAATCTTGGCAAATGCACCATCGTTTTTGGAGGGTCTTCCGACACCTGGAGTACCTTGCGGTTTTACCGGTTGAATGGGTAATCCCCTTGGAATTTGAAAATGCTCACTCATTCGTGTTCTGCCCCCTCCCTAATGGCAACTATTTCACCAAAATCGTAGAGTTTTCCATCCACTGTGATTTGTGGCCAGCCATTCTTAAACTGAACCCCGCTTACAATACCGAAAAGGTTATTACCATCATTGGTAAAGAGTTCAACTTCTTTGCCAATCATTTGCGTCGCCTGGCTTAAGGCGGTGAGTTTTTGCTGCGATGACATCATTTCACCCATATTGGTATTGAGGTTTTGCATCTGCTCTAAACTACTAAATTGAGCAAGTTGTGCAATAAACTCTTTATCTTCCACGGGATTGATCGGATCTTGATGCCTTAATTGAGTAATCAAAAGTTGTAAAAATTGATCTTTACCTAAAGCACTGGGATCTCTTGATTGGGCGTCTTCGCGATCTTCTCTCATCTTCTGATACTGAGCCGTTGTTCCCACATTATTTACGTACAAGCTATTCACCTCCTTACACTTTCAAGTCCACTTGATTCCATGGAGTTCTACTCAGATAGGTAGATTTCCCTTCGTTGGTGATTGTTCCGCTAGCCCGCATTGTAGTTCGTTGATGAAATTGTCTTGGCCTAGAAAATGGTTGTTCATCTTGCCCTTTGTTTTCGAACCCAATGTGTACCATCATTTCGCCCACCTGCGCTCCTTGCTCTTGGAGTGCTGTATGGAGCTGAGGCAGCTGGCTTGCAATGATCTCTTTTACAGCTTCATTTTCCACAATGAATTCAGCAACCATTATGCCTCTTTCAAGGGACAGCTTTATCTTCATGTCGCCTAAATGGTCAGGCTTAAGCTCAATACGAACTTCACTACGATCCTCTTGAATTAACGTTTGAATGCTTTCCGCTATTTTGGGCAGCGCATTCTCTTCCTGCAAATCTAGAATCTTTCGACTGTAATCTGTGGCTTCGGTTAATTCTGTAATGAAACTGTCTGTTTTGTACGGATTTTCGAGTGTTCGCACATCACCTAACTCAAAGGTTGGTTTGCGCTCCCTGCTGGGAATTATATCCCGCGAAAGGGTAGGTTCCTTATCATCCAACTTATCGGCTTTTTCGCTTTGAATCTTTGGATTTTCACCGAATTGAATAGGCTCATTTTCATCTTCTGCCATCTCCGCAACGAACGGCCTAGTAGGTGCGTAGTTTCTAGGTATCTCCACTTTCACATTTGACTCGGTACTTGTAGAGTCAATCTTTGGAATAACCTCAGGATCCATAGTGCTTTCCTCAAACTGAATCTGTTCCGGATTTTCTTCATTAAAACTTAGGAAGTTTTCTTCAAGCAGTGTTACAGGTTCAGATTCTGAGTCTAAATTATCTACAAGTTGATTTTGAGATACTTGTTTCAACTGCCTTAGTGTGGGTTTCATTGCAAAATTGCTTTCTTCGGGAAAGCCCTTATCCCGCAGGGGCCATTCAAAATTCTCTACCATTACCGGCGTTTCTGGCACCATATGTGTTTCCTGTTCCAAGGACATTTCTTGTATTTCTTGTGAAGCAGTCAATTCTAGCACATCGGAAATTTCTGATGGTTTAGGTGCCTCGACAAAACTTTTATCCACACCCCGGAATGCGGCTAAAAGACTTTCGATTGTAATCTCATTTGCGTTTGACTGTTCTTGGCCTTGCACAACCCCCTCAAATTGAGTTAGGAACAGTTCAAGCAGGCCATCATCAACATCCTCACCTTTGCTTAGAAGTTCCTGCAAAATAATGATTTGATCACCTGCCGCATCGAATTGCTTCATGGCTGCCTCTCGAACAATTGACTCCTCATTCACTTCACCTGCGAGAGTCCCTTGTGGCAAGTGGGAATGAACAGCAGACATGGCCAGTGAAAATTCATTGGGAACAAAAGTTTTCTTTACCTTTTCTTGTTGCTCCCTAGATGCAAGTTCAGGGAGAATCTCTTCGCACTCCTCAGAATCTCCTAAAAAAACAGCTAGCAACGAAGCAAAATTTGCATGTTCATCTTTTTTACCATCCCTCAGTTGTGGTTTACTGGCATTCACTTCCGGTTCATCTAAAACTCCATTGATTATGCCATATGGTATTATCATGTTCACCTCCCCTCTAATGAATTCCAACTATTTACCGGCATCACCTAGATTTTTACTTAAGGTTACAGCCAGATCAGTGGGCAATTTAGCAATAATATTAGCCGCATCTCGCCTATCCATCCTCAGTAAGATATCTAAAAGAAGGGTATGATCAACATTAGTCAAAATCCTTGCGGCTTCATCTACGGACATTTCTATATATAGCTCAGCTAAAGTGGTTATATTATAAAGATGCTCTTCCGCAGCTTCAAACTCGCTTTTAGCCTCTAAAAGCCTTTTTTCACGCCGATCTAAATCCAAAGTTCTACGATCTAACTCTTCGTTTTTTAGCCTTAATTCGTCTTCAAATTGCTGCAGATCGATTAATTGCTCTTCCAATTCAGCTTGCTTCTTTTCAATCCATACTTCACCGGCCTGACCGCGGGAATATGTCTCTAAGTGTGGTTCTAGCCAAGAAACCTTAGGACCCAGTCTCCAAAAAAGCGCGGGTCCATCTATCACACCTGTGCCGATAAAGATTCCAAAGGCAACTAATATGGCCACTAATAATGAGACTAACACTAAAATCCACCTACCCACGCTGATACCCTCCGATTAATCTAAAAATGATTTCATATCATCTAAAACCCTTTGTTCTTTCCTTAGTTCCTCTTTAACATAGATTTCATAATCTTGCTCTTTTAGCTTAGTGATTTTCTCAGTATCTTGCCTTGCCAATAGCCATTTTTGTTTGGCTTCATGTGCTTTTTCTTCTTGCCGCTGTATACGAATGATTTGCTTTTCGATTCTATCTTCTAATACTGCTAAATAAGAGTATGTGGCTTGTCTGATTTTAAAATCTTCATGATTATGACCAAACGAAATAATATCTTGTTTTTGCTCCCGCAAATATTGCAATTGGAATCGTTCTTGGTGAGCGAGACGTTCTTGAATTGCCCATTCTTGTTTAGCTTGTTCTTCAAAAATTTGTTTTACATTAAGCACTTTTTCAAGGCGAAACTTAAAGGCAGACATATCATTTACTCCTAAGATTCAATATTGAATATATCTTTTAGTTTCTTTAATGTATCCGGCATTTTTGCGGTTTCTGTTACTCCTTGCTGCAAAAACTCTGTTATTTGAGGATATAATCGAATGGAATTATCTATTTGAGGATTAGAACCGGATGCGTAGGCACCAATGTTTATTAAATCCTCCGCTTCTCGATAAATAGCTAAAGAAGATCTGAATTTACCGGCGAGTTCCTTATGTTCCTCTGTACTTACCTCTGTCATAAGCCTACTGACGCTGGCTAAGACATCAATGGCCGGATAATGATTGCGTTCAGCCAAAGCACGATCTAAAACTATATGCCCATCTAAGATCCCTCTAACCGTATCGGTAACCGGTTCATTCAAGTCGTCACCTTCCACTAAAACTGTATAAAAGCCCGTTATAGTTCCGACTTTTCCCGGTCCCGTTCTTTCCAATAACTTTGGGAGCATGGCAAAAACCGATGGTGTATATCCCCTAGTAGCCGGTGGTTCACCAATGGCAAGCCCCACCTCTCGTTGTGCCATGGCAAGTCTGGTGACGGAATCCATAACAAATAGCACATTATGGCCTAAATCTCTAAAATACTCAGCAATTGTGGTGGCAACCATTGCACCTTTAATTCTTACAAGTGCGGGTTGATCAGATGTGGCAACCACTACTACTGAACGTTTTAGTCCTTCCGGACCAAGATCCCGTTCTAAAAACTCCCTTACTTCTCGACCGCGTTCACCGATTAATGCTATCACGTTAACATCTGCTTCTGTGTTTCTGGCCATCATTCCAAGGAGTGTACTTTTACCAACTCCACTACCTGCAAAGACCCCGATTCTTTGACCCTTTCCGCAAGTTAACAGCCCATCTATTGCTCGCACTCCCACGGATAAAGGCTCTGAAATCCGTTGCCTTTGCAAAGGCCCCGGAATATTGCCCTGTATGGACATATAGCGAGAAGCTAATAGTTGACCACGATCATCCATTGATTGACCTAATCCATCAAGCACCCTGCCTAAGAGTCTTTTATCAACCGCCACACTTAATGGAGAACCGGTAGCGGTAACTAGACTCCCGGGACCTACACCCGTTAAATCAGCGAGGGGCATTAACAAAACCCTTTGATCCCTAAAGCCCACAACTTCGGCGGGTATTTCCGGTCCACTGCGTGGTTGAATCAAGCATACATCACCGATATTAGTGATGGGACCATTTGATTCTATGGTTAATCCAACGATTTGGACTACTCTTCCGCAATGAATAATATCATCGAAGGATTCTAAACGTTCTTTATAATGTTTGAGACGTGGGTTAGTTTCTTCAGTTTTGTTCATCATAAAGCACTTCCATCAAGTGAGTAGCAATTTTACCAAGGCGTTTTTCTAAACGGGCGTCAATTAAACCTTTATCCGATTCAATTAAGCAGCCTCCCGGACTTATGGAAGAATCCGCTTCAAATTCGATGCTAACACGGGAATTGAGTTCTAAAGCTTCTTCATATTGATTGATTAAATCATAATCTTCCGGATTAACCCTAATTATGATCTTGTCCACCGACCCTAATGCACCTAAAGCATCGCGAACGACCGGATTTAACCAAGAAATGTCAC
>Ga0004534J46558_1006227_pt1 | contig 9848 bp, 9 predicted proteins | sample BioPla1RNA1_FD_46558 | JGI IMG/M metagenome (IMG submission 46558) | reverse complement strand
GTTGTATGCTTTTATCCACCTGTACATTCGCATTGAGAGATAGCTGTAGCCACAATACTTTTTATGGGAGGCAGTACTCCCTAACTTACCTATCAAGAGCATAAACATGGAGAACAAAAAACCTATTGCGTCTCCAAAATAGCCCCCAAAGAAATTTCTCGACCTTATGCTCTTCGCATGCCCGGTAATTTTGCGGATTAATGAATTGGCATTGGGCGTGTTTAAAGAATAACGATACTCGCCTTTTCCCCAAACAAAAACCTTGTCACAATATGAAAGATTAGAATTAGGCCTGTTTGTCGCTACGGCTATCTTGTCTTTAGGATAGAAAGAAAAGAGATTTGAGAGCGTAATACCAGGCCCTGTGGTATCCTCAAAGTTTTGCCCTACTATTAAAACCTTTACAAATTGTTTTCCGTTTCTTCTCATGAATATTTCCTTACTTTACATCCTCAGCAACAATAGTGCTGCTCTTATGGCCGGTATCTGACTCATCATCGTTTTTTAGGTATCTCAAATAATACATCCCCGGTATAAGTAAAAGCGGGTAGTAGAACATACGACCGGTGGTATTCTTCATAAAGCCCAAAACTATAAACAAGAGGAAGGACACCAACATGTAAAAGCGGTAATAAGGATCATAGCGCCTGAGGCATAGCTTCATATGGCGATAGAGGATGAGAACCAAGGGCAAGGTCCCTAAAAGCCCTACCTGAGCCAACCTGTTCAGCCAAAAGATATGCGAATCAATTTCGTAGCCTGTACCAAACAGAGGATTTGTGGCAAAGGCTTTCAGATTTTGCGGGATTCTTTCCGCTCTATGTTCAACCGTAGACATAGGATTTGAGGTGTCTATGCCTGTCTCTATTACATAGCCGATATCTCTCATTTTCCTAGAAAGATCTTTTTGGGTGACCACATTCGATATCGAATAGAAGAAATCGCTTTTTACTGAAGTGGGAACAATAACTATAACCAACAGCAAAACTGCGGATGCTAAAATCGAAGCACCCAATCTCTTGCGCCCTGCAAGGGCAAAAAGCAGACAAAGAGCAGCCATCAAAATGGGAGCCGTGATGGCTGACATAAAAACAGAGGCCAGAATAATTGCAATAAAAACCACTACGGCAATCCGCAAGCTTGTCCTTTGGACAACCCTGTAAAAGGCAATAAGCATAGGAATAATAAAGGGAATAGATGATGTAAGAGCATATGTTCCCAGGCCAATAGAGTAAATGGGCCCTCCCAAGCCACCAACAACAGACTCATCTCCAAAGAGCTGCCTTGCAACCTCAGGATACCTGATAAGAACATAGATATTGACAATCGCGGTAATAGCGATGATGATCAGGGTGGCCAAGATGACCCTAGCATAGCTACGCTGATCTCTGGAGTATACGTAGTAATTATGGATTAAAACCGCGGAAAAGATCGGATAATGCCACTCCATAAACCACTGGTTTTGGGTGTCATAGTAACCACTAATCCTCATCAAAAAAAAGATGATATAGTAAAGATATATCAGCTTCATGGTTCCAGTAAAATATACTTGTGGGGCTCGGATAAATATAAGAAAATAAAAGAGATAAAGCACGTAGTCTCTTTTGATAAGGTTAACCCCCAATATGGGCTTGGTGGTGAAAAGAACGGTGAAGAGTCTTGAGAAGATAAGCCCCATCACTATGATGGCCAAAATGTCGATTGTTTTATTCAGTTTCATAATGCTGTTATTCGTTAAAGCCCAAGATTTTGTAAAGAGATTATATTTTTAGACCTATGTAAGGCTCCTATACCCCTGCAGTTTACCTTTATGTTTCTCCGCAGCCTTGGGATACTTATGCTGCCACTGAGCCAAAATCTCAGAGTAAACTTCAGGATTGTGCACTTTGGTTCCGATATAGAATGGGTTGTCGCAGTTTTTTGCAAAGCTGAGTTTAAACCTATGTAAACCACTACCACGAACTCCACCACCCATTGAGTATTGTTGGATACCAAGGCCTCCAATATACTTGATCAGCTCCCAACGTTGGAAGGTATTGGCCTTATATTCATAATAGTCAGCCAGCGTGCCACCCAAAAAACCAAAGCAGAGCTGCTCATCAATCAACAGCAACTCTGTACTGATAGCTTTATCACCCAAATAGGTAGTGCCAAGCAAAACCTTGTCCTTCATCACCTCTACCAGTTTGGTAAAGAAGGCTAAGTCAAAGTAATAATAGTCATCCGCTTCGTTGCGTTGCATGGTGCTATTGTAGATAGCAAAGAACTCATGTATAGCATCCGCATCTATATGCTCACCGGATAAAAATACCGTCTCAAGATTGTAGGATGCACCCTTGCGGACTGTTTTTCTCACCCGATATTCAAATTCCCTTTCCCATACGTAGTCAAGCCCTTGTGATAATTCCACATACACATTTTCTAACACGTGTACCTGCTCTGTATAGTTGTGATATTTACGATTACCGATCAGGGGGCAATAGCGCACGAATTCTGTTACCACATTGTTCGCTTGCAAATATGATCGCAGCTCATTGTTGAACAAAGTGATAAAGCTTGGATCTGCCACCTTGCCCAAAGGACCGTTGTATCCATAAGCTCCGCATAGGTCATAATAATCATCATCCAGCTCGTATCCCAGAGCGTTGATACGCCTGATCAGGAAGGGATAAAAGAGGTAGTTGTCCTCATCTTGGTAAGCCCAAAAACACTGAACCGGATGGTTTTCAACCTCTAAATAAGCTTGGTAGTACTGAGGTGTAAAAAAAGGAGATTTGTCATGCGCGGCAAGCTCGTCATAGAGCTTACGCCACTGCTTATAGTTGTTGAGTGTGTCAATAGCTTGTCTCATATATTCTCTCTTATAGATCATATTGGCTTCACGACTCTTCAAATCCTTCTCTTAAGATAGACAAAATGCAGACATCCTTGCCCCCCATCAGTATAAGAAGCCCTTCTGAGCAAACTCTCTCTTATAGTTACACTTTTCCAGCATACGCAGAGAGCCCGGGTTGTCTGCTATCACATGCCCCCATATTCTCTCTAACCCCCTATCATGAAAGGCATGTTTGAGAATCAAGACTCTGGCGTCCGTAGCATACCCCTTGCCCCAGTGCTCTTTCGCTCCGATGAAAATGGGACAGTGTCCTGATTTGTTCAGATGATCAATGCTATTGAGGAACACACAACCGATAAACTCGTCTGTTTCTTTAAGGCAGACAGCGCAGCTTACATTTTCCTTGTCAAAGATCCTTTCTTCAATCCACTTTTTCTCATTCAAAGTAGATGTAAAGCGAAGGGTTCCACTAAAGAAACGACCAATCTCTTCATCGTTGCGCCACTGATGCAGTTTGGCGTAGTCTTCCGGTTCCAAAGCCCTCAAGTATACCCTTATTTTCTTTTTCCCTTTTTCCATATTGTTACCTCACTGAACTGGGAATATTGACCAGCCTGTCTGATATTTCCTGGGAGACTGACAAATCTGCAGCAATGCAATCCTTGAACATCTGCAGTTCGTTCATTAATATCCAGGCTGGACGGGTCATTACTTTGTTTTCATTTGTTTCTTTCAGGAAAGCTTCACGTGCTTGCGCATCTTTCAGCAGGATGGCATTGAGCCAAAAGTTGGAAATACAATCTATGGGCTCATCGATAAATTCAATCTCATCAAAATCGGCAAAAAAGTTTCGATAAGCCCTGGCAGTTTCCCGCTTGTTCCTGAGTATCTGGGGCAACTTTTCCATCTGAGCACATCCTAGGGCTGCATTGATATTTGGCAGGCGGTAATTGTAGCCTATCCTGTCATGCTCAAATCTCCATGGGTGCGGCTTCTTGGCAGTGGTGGTGATGTGCTTTGCCAGGGGGCCCAGCTCATCGTCATCGGTAACAATCATGCCCCCTCCACCGGTGGTGATGGTTTTATTGCCATTAAAGCTGAATATACCCAATTTGCCAAAGGTGCCGGTATGCCGATCTTTATAGCAACTGCCAATGGATTCCGCCGAATCCTCCACCACAGGGATGTGATAGCGAGCGCAGATTGCCACTATTTTGTCTATTTGGCAGGGATGACCAAAGGTGTGCATGGGCACACAGGCACTGATCCTCTTCAAGCCAAGGCTATTTGCCGTTTCCACGTCCGGAACTGCCACGCCCTGGTGGGGTTGATAGTAGCAGTTTCCTTCTACAATGACGGTATTTACCCTGAGCCAGTTTTCCAATGAATCCGGTGACATACCCAGTGTGTCTCTGCCAATATCCACAAACACCGGCTCTGCTCCGCAATAGGATATGGCATTGCAGGTGGCGACAAAAGTGAAAGCTTGGGTGAGCACCAAGTCACCCCGCTCCACACCTGCAAGCTTGAGAGCTATATGTAGAGCTGCAGTACCATTGACGGTAGCGATGGCATATTTGGCACCGGTATATTCTCTAATCATCTCCTCAAAACGATCCACATACTTACCCACGGAAGAGACAAAGGTACTATCTATACAGTCTTGTGTATATCTCCTTTCGTTACCGGAAAAATGTGGCTCGTGAAGAGCGATGAAGTCCCTACCGGGGTAGAGACCACGGATGAAGGCTATAATGTCTTGTATTTGTTCTTTATCCACTAATTCCCTCTTTATTTTTCCACGGATGTTTTATTATTTTCCACGGATATACACGGATAAACACGGATAAGGGTATTAAGGGAAGATCGCAATAAGCCCTGTCCCTGTTACATCTTGAGATCCGTACAGCTCCGGGGTTCTTTCTTTTTCCACGGATGAACACGGATGGGCACGGATAAGGGTATCATGGGGAGGTCGTTGTAATCTATGCATCTGTTACACTTTGAAATCCGCACTGCTCCGGGGTTCTTTCTTTTTCCACGGATATACACGGATAAACACGGATAAGGGTCTTACGGGGAGAGGTTGCACAAGCTTTACCCAAATATGCCAACACAATTCATGCCGCTTTCTGACTCTTCAATGTTAACCACTAGTTGCATCATTACTCAGTAATACCATCCTCATCTATAATCATCCGTGTTAATCAGTGTGCATCCGTGGACTCCTCACAAAACATAACGCTTGTAGTTTAACTTGGGTTCTCCAAAGTTGACAAGGAATCCAACAGGCAGCTTCGAAGCCTTGAGATAGTTGAGTAACTGCGAAACATGGGCCATACTTAAAGAAGACAGTGCCTTGATTTCCAATATAATATTGTCATAACAGACTAAGTCAGCAATGTAGGAGGATTTCAATTCTTCCCCACTGTAGAAAATCCTAAACGCTTTTTCACTTTCATAAGGGATGCTGCGCTTATCAAATTCAATCATGAGAGCTTCATGGTAAACAGCTTCCAGAAAACCACAACCCAACTCGTTGTGCACTTTCATGCAAGCGCCGATGATTTTGTAGCACTCGTCCTCATGATACAGTCCCACACCCTTGCTCTCTGCTATTGATTTTTCCTCTACTTGTGTTCTTCTATCCTTATTCATCCGTGTGCATCCGTGGACTATTATTTATCCCATCCGTGTTAATCTGTGTAATTCGTGGACTCTTAAAAAGCATTCGTGGAAGAATCATACATTATAAATACCGGCTTTGTATTTCCTCAAGTTCTCCGGCCGGGTAAACCACGCCACTGTCTTTTCCAAGCCTTCCCGGATGCTATAGCGCGGCTCGAAGCCTGTCAAGGCACGTATCTTGCTGTTATCACACCAAAGCCTGAACACCTCTGACTTTTCAGGACGGATCCTCTGTTCATCTCTGATAAATTCCACATCGCTTTGCATGATATCTTTGATCAACTCCAAAGTATCCTGAACGGAGATCTCATAGTTAGAGCCAACGTTGACCGTTTCGCCAATGGCTTGGTCGCACTTGGCCAGCTCTAAAAAGCCTCTGCAGGTATCTTCCACGTAGTTAAAATCACGCGTGGGTGTGGTATCACCCAGCTTGATCTGCTTCATCCCTGCAGCTATTTGGGTGATGATAGTGGGAATCACAGCGCGGGCTGATTGACGTGGACCGTAAGTATTGAAAGGACGCACTATAGTGAGAGGAAGCTTCAAGGCGTTGTAAAAACTCATGGCGATGACATCGGCACCAATCTTGCTGGCACTGTAGGGAGACTGCGGTTGCATAGGATGCTTTTCATCGATGGGAACATATTGCGCCGTGCCATACACCTCACTGGTGGAGGTAACCAAAATCCTTTGCACTTTCGCATCCCTGGCCGCCTGGCAGATATTCAGCGTTCCTTTTACGTTGGTATCCACATAACTGTCGGGAGCAATATAGGAGTAAGGAATAGCAATCAGGGCAGCCAGATGAAGGACAATGTCTATATCTTCACAAATCACACGACAGTAATTGGGATCACGAACATCGCCGGTGACAATCTCCAGTTCAGGTCGCGGTTCCACGTCTTCCAACCAACCCCAGTTATTGAAACTATTATACTGAGCCAATGCTCTTACATGGTATCCTGCTTGTAGCAGGTGTTCAGTTAAATGAGAGCCGATAAAACCGTCGGCACCGGTGACTAATGCTTTCATATTGTTATCTCTTAGTTTTATCCACGAATGTTTTTTCTTTTTCCACGGATGAACACGAACCTATCGGAGAGGGAGAGAGTGAGAGAGGGTGTGAGGGAGAGAAGCTGACGCAGGCGATGGAGGGCAGGCTCAAGACTAAGATAAAGCGAGTCCACAGGCAAAGGGATCTTTCCACGAATGCACACAAATGAACACGAATATAAGCGTAAACGTAGATGGCGCGTAAAAGGGCGCCCAAGCGCTGTATCCAATTCCAAGAGAGAAGAAAGACGAGATTCAGATAGACACCCTCATTATATTCTATCATTAGTGAACATTAGTGTTCATTCGTGGAAAATCTACTTAAAGTGTTCCCGATAGACTTCCTGAGCCTTCTCATAATCCTTCACCTGGCCGATATCCAGCCAATACTCTTCAATTGGATAGTGTGTGATGGGTAGCCCCTTTTCTAACATGGAGGTAATCAAGGAATCCATGCCGAAGTATTCGTCGGCAGGAATCAATTCCAGTATCTCGGGCTTGAAGATATAAATCCCTGCCAGGATAGTGGTTCTGATATCAGGCTTTTCCTCTATACCGGTCACGTAGTCACCTTCGGTGTGGATATTGCCAAACTGGAAGGGAGTCACGATTTCCTTGGTGCAGATGGTAAGGATTGAGCTTTTGGTGAGCGCAAAATCGTAGAGCTTTTTGTAGGGAAGCAGGGTGAGGATGTCTCCATTCATCACCAAGAAGGGCTCATGAAGCTGATCTTCTAAGAGCTTGACTGGGCCTGCCGTGCCCAAGGGCTTATCCTCTTTGCTCACAGTGAGCTTTACCCCATATTTGCTGCCATCACCAAAGAAGTTCTCGATATAGGCGGATTTGTAATTGGTCGCAAGAAAGATATGATTGAAACCATTATCTCTGAGGTGTTCAATCTGAATCTCCAAAACCGCTTTCTCACCTATGGGGAGAAGGGGCTTGGGGATTACTTCGGTAAAGGGCCTAAGACGGGTACCAAGCCCGCCGGACAGGATAACTGCTTTCATTTGTGCCTCTGTGATTGAAAATCTTTGATTACTTCATTGTATGCGTCAAGATGTTGTTTTGATATATCTAAATTATGGTACTTGTTTTGCATGCTTTTTATACCGCGCTCTCTCATGGTTTGATATAGATCATCATTAGACAATAGACAGATTACCTCTCTTGCCAGTCCCTTGATATCCCCTTTCTCTACCAGAAGTACACATTCCTCCTCATCGTTGAGCTCCGAGATACTCCCCACATTGTAGCTGACCACAGGCAAGCCAAGCTGCATACTTTCAATAATGGTACCCGGGATGATATCGTGGTGGGTGGGCAAAACGCTGATTTTAGCGGCAGAGGCCTTGCGAAACAGTTCATCCCGGGTAGCTTGATAACCTAACCACGTAATGCTATTCCCCACTCCATTATCTTTGGCAAGCTGCTTTAAATAAGACATATAGTCAGGAGAAGATTCGGGGCCCAAAACCAAGAGTGATACCTCACGATAATCAGCTTTTATCTGTTTTAAAGCTAAGATCAGGTCTTCAATACCCTTATCCTTGCAGATGCGGGCATAAAATACCAGATCATGTGTTTTCTTAACATCCAAAACATCCAATTTCGGCACAGTATAGTTTATCCAATGCAGCTCGGCTTGGGGATTAATCGCCCTCACGTCCTTACCCATTTGGATGGTTCTAACTCCAAAGTGCTTGAACAATTTGATGATAGTGCGTTCGATTTGGATTCTCTGATCCAATCTTTTGCTTCTTTTTTCTCTTGAATGTGAAATAAAGCCTTGGATATTGATAAGAATAGGATACTTGCCTGCAAGAGGAAGTATAGTAGCTGAATAGTAGGCATTTTCAGCACCTTGAAGGTGGATAATGTCGGGCTCAATCTTATCAACAATCCTCTTTACCCGCATCTTGTTGACAGGGTAATCAAACCAACGATTAATGGGTAGCAGGATGTTCAACAGTGTTCTGGCTCTATTGATCACTTTGCCAGGAAAGTCGTTATCAAAAAAACGCTCAAAGGGCCTGAAAAAGTGGTACTCTACAGAGTCAACCGTTATGGCCTGATAGGATGTAGTCATTTGCCTGGCGGGTGCAACCACATATAACGAGATTCCACTTTCCGCACTCAGGGTCTTAAGAGTATCAGGTATCCAAGGAGCAGTACCCTTTGACTCAGGCCGCCCCTTTTTAAAGCTCAGTTTCTCCTCTACGGCAGGTCCCACTCCGTGGCAGATCCAAACAACTCTTAACGGCTTATGAGAAGAGTTTGGCACTACTGATTCCATATCCCGGTGGCTTTATGATTCACAATCTTATGGTATTGGATGGAAGAAACTATCAGGCTGGCCAAATTGCAAACTGCGGTACCTGCGATCACGCCTGCAATGCCCATCCCCAAGGGTTTGGCAAACAAAATAGAAAGAGGAATATTGAGCACAATCACGATCGGCGACAGAATCATGCTTAACTTGATCTTGCCGGTTCCGTTGATAAAAAGGCTGAAAGGGGCAACAAATATCTGCAACATAATAGACAGCCCCATAAAGATAGCCAGAAGTATGGGTAGCTCAATCTTACCCCTGAGCCAAAACTTGATTACCGGCTTGTGAAAAATGAACATAATAACGATCAAAACGGCTAATGCCGTCCCAATTCTTGTCAGTTTTTTGGTAATCGACTTGATCCAGGTAAAATCTTCTCTCACAAAGGCCTTGGTATAGGCAGCCCACATAGGCGCGGAAACAAAAGAGAAAATAGTTTGTGCCTGAGAGTAGTAGTGCCGAGCCATATTATAAACCGTAACATCCGCAGTCGTAAAAAGACGGGTAATGATAATGTTATCAGTTGTAAAAAGTACCATCGCTGATATTTGCACGAAGAAAAACTTAAAACCGAGTGAAGTAATATTCTTTACCTCATCCTTACAAAAGAACCTGGGCGAGGGGCTATACTGCTTGAAGATGGTGGAGTAAAGAATAACTGAAAATATGATCAATACAATGAGCGGTATACCGTGATCTATCAAGACATATTTAAACAGCGAGGCGGTGCTAATCCTGATTGCTACCAAGATGGTAAGCAGCTTTAGCACCTTGATAACCAAATCGGTTATCCCGTTTAAAAACATCATTTGGTTGGCTTGCAAAACGGTATTGATAAGCCGCACACAAAATGACATCAATAGCGAGAAGATAATAAACTGCACAGACCATAAGAGTTGCTGACTATCCAGATCAACCTTGAGCACGCTATTCCAATTG
>Ga0004534J46558_1014187_pt1 | contig 9859 bp, 7 predicted proteins | sample BioPla1RNA1_FD_46558 | JGI IMG/M metagenome (IMG submission 46558) | reverse complement strand
CTTAAACTCTTATTTTTGTGAACTACCCTCCACTTATCAACCTTACGGTTTGATTGAAGTGGGGGCTTCTCGCTTCCACGAACATTGCTTGCAAGCAAGTCTTATGTGTTCTCCACGAGCGTGAATTCGGGGCATTCCGACCCTACTGATATGCAATGTTTTTAGTACCTTGGATATTTTACGCATACAAGGGGCTTGGTTTTCGCTCTGATTTCCGTATGCAACCTCATATATCCAGTTTTCAAAGAACATTTGTATTCATTGTAGTACACTCGTTCGTGTTATGCAATAACTTTGGCTAACGCCAACCGAAATTCATCTCCCACCTACTCATTGGTGCTATTCGCACCTTCACACTCCTTGAGGATGGGAGACTTCTTTCGGAAAGCCGTTAAAAGTCTATAAGGTGCTCTGTGTTGTATAACTTATCTCCTATCTTCAACAAGATTTCTTTCTTTCCTTTTAATCCTTCTTTATTAATGTATTTGTTTAATTCTAATGTAGTGTCAGCCTCCTTTACATCGAATAAGTTAATACATAAAGCTGTATATGGTCTTCCACTTACTACAGTTTCATACTCAAGAACACCTTCCTTGTCTGCAAGAATTACTGTAACTACCTGTCCTTTATCAAATGTCCCATTCATGACTATTCGATCTTCTTCATTTGTAAATGTAATGTTATAAGATTCATATTCCTTATCTTTTTTACTAGTGGACATAAATGTCTTTCCTGACTTCTTTGTAGGAATTGTTTCACCTAGAGAACCTAATCTATCTGCCGCTCCCAATTTGAACTCCGCTCTTTTATCGTACAGACTCATCTTCTCTGCTCTGTACATATTTGTTGGCAAGGTCATCTCAAACACTACTTCATCATCAATCAATTCTACTGTAGTTGAGTACAATTCAGGGTTACTTGAGAACCCTGCTGGTTCATTAGAAATCTTGCCATCAACATAAACAATTCCTCCAGAGTGGACAATATAGTGATCTTTGTCAATATAATCAACATCTGAAATATATGGAGAATAAAACTCATATCCTCTTTCTTTTCCATATTGCCAAACTTGCTCTATTGTCATTTCATCAGTATCAATGTCATACATCACACCTCTAGTGTAACTCTCTTCAGCAGGCACATAGTCAGCTTTATTTTTAGATTTATTGTTTCCATTATCTAAAAGAAAAACGTGACCTTCAGGAGTAATTTTTGCAGAGTGTTGGCTCCATTGCCATTCAAATTCATCTCCAATAGGAGTGAAGAAGTATTCTTGGTACTCCTCAGACCATGAAGTTGGATCACCTAGGATCCAGTTTAAATCTCCTGTGTCGTAATCTATTGAAACCACTGCGTCTTGATGTCTACCTGAGAGAATAATTGAATTCTCTTCTTCATCGTACCAAACTGAATTATTATGAAACCAATCATAGGGAGTCCAAGCTTGCCCTTTTCCATCTTCCATAGGCAACACATTTTTCAAGTCCCACTCTTTTACAATCTCTCCAGTGTTTCTATCTAATTCAACGACAATGTCTTCTACAGTTCCTTGCTCATAATTGCTAAAGTCATCACTTGCTATCAACAAGTTTCCATTATTTAACTCAAAGAAATCATGATGATACCCACCGGGTAGACTATATTCAACATAAACTTTTCCCAAAAGATCCATCTCATACAATCCTGTTGTATAATATGGGGGACTAAGTGGTCTTTCAGTACCCAGCAGTAAGCGGCCGTTATTTAACCGACTTATATCCCATGAGACATTATCCGTCAAGTACCACCTAACGTCACCATTTACGTCGTATGCTGCAGTGTAGCCTGTGCTCGAAGGAGTAAAGAAGTAAAGTTCATTTGTCAGCTTGCTTTTATCAGGAGTAATTACTTCAACAGGAAGATGAAATCCTTCTGGAAGATTTTCAGTTTTTATTGTTACAGCTTTTTCATCTCCATTAAACTTAATCAAAACTTCATTTTCTTGTCCGGGGTATAATCCATAAACGGGAACATAGTGCTTATTTCCAAATGAACCCTCACCATATATGGTCGTTAGTTCATCTTTACCCTTAATTACCACTTCAGGTAGTCCCTTTTCGTCTGTTTCAAACAGAATTAATGCAGTTAACGGTGAGTTTCCATATGGATTAAGAATAACATTAGGATTATTTAACGTATAGCCTTTTATTTCAAAGTCTTCTTCAATCTGTGCTTGCTTGCTTACAAGGCTTTCCTTCACCTCTAGTTCTTCAGGTCTCTTTTCTGTAAAAGGACTCATCAGCAATATTGCAATTAATATTAAAATCCCAATCAGAGAAATGACTGCGTAATTTACATCTTTCTTCATGATGTTCCTCCATTCTTTCTTTTTTCATATATAGTATTATACTAATTTAATCAGATGGACTATCGCCGTATATGGCTCGCACAAGGTTGAATGGGTAGCTGTTATTGATTTTATCTATGATTATCACCCCCCCTTTTATTCATCACCTAATAAATAAAAACAAGTATCATGCTAAATATATAACATGACACCCTTATTGTGCCGATAAGATGAATTGTGGCGTCACACGTCCACGGAATTCGTTGAGCGATAGCTTGACGGTGGCGGATATTGACTCTCCACGCTTCAAACTCTCTTTCACTTTGTTCGCCCATTTCTCGTCGAATGTTAGGACTTCCACACCATGCACATCGAATTTGAACGTCTTCCAGAAGTCTGGATTCCAGTTCATATCGGCTACAAAATCATTAAACTCCAATGAAAACGTCGTCTCTCCCATAAACGCTTGTCCGAATGGGCGTAGGCTATCTTGGAATTCCATTGTTTGAATCACATCTTCGGCAAATGTGTCGGCATTCAATACATGCTCTTCGGTCAGAAGCTCACCTGTTACACCATCTATGATGTTATAACGTGCAACGATACGATCTGGTGCGACAATCGATAAGGTGATATGGTTTGATATTTCTTCTACATCACCAATCATCTCGATCGTTTCTTTATAAACATCAGCAGATGCGGTTTTGAACAACTTCACGAACGTATCATAATCGCTTGCCTTGATAGACATACCTGCAGCTGCGGCGTGACCCCCACCAGACACAAGGTTTGGGTGAAGTTCATTCACACGATCAATAATCTTATCCAATGGATATAAATCGTTCGATCGAGCGGATGCTCCCAAACGAAAAGCTTGTTTTGGTATCTGATCATAAATGATTGTGTCATCATGCTCGTTTTCGTACGAGAACACCACGGCTGGAGCACCAGTTTTATTCGCAATCATACCAGCGATTAGTCCGCTAATACCACCTTTTGTGTTGGCGCACAACACCGTCACCGATCCATCTTGTTGGGCGTCGTCATCTAACGCATTGACAACTCGGTCGCGCATAACAGATTTCTCATCATTTAACTGAATCACTGTCTTTACAGCAGTCTGTCTTAATGCGTGATCTGTGGCAAGCAATGACACCATACTCTCAATCGATGTTCCCCGCACACGCCTTGGTGCGTTTAACAGTGGTGATAAATACCAACCAATAATTTCTTCGTCATATGGTAATGGGTATGGCTTCTTCCCTTTCGCCAATCGTGCATCATCTTTGCTCTTTTGTATCAGTGTGACCAAATCATACAGTCCGTAAAATACAGCGTTGTATTGCTCACAATCCGTATTCATAATAACAGAATAGTCGTTGTTCGTGACGTCGATCTCTCGAATTCTGTTGATATATTCAACCGCCATCTTGACCATATATCTGTTCTCATCTAGGAGAGGCATGAAATCAGCAACGTTGGCGATACCCGCAAAAACAATCAACTTACCAATGTCATCCACACGCTCTTTGTCGCATGTCTGTGCGTAAGCCATCATAAGCTTCCACGCAACTGTTGCTCCAGCACCCCCTTTGAACGGGTATAAATCACCCTCACAATTCGGATTGATAATGGCGAAAGCATCAGGTAATCGCTTTGGTGGTAAGTGGTGATCCGTAATCAATACAGGTATGCCTAATTTGTTTGCATAAGCAACAGCAGAATTGGCGCTGATGCCGTTGTCGGCGGTTAAGATCATTGACACCTCGTAGCCATCGACCTCATAAGATTCACGGATTTCATCAATTGCTTTCGTTGATAACCCGTATCCGTATTTAGAGTGGGGTGCATAAATGCGATGCTTGATACCAAATATCGATAGCGAAGCGGTCAAAATAGCTGCAGCGGTAACTCCATCTGTGTCGTAGTCAGGCACAACAACAAGTAGTTTGGTAGGATCTTCGGCTTGAAGTTTCTTCATACGGTATAGATAACTAACCGTTTCACGCATACCTTTCAAATGGAAAGGGTCGTGCAAATCTTTCGGGCTCGGATGTTTGATTCGTTCAAACTCTTCGGGTGTCACGCCCAAAACACGTCTCGTGTGTTCTTCCGTAATTAAATGTAGTCTCATAAATATATCGTCCCTTTCTGTCTGTGCGTTCGCGTTCTTATATTTTCAACGCTTTTTCCATTTCATATTTGAATCCTGCTAAAATATCTGACTGTAGCAAGCGTTCATCTGGGTTCTCGTCTTGTACCATACGGTTGTTATACTGTTGGATGATTTGTTGGTAGACGTTACGAACGAGCCCACCATTCCCTCCATTCGTCACTCGACCATTCACATCGGGTTTGGATAGATAAATACCTGTCAACTTGTCGAATAACGGCGGGATAATCGATTGAAGTTTCGGGCTTTGGTACTCCTTGTTATGGGATGCCCTCATCAACTCGAAGATATCAGCCATCTCTGCACTTGAGTAATCTTCGAAATCAACCCACTGGAAACGTCGTTGTAAACCAACGTTGGATGCTAAGAACTCACGCATCTCTTTCGTATATCCAGCGGCGATAACAACAAGGTCATCGCGATGATCCTCCATGTAACGAATGATGACGGACAGGGCTTCCGAGTTAAAGGATCTCTGATCCTCCTTAACAGATAATTCATATGCCTCATCAATAAATAGTACGCCGCCGAGAGCATCATCTAAAATCTCTCGAACGTTGGCAGCGGTTTGCCCAATGTATCCTTTGATAAGCTTGTCGACTGTTACCTCGGTCAGCTTGTTCTCTGGGACAGCGCCGATTTCAAATAAGGCTTGTGCAACAATCTTGGCAACGGTCGTTTTGCCTGTTCCGGGGTCTCCTGCAAATATCATATGATAAGAAAATTCGAAATCCTTATTTTCTGATTTTTGGTTGACCTGAATCGTGTTCATAATGTTGGTGATCGTCCGCTTCACTTCGGACAAGCCGATCAATTCATTGAGTTTCTCTATGGCTGTTTGCGTCTTTTGTGACAACCTCACTTGCGACTTCACCTGTGAAACAACACTGTCTTTTATATGATAATAAGAGTTGTCGACCGTATCTGAGAATCCNATCGATGCGTTTGCGATGAAATGTTCGCCACCCTCATCTGTGTTTCGAGTGTTGATAACATCGATAGACCCTCCTTGCGATCGTATAATATAATGGTCGTTCGTATCGTGGCTTGTGTAATGATCAAGAAGTAGGTCGCCCTCGTTATATAATAAATACGGGTTGACATCTACCAAGCCTCTTAGCGGACCATGCTCAGGCTCCTTCTTCATATTAATCTTGTTCGGAATGTCAATATGTGTGAATGTTGTTTGGTGGATTCTCGTATCCGCACCCTTGGCGTTATAGTTGTATGCGCCAATCACGCTGTGCTTAACAACCGACTTTCCGAGGAACATTGTGGACGATATCTCGCTATCTGAAATTTTAACATTCCCTCTCAACAGGTTCAGGTTACTGTTGTCTGACAGAACTAATGTTGAGCCATAATAATCATATAGTTTACTCTTCTCAATCTCGACAAATGACTCGTCCAATGTCACTAATTTTTGAATTTCAGAATCGGCAATGATCAGTGTTCCAGACTCATGGTAGATTGCTGGATAAAACTCATGTATTGGCCCCTCGATAATAATCTTGACATTTTGTAAGATAGCTCCTTTACGCAAAACCAGTCCGTTGGACCGGGATGGGACGCGTATACGAGCGTTCTTAATAATGATAGTCTCATCAGCCACAAACCCAGCCTTAGTTGGCGGAACAACAAGCTCCTTGTTATTCGCATCGATTGTAAGTGGCTTGGTGAGATGATGCTGAATCGTTGTTTTCTTGTGTAGATTAATAGTGTCGTCATGGTTGACACGCTCTAGTGCGTCATCAAGCGTCTTGTGACGACGGATGGGATTTAGTCCCCCGACATTTAACACCGCCATAAATACTCCTCCTATCTTGTTGTACGGTTCTGCCTATCAAGATGTGCTTGATGCTTTCTCTGAAACGGCGTTAAATCCAACTCGTCCTGCGCGTAACCGTACAACTTTAACAAAATGTTAATATGAATAATATTGGGGATGGTGTCACCCTTTTCCCAGTTTCTGAGCGAAGCGTATGTCACACCACACGCTTGTGCGGCAAACACTCCGGATACACCGGACTCTTTTCGCATGGTGTGCAATGTGTACGTTGGGTTTGTCATCAGAGTTCGACCGTCCTTTCGAGTTATAATTTATGTCGCTATCCCCATTATACACTATTGGTGTACAAAATCAAATATATTTTATGAAATATATTTTATAAAGGGCGAACATCAATTATCTCGATCGTTTTTGGTGAGAGTGCGACAACGATCTTCTGATCGCCACCCCACAAAGGTTTGGTTGTAATATGGTCGTATCCGAGCTGTTCATAAAGTTGGATCAGCACATCTGGGTTTTCCCCACATGCATTATAGATCGAACCGATGATTTCAGTGTCCGTATCGGCGTAATTGTATTCGTTCTCGACCGCTCGTGCTAAGATGGTTTCAAAATCCTCGTAGGTGAAGTCACCATAATTCGATAACATGTCGACACCGGGGGTGTGATGCAAAATGCGTAGAAATTGCTCTAGTTCATCACGACGCAGTGTCTTTTGGGCATCGGATAACGGTTTTGCTTGTTCAATTCTCACAGTATATAGATAGCCATTTTCGCCGTAGGTTCTTGCAATACGCTCATCGTCTGTGAAATAAAACCCAACGCCTTCTGATGTACCATGCGTTCGGATGCGTGAATAGTCGAACGTGTCGAACAGGTGTGGCGATCCGTGGTAGTAAATAGTCATCAATCATCAACCTTTCTTTTTAAGTTTTGTTTTGGTTTTCTGAGAAAAATAACCAAGAGGAAAACCTCTTGGCTAATGTTTGTATTTATGCGAAATACTTATCTGGATGGATACGGACAACCTCGAGACCGGTTTTTCGTGCATATTTGACAGCGTTACCCGTCCCACCAGACGTGCCGTCCCAAACAGCAAGCAAGATGTCAGAGTGATCGAGCATGCCTTCATTTCGCTTGTTTAGGAGGATGGTCGCCAGTCTACGTCGCTCTTTGTCGTTTTTGCACCCAGACAGGTCGCCATATATTGATTTGAAATCGGCCTCGTCAACTTGTTTGTACCAAAAATCGATATCTGATTTTGCGAACCATTTAGACGGTTGCTCCATCATTGGAATTTCTGCGTGGAATTGGACGCGGTTTGGGTAACGCTCACGCATGGCTAAGATGGCTTTCGACCAGATTGTGTCTGCACCAAGCGCAAGGCCTGAGTGACCGACAACAATGTCGTGCCTTTGCAGTTGATACATGATATAGAGCTCAAGGTCTTGTTGCAAACGTAAATAGGCGGGTGTGTCGATACGATAACCACCCAATTTTTTTGGTCTATGTCCCGTTAGACCGACGTGTATGGTTGTTTGATTTGTCATAAAAGAAACCCTCCTAATGAATGATGTGCTGCGCAAGCATACCTATTTGACAATGTAGTAGACACGCTATACAATTGAGAGAGAGTTAAATATAACCCCTCAAGGAGATATAAAATGGAATATAAGTTAGATCAGCTTGATGCGTCAAACGAGAGAAACTTCATCGAAATTAACGAATCGACTATTTATAATGAAGATGCTTATAAAGTTGTTGAAGAATTTCAAAATAAAGGTTTACAAGCAGATCATATTATTACGGATCCACCCTATAACATTTCGAAGGAGAATAACCTCTCGACAATGAATAGTGCCAACCGCCAAGGGGTCGATTTTGGCGAATGGGATAAAGAATTTGATTTATTTTCATGGATTGAATCATACAGTCGATTGTTAAAAAAAGATGGTTCATTTATTATATTTTGCTCCTATCGTTATATGAGTTATATCATTGATACGTTGGAGAAAAATGATTTAGTGGTGAAGGATGTTATCAAATGGGTGAAAACAAATCCTATGCCAAGAAACATAAATAGAAGATATGTACAAGATACCGAGTTTGCTGTTTGGGCTGTGAAAAAGAATGCGCGGTGGATTTTCAATAAACCAGAAGACGTATCTTATTTAAGACCTGAATTTAAGACACCGACAGTTTCTGGACGTGAAAGAACAAAACACCCGACTCAAAAATCTTTAATATTGATGGAGAATCTAATATCGATTCATACAAATGAAAATGATTTAATTCTTGATCCGTTTATGGGTAGTGGTACAACTGGCGTTGCTTCTATTAACCTAAACAGGAGATTTATCGGAGTAGAGTTGGATGCTGAATCTTTCAAGATTGCGACAGAGCGATTAGAAAATGCAGAATCCACTTGATAAGCCATCAACCCTTCTTTTTAAGTTTGACTTTTGACTTCCTGAGAAATAACCAAGAGGAAACCCTCTTGGTTATTTTTTTAGGTCTAATAAAAGAAACTCTTAATAAATGATGCGTCATATAGCCTATCAATTGAAATGATGCGTTATATAGGCTATCAATTGAAATGATACACGATAAACCATCTAATCCGCGCTTGTAGGACGCTCTCGCTTATATTTTCTATAAACACTCGATTCGGTGCGGTCTAATTGTTTGGCAATCTCACCGAATGTTAAGTTTTCCTGTTCGCGTAGTGCAATAAGGTGATCAATTTCAAGTAGGGTCCACGGCTTATATGCTTGTCTCTTTGACACACCCCAGTTTTTTATTCGCGATCATGTTCGGCGCGCCGTTGATATATGTCGTGTCGGTGCTTGCGTTATATGTCGGGGCGTTTATTGTAGACAAATCGATGGGTTCAAAAGATATATGATATAAATAACAATCAAAGAGAAACACGCTATGGTGAGTTTGCCATAGCGCGTTTTTTTTTGACTATTTCGAAATCTCTACTCGCTCAACAATACCATTTTGATCAATACGCCAAACAGACGCCTCACGCTCTTCTTGATATTCGATTAAATCACGCACATCATCGATCTTTAAAAGTTCACGGGCAGCGTTGAGCGCCGGTTTCATCATGGCATACGCTTCATTTAGTTGTTGCTCTAATGTTTCTATGCGTGCCTCCAAATGTTTGACTCTATCTTGTTCTTTTTGTTCGTTCTGACCCGCATAACGCTCAATGAGACGTACAATATCATCTAAAGATATGTCTTGATCGGTCTCGCTTGGTTGTTGTTTGTTGGGTGCCTCGATCACAGTGTTTTCAACAACTGTTTGGTTTGTCTGCTCACTAGGTGTTTCAATTACAGCGTTTTCAACAACTGTTTGGTTTGCCTGTTTACGCATGGCTGTTTTAGCCTTGTCTAGTGCGATCTGTATGTGGGGTCCCGATACCCGCTTATTTGTAACATAAGATAGGGGAGCGCCTAGCTCTTTTTCAAAAATGGGTTTGACGTTTGTTTGCCAACGTGTACGTATTGCAGAATCTGTGCGATCCTTGCCCACTCTAACCTTTGCTACACCAAGACCTTTC
>Ga0004534J46558_1005657_pt1 | contig 9875 bp, 6 predicted proteins | sample BioPla1RNA1_FD_46558 | JGI IMG/M metagenome (IMG submission 46558) | reverse complement strand
GTTTGATTCACATTAATAAAGCACTATTGGTTAAACAAGTCATCAAGATAGGCTTGCGCTTGATTAGCAATTTCATCCATCGCAGCTGCAGCGCCTTTTTCACCAGCAAGAACTTCAGTTATGGGTGTTCTTAAAATTTCCCAAAGATCTGTACCTTGGAAAATGTCCCCTTCGCCCTGCCAGCTTTCGGTTGCAGTGACGTACATTCTGTAGTGCTCCTGGGTTGTCATCCAGTCGCTGACCATTTGATCCAAGGTTGCAATGGTATCTTCTTCTCTATAGAGGAAGTTAGCCAGTGCAATTAAGCCTTCTGGATACTCAGCGTTAACAGGCAGAAACATCATTGTAAAGTTGAAAGCTGGATAGTGATAGCGATCTACGTGAGGTCCTTTCGGCATAGGTACCAAACCAAAGTTGATCCCTGCAGCCTGAGCGTGGCGGTTTCCACCAAGGTGAGTATGAACTACAAAACCGACTTTACCAGCGTTGTAGTCCCCATCACCCATAATGCCCAGCTCACGCCATCTTAAAATCGTATTGAATGCCTCAATTGCATTTTCCCGATTATAAGCAAATACCCATCTGCCATCTTCTTGAACTGCGAGTTCGGCTCCGTTAGAAGGAGCAAACCGAATAAAGCCAGCGTAGTTTGCTACATCGGTAATTCCGCGCTGGTCGATAATGCCATCGCCATCTGTATCTTGGGTCAGGATGATTGCATATTCTTCTAAGACGTCATAGGTCCATTCGTCGTTAAGATAAAGTTCATATGGATCCTCAAGACCGTACTGCTCAAGTAGGTCTTTGTTGTACGACATGATCATCATGGTATCATTGACCACACCATGATGAACACCAATACCATAGCGCTTACCTTCATATTTCAGCTTTTCAATGACATACCGATCAGTATTGGGCAGACTTTCAAAGAACTCCTCCGGCAAATAATCATCAGCCGGAAGCAGCATGCCGCTGGATACCAGAGCAAAATATCCTTCGCGATGTGGAGCTCTGATAATATCATAGGCGGAATCGCCGGCCATGATTCTAGCCATAATCTGATCAGCGCTTTCCAAACGGATTGTATCAAACTTTACATTAAACAACTGCTCAGCCTCAGCTACCCTTTCTTCGTCTGCAGGCAGAGCGCCCCGAATAATGGTAACAGTCTTCCCGCCAAAATCGACTTGATCAGGGGAAAGAACACCCGGTGGCGGCACATAATCACCTGCTGCACTAATACCACTGAGAATAACCAGAAGCAGCGCAGTAATTACCCAAGCGACATTTCTAACTTTCATTATACTCCTCCTTAAACTGGCATCATAGTCAAATATTGATTGAGAAAGCCAGTCCCATTAAGGGACTGGCCTATCCCCGTATATCCTAAACTGCTGAGATTATTGCTTGAACAGGTCATCAAGGAAGGCTTGAGCTTCAGCAGCGATTTCGTCCATGGCTGCTGCTGCACCTTTTTCTCCAGCAAGTACTTGGTTAATTGGTGTACCAGCAATACCCCAGAGATCAGTGTTTTGGAACACGTCGCCTTCACCGCGCCATTCTTCTGTTGCAGTGATATACATTCTGTAGTGCTCTTGAGTTGTCATCCAGTCGCTGACCATTTGATCCAGAGTTTCCATTCTGTCGCCAGGACGGTACAGATAGTTAGCCAAAGCAACCAAAGCTTCCGGATTTTCAGCGTTAACCGGCAGATACATCATGAAGAAGTCAAATGCCGGATAGTAATGGCGCTCTGCGTGAGGTCCTCTCGGCATCGGTACTAAGCCGAAGTTAACACCAGCTGCTTGAGCATGGCGGTTGCCACCTAAGTGAGTGTGCATAACAAAACCGACTTTACCAGCATTGTAGTCACCATCACCCATAATGCCAAGTTCTCTCCAGCGTAAAATGGTGTTGAACGCTTCAATCGCATTCTCGCGGTTGTAAGCAAATACCCATTTGCCATCTTCTTGAACAGCCAGCTCTGCGCCGTTTGAAGGAGCAAAACGGATAAAGCCGTAGTAGTTATTAATGTCAGTAATACCGCGCTGATCGATTAAACCGTCACCGTCAGTGTCCTGGGTAATAATGGTTGCCATTTCTTCGAGCTTGTCATAAGTCCATTGACCATCAAGCCACAGCTCGTATGGATCTTCCAAGCCATAAAGCTCGATTAAGTCCTTGTTGTAGGACATGATCATCATAGTATCGTTAACAACGTCTTGGTGAACACCGATACCGTAGCGCTTACCTTCATACTTTAATTTTTCGATAATGTAACGGTCAGTATTCGGCAGGCTCTCATAAAACTCATCCGGCAGATAATCGCCTGCTGGCCAAAGCATGCCTGAAGATACTAACGCAAAGTAACCTTCACGATGAGGAGATCTGATAATATCATATTTTGAGTCTCCAGCCATGATTCTAGCCATGATTTGATCTGCACTTTCCAGACGCAGAGTGTCAAATTTTACATTAAACAGTTCTTCAGCTCTGGCAACACGATCTTCATCTGTTGGGAGCGCACCACGAATGATGGTAACAGTTGCGCCGCCAAAATCAACCTCTTCAGGAGAAAGAACTCCAGGTGGTGCAACATAATCTTCAGCACCAGCAATACCAGCTAATAACAGCATGCAGAGAACAGTAATTAGTGTTAACTTAATCTTTCTCATCATATTCCTCCTCTAAAAAGTATTTTTTATGATCATTAGAGCTTAACCTACCATCCTAAATCCAAAACCACCCCCCTTAAATCCGTTTATCCGGTCAGACCAGTGCGCTCGATACTTTCAACAAAGTATCGCTGCAAGAACGCATACAGTATTAACAGCGGCAGGATAATAAGAAAACTACCCGCATTGTTGACTAGCGATGCTTCCACCGGTGCGTGGAGATACTGGTCTCCTAGTACATTTCGTGCTAAATCGTTAAGCATAATCGGCAGAATTTTTGCCTTTGGCCAGTAGAAACTGGTTAAGTTGAAGTCGTTCCACATCCACACAAAAGAAAACAGGAACACAATTACCAATCCGTGTCTGGCACCGGGCAGTACGACTCTCAAGAAAGTGGTGAATGGTCCGGCACCGTCCACGTACGCTGCTTCTTCCAGCTCTTTCGGAGCACCTCTAAAGATTTGACGCATGATATAAATGTAAAGACCATTTTTAAAACCAGATGCTGTCATAGCCGGCAGCAAAAATGGCCAGTGAGTTCCAAGCAGATTGAGTCCGCCGCCGGCAAGGATGCCGAAAAAGTCGAAGAAGCGGAAATTCAAATACAGTGGAATCAAAATCAGCTCAGGTGGAATTACCAGCGAGAATATTACCAAGGCAAACCACAAGCCGTTACCAACAAAGTTGTAGCGAGCAAAACCATATCCTGCTAAAGTACAGGAAATCAACTGGAATAAACTCACCAGAATTGCCAGTTTAAACGAGTTCCAAAAGGCGATCGGGAATTCCATGAACCGATACGCAAGCTTATAGTTATTTAAGCTTGGGTATTTTGGAATGATCAGAACCGAAGGATCCCAGATATCTGTCCTGGTCATGATCGATGAACTAAACTTGACGATCAAAGGATACAGAATCACATATGATATTCCGATCAAGATTAAATAGCGCAGTATGGACGTGACCACTTTGCCCAGCGTACGGAAGTTGACTACACTCCTGCCCCTAATTATCAGCTTGCCATAACTGATTTGTGCACCCGTTTTAGCCATTTTATAACCTCCCAGCCCTAATCATGATAGAATACCAGTCTGTTAAAGATCAGGTAGACAATGCCCAAGATCACGCAGATCGCGCCGAAATAGATCCAAGACATGGCTGCGCTCACACCAAATCCGGCTCCCTGGAAGGTTGTATTGCGAATTAACTGTATTAATGAGTTGGATGTCGATGTAAAGAAATCAATAATTGTATAGATGATGTTTGTCAGAATCAAGGGACTGACCATTGGCAGAGTAATCAGCCAGAAGTTTTCCCACGCTGTTGCGCCTTCTACCTCTGAGGCTTCGTACAGTGAAGGAGAAATTGACTGCAGTCCCGCCAAAAAGATCAGAATCTGAATTCCGGATGCGTTGATAATACTCGAAATACCATCAACGGCTAGGGCAATGTACTCCATAAACTTTTCAGGTACCTGGAGGTATGTCAGGAAATTACTCAACGCTTGGAAATCGATAAACGAGTAGGTCTCCTGAACTTCTCCTCCAATAACTCCCATCATGTAGTCCTGAATCTCGAGCTGAAGAATTACTCCCGATGCTAAAACTACAGGAAGGAAGAAAATTACCCTGAAAACCAGTCTGCCTCGGAATTCTTGATTCAACAGCAGCGCTGCAAAGAAACTAAATACCAAGATCCAAAAAACATTGAGAAGCATAATGCCCATTACTTCAACGAGCTGACGCAGAAAATCCGCGTGAACCCGCAAAGCGAAGTAATAGTTTTCAAAACCGATATAGGTCGTATCAAAACCGGTCTGCGTAATGGTAACTTCGTTGATGCTCAAAACAACTGACTGGATTACCGGCGCCAAAACAAACAGCAGAAACCCAATCACGAAGGGGAGAATAAAGATGTACCCGTACACATTCTCCCGCTGCCGCATGGTCAACCTAAAACGCTTCATTCGGTTCACCCTCCCTAATCAGCTTAAAACCGGTACCTTCTATTTCAACTCCCTGAAACTCGACTGCCTCCGCATTATAATTAACAATAATGCTCAACCCATTTTCATAACTGGTCTTATATACGTTTTCAGTCAGCATTTCATGACCGATAATACGCTGACCTTGAACTTGTCTCAGCACAGCATTCATTTTATCATAAATTTCAACAGCGAGTTCAAACCAATCACCGTAATAATTAGGGAAGAGATGATCAAATTCTGTGCCTTTGACCTCAGTTCCTTCTTTGTACATCCAGCTGAAATAAGGGGCCGCTCCCGTTTCTAATGACTTAAGCACTGCGAAATCAAGGTCAGATGCGTGATTCAGCGGAGTTCCGGTATAATTCACATAACCGTGGAGCGCCATCTGGTAAAATGGAATACTGCGCCCGACGATATTGTAATTATTGGCAGTCAGTGGAATGTTTACCACATGGCTGGCGTAAGGTACGGCGTAGACATTTGCCCTGTTGATCATCAGCTCTAGACCATATTCCTTATTCAAACGCTTCATTGCGTCTTGATTGATCACCAAGCTGTCAGCTCGTGAAACCGTACTATTTACATTATGGTCTGAATTAATCTGCGTACCTAGGTCCCCTAATGCCAAACCGCTAATTCCCAAATTTTGATAGTCTTTCATAAAACTATCAATAAAATTATTGAGCTGACCTGGTGCTGTAGCAAACGCTTGGAAAAGGTTATCCCGAATCAGCCAAACAGGCTGGCGGTTCAAGCTCTGCGCCACATGACGTTTCAGATTGACTCTAGCATACTTAGTGTCGTAAATATTGAGGAAATCAACATCTGGATAGAAGCCAACATCCCTGTCTTGTAAAAACTTAACTAGATCTTGAAACTCTTCTCTGCTGCCCAGTTTTTCTTCAATTCGAACACGATTAGGAATACCTGGAATTAATCCGCCTTCTCGCCATCCCAGGTAGCGGAGCTGGATATTCTTAACCCCGCTGTCATCCAGCTGACCAACAATTTCCTGAACCTCACCAAACGATGTCAGTGATGTGATTACGTTCCTGGGAATGCCCATGATCGATTTCCGCACAGGTGCTGCACCAACAAGTTCCAGGTAGAATGGTATGTCGGTTCTTGGCTCCAGTTTTTCAAGACCGTATTTTCTCACCAAATGCTCCTGAAACCGATTCGCCATACCCACATAGGTAGACTCTTCCTCAACTAAAAATGAGTAGCGAATTACAATATCCTCTTCGGGCAGTGCCTTAGCATAGGCTTTTATCTGTCCCCTAGCGCGGCGCGCTAATTCCTCTGTTCTGTCCGTTTCAGTTAAGCTGATGTTTCCAAATGGGATCAGCACATATTCGCTGGAAACCTTGGCATGAGGAATAATGTTGCTGGCAGTATTGGCCTTAATTCTTGCTATACCGCCCCCCTCTTCAATAATAGCGAAGAAGGCTTTATTGTCTTCTCTTAAACCGAAGACCGGCATATATAATCTCTCTTTTATATAGCGATCAAATCGCTCAACAAATTCATGTTCAGCCAGACCATAAGCAATAGTATGATCCGTGCCATAGACATCCCTCGCGTACTGCACGCCAGTAGCAACACCGGTATGGATTAAAGCCCCTGAGCCATCGGGAATTAAGATGTAACCATCCTTACCGGTGGGGGATGCTCCGAAATGCGGCAGCACGTTGATTGAATACAGTGGAAAATCCACCAAAGTGCCGCCGATTTGACCAAAGTGATCAAAAACTTCAGAACGATTGGTGGGTCGAAAATAGCTGGAGACACCTGTAATATAACGATCATTTGGCTCAACCTGAACAGGATAGTACACCAGATCCATTGGAATCCTGACAATCAAAGAATCGCCTTCAACAACATACTCTACACTGATGCGAAAGATTTCAACATTGAGCTTTGGTGGTATGATTTTGTTTGCCTCATGGTCCTTAGCAATTTCAAAAGGAGTATAGTCAATGGACTTCATTAAGTTTTGAATGTCTGTGCGATCCCACGGTCTGATAGTATTATCAATAACATAGGCAGGCATATCGATCAGCTGTTCAATATGCTCTAACCGCAGATCTGCTCTTTCAGTCAAATCGTTGTTAGCGGCAACTACTGTATCAACAAGCAGAAGGGTTAAAGTGCTTTTGTCTTTATCGCTTAGTTTTGTGCCGGGAGAAACAACCACATAATCTCCAAACTGCTGGTCCTGATTAGGAAGTTGAGTAATCGAAACCCTTTGGTTGTCTTCACTCACCTTCTCAAGGCCTATTAACTTGTATTTGCTCTTAAGCCAATCGGCATCCTTGTCCGACAGCTTCGGCAGGATCTCGTTTTCAAAGCGATCCTGGGGCACCATCAATGGGAGCCAATCATCATCCCACCACTCCTGACCAAATAGATAGTTAACACGGATACCATTGTCAATAGATTCGATCTCGTATTGGCCATACTCAATACTATCCTTCCAGTTATTCATCTGCTTCATTTCATCAGAAGGATTGTAGTAAACTATTGCCAGCGTATCCCTTTCTGTTCGGCTGTTGATGGGATTGGAGTACCAGATGTCACCTGTTTGGTTGTGCTGCACAGCGATATATGTTGTTGCATCATCGACATACAAGGAAATCTCCGCAGACTGTGCAGCCAACCGGTAATTGTCCGGCACCTCCTGAGCTGCCCCGGCGATACTTGCCGTTATCAGCATTATTAGAACAAGTATACCTAGACCAGTTTGTTTAAATCTCATGGGTTTCAGCTCCCTTCCACTCAGGCTAACTACATCATCTAAAGACTAGTTCCAGATAGATTTTGTAGATAAAACCTATCACCTGATTCACTAAGCTGGTAAACAACAAGAGAATAAACAATACGACAGCAATTCCGGCAACAGTAGAAACTGAAGTAATCAGAGTTTTGGGGCCGGAATACTCATGAGTTATCATGGTGCCGACATAAATCAGACCAACCATCCAAACCACTGCAATCCAAACCGCTAATTGGATGAATGCTCCCTCTGGTTGAGTGAGGAAATGGCTGATTAATGTTACTGGTACAAACACCAACGGAAGTGGTGTAAGTGCATAAGCTGTTGCTATATAAATGTCTCTAAATGTACCTTTACCCTCCATTAAAGTAGTCAGTGCCCAGTTGCAGATGCACCAAAGCAGTACCGGAATGAGGATACTTGATGCTTCTGTCAGGATATTTAACGTTTCAACTCTGAGGGTGTTAAAAGTAAATGCTGTGTACTGGCGGTAAAACACCCAAGATAAAACAGTAACTAACAGGATGATATTGGCAGCTCCTACTGTTCCCCGCTCTTCATGTTTCAAATCCCAGTAACCATCAAAGGGATGGAAGATTACATGCAGAGCATAGCGAAGACTGTCTAAAGTCTTTAAGAAAATTGCTTTAAAAGATTGAGTGTTGTTGATGGGAACACCAAGGTACACAACGGTAGCTGCGGTTTCTCCCCATCTGTCCACTAACGCTCCACCAACTGCTTGCTTTAGGCGCTGCCAGAGACGGAATTTGGAAATAAGATAAATAGCTAAAGCTATGACAATAATAATCCACGCAACAAGTCCAAAATGCTCATTTACCCAGTTCTGACGGTATTTAGTAAATGCCTGGGAATAACCGGAGCGATTTTGGCCGTGCCGGAATGATTGCATGGCTTCTTCGTAATGACCATCATAGAAGAGCGCCCGACCGATGCCGGTATGGGCCACGTCGAGATTAGGATTGATTCGGGTCAGCTGCTGCCAGGTCTCTGTAGAGCGCTGGTAATCACCTGCGTCATAATACTCAAGGGCAGCGTGGATCATTTTTGCATAATTGGTCGGCTCGAAAATCGTAACTCTTCCATCCGCGTCGAGAACAATCACCTGCTCTCCTTTGGTAGTGATTGCCTGCGGCCGCGTAAACAGGCCTACAGCATCACCAATGCCGCCAAAGACATACAGCAGGTTACCTTGATTATCATAGGTGAAGATTCTTCCACGCTGGCGGTCCAACGCGCTGAACATGCCAAATTCACGGTTAACGATATCAACGAAGCGGCTTCTCGTATCGTTATTTTCACTGCTGTCAAAAGCAGACGCAGAGTCGCCCCGCATTGGAACGAAACCGTTGCGAACAATAATATCTACTCCACCCGGATTTAAGCGTTTAATTGCCGTATCATTAGCGGGACCTGCCTCAACAGCATATATAAAGCCTTCGGGATCAATATCAATGCTGGCATACTCAATCGGCAGGTACAGCTGGCTTCTTTCTCTCTGTTCATCTGATTGGATATAAGCCCAAAATAACTCTACTGCAGATACTGAAACGCGCGGCGCACCGACAAAGCCGGTAAAATCGCCCTCATTGTTTAAAACCACAATACCATCGTAGAGGTCTTGAGCAATTGCGTAAATACGTCCAATGTGATCTACGCCGACTTTGCGCGGCCTAAACACAAATCGATCAGGGAACATATCAGGGTAATCGACATGGGGCGAGGTAATGATATCAAGCAGATTTCCTTCATAATCGAGGATGACTATCCGCTCTTTCCCGGTATCCGCTACATAAAACTTCCCATCAGGAGTTACGAAAAATCCCTCAGGTGAACTGAAGCGATCGACTTGATCGCCGTTCATAAATTCACTGATACTACGGATAAACTGCCAGTTTTCATCAAGTTCGATGATCCGGTGTTTACCTGTATCTAGGATATAGGCTCTGTCACCTACAACTGTGATATCCTGAGGATTTGACAGAGTTTCTGCTCCCATATCCAGCCCGGTCATCATTTTTACGGGCAGATACGCTTGAGGAGCCGGTACCGGAGCACCCCAAAAATCATAAATGTAGCTTTCATACGGAACTACGAGTGATTCTACTGCTGATACCTTCGTCGAGATGAGCATTAAAAGAATAACTATGAGTCCTACTGCGGCTGAGGTTGACTTACTTCTCTTAATGCTGAGTTTCACTGCAGGTCTCTCCTTCCAATTCATCCTTGTGATTTATAATGAATTAAGAACGCCCGCTCGATAAACCCTAACCTAGATTAATTGTTCGCCTCCGATTAACTAAATCCTCTTTTATTTAACATGGCATCGCCGCACACAAGCGTGCAGATTTTACCATACTCTCAATTCTATATTTAATTATATATTAACATTAGGTAAATTTCCTTATTTTTCTGCCGC
>Ga0004534J46558_1000797_pt1 | contig 9882 bp, 6 predicted proteins | sample BioPla1RNA1_FD_46558 | JGI IMG/M metagenome (IMG submission 46558) | reverse complement strand
GGGATCTTGATCTTATAGTTGGTAAAAGCTTTTCTGGGTCGGTCGTCGCTAAGACGAATTTAACTCCTGGTGGAGCTTCCTCCAAAACTTTCAACAAAGCTGACTGGGCTGCCCTGGAAGCTGTATGACAATTATGAACAATAATCCCTGAGGCTACATAGTTGTGGTTTCCTTCCACTTCTATATCATACAGGTGTCCTCTACCATCATAACCTTCCTCACTTATATCTATAACCTTCCCTAGAACTACCCTACCTGACCCAGAGCAAAGAGCTTCTATACGATCTCTATACTCACAACTGACCTCAATGCCTACCCCCATCTTGCTCTGAAAGAAAGGTATCACGTGAGGGGCGATTAACCATAGGAACTTGTTTGCATCTTTTACTGTCTTAGTTATAACATAGGTGCCTTTGCCTCTATTGTCCTCGTGTAGATAAAACTCTATACCCCAACGATCCTTAAAGTATTCTGCTATAATCTCATTCTCTTCCACTGTAAATCCATGAGTGGCTAAGGACACAGACCCTGTCCTATTCCCTCTATACCCTTTGCTGTGAGAACCATCATCCATAAACCAAGTAGCTATAGAAACTTCATCCAGGAGTTCTAAATACTCCCTAGTAACCTTCTTCTGACCTCTCTCATCATACAATAGATTCCAATACTCATCTAGCATAGGATGGGATATGGTCTTACCTACCCAGATGTAATCTCCCCAGCCCTTGTTCTCCAATAGAGAACTTTTGCCCATCAAATCTCCTAGCATGTATTCCTTCACCTTGAACCAAGGTTCCTGAGCAAGAGACTGTTGTAATTTAAATCTAGTGTGATGATTCTCCGATTCCTTGCCTAGGGAGGCATCTCCTAATAAGCTACCTAACATCATCTGTCGCACTACTTTGGGTACATTGTAAACAAGACTGGTCTTCCCTTGATAACGCATATCTGAATACCTTTCAGAATAGACCCTTACTAAGTCCCCTACTTTCAGAGAACCTACCTCAACCTCTCTACCGTCCGCAAGATACACTATATGCTTAGAGGATGCTGTTAGGGTATTTATTCTCTTATGCCCATGGATATTCTGTACAGAGTATTTCCTAACAGGTTTCTTGGAATTCTCGAACCAACCTGTAATTTTCCTGTACTCTGGGGTGCCATCAGGCGATATCGATAGGGCTTCCCCCGCAATCCTCTTATTTACGACCTCCCCTATCTTCATCCTCTTCTCTACGCCATCTACACGAATATTTATGCCTTGGTCGTATCCCAAACACTCGTCAAAGACTATCACTCTTGTGTGGTTAGGTACTGTATAGTAAAAGGTATCTCTAAGATCTCTTATCTTATCTACAGCTCCTATAACCGTTACATCGTATTCTGTGTAGAAAGGTACCGAATCTAGGCTTGACTTACAAGTTTTACACTTCCCGCATATGTCATCTTTGAAGTCTTCACAATTTAAAGCTTTGGCTAACAATCTAGCTGATGTTGTATTATGGCTTATAAAACCTTCAACGTAGAAATCGTGGACCCCTGGTACTGTTAAGTCATACACATCAGAGACATATTCGTTTATGCTTTCAATTGTGGTTTGTTTCCAATTAAGTAATTTTATTACTCTAGTAAGAATTGTATCTTCTCTGACCCACCCAAGGCCGTAGTAATCTGTAAGAAGATCTCTCACGTAAAGGATATCGACTTCGTAGGTCTGCTTTACTCCTCCTAACTTACTAATTTCTTTATTCACCAACTCTAACTGGTCTCTTGTCAAGGTTATAATAGGTTTCGCTGAGCCCCAAGATTTCACTGTTCCTAAAACATACTTAATAAATCTCTGAATTGGAGCTATAGCGTTAGTACCTAACCTCAATTTACTTCTTGTGTCAAAAACAGTCATAACACCTACAGAAGTAGCTAAGTCTTGTAGATATTTAAGTGTGTCATAAGATCCTACTATTGTGGGGTTTCCTTCTACGCTACATCTTGCAAAGGCTCCTGCCACTACATTATAAGCTTCTGAATAAGTGGTGGGTTTTACTAAGGTTAACTCTCCAACTGATTTGTAAGGAGACCATAAGTTCCAGTATCTCTCCAAAACTAAAGGAAGGTCGCCAAACTTTACTGGTTGGTACAGCAAAACTGTGTTGTGTTTCCTTAGAGTGTCTAATCTTGTGTAAGTGATTCTTAGGTCTCCTGTGAGAGTAGCGATTCTGTGGTGAAAGGTTCCTCCTAAAGAGTGCCCTGAGTGAGTTTTGATCTCTTTTACAGGTTCTTGCCTCTTCATGTAGGTGTCGGAAGGGGTCACCCACCCAGATGATGTGAGGACTTTGACATCACCGTCGTAAGGATATTGACCCTCTCCTCCCTCATGTAGGAGTTCAATGGGGATGTATCCTTCGGAAGTTAGAACTCTACTCCCGGAAACAACACACTTCCCTCCTCCATAACTACCTTCTAAAATTATTGTGGAGGGTGTTTCAGCTGGATTCCTAGCTATAGCCTTCAAAATCTCCATATTTAGTGAGTTACCTACAACCTCTGAGAATTTCTGTGGTCTAAGACTTCTAGTTAGCATTCAACAAACTCCTCCTTGAGCAACTAATCTACGAGTTCTTTTAGATTGTCTGAAGCTCTGGGATCATTCTTTATCTTCTCTTTCTGCTGTTTAGTTGGAGAAGCTCCCTTCTGCTCATTAACTACTACTTTCTTGTTGTTTATTTTCTTTATATCTAAATCTCCTATCTTAGGTCGTTGTGTGATAGCCACTTTATAAACCTCCTATCATGCTTTGAGACAATAGTCTCATTTTCAACTTATACTCATTCTGCGCTAAACTAAAACCTACCATGTCACCTGTGTAGAACATAGTGCTTAAGTCTCCCGGGTCGTCTAACCCTTTAGGGTGGGTTAAAAGGTCTACAGCTATTCCTAGTTTCTCTAAATCTTTCTTGTCTTTCCAAGTAGCTTTCCTTCCAACCTCATCGTTATCGTACCCAAGAATAACCTTGCTTGTAATCTGCGAGAGGATAGTTTTATTTAGAATTGAAAGTCCTGCTGTCAAACAAGCTATAGTGTTCTTGTATATAGGCAACATGGCATCTCTATCGAGAGTTCCTTCAACGACTAAAACTGGTTGATGATATGTTTTATCAAGCTGTCCTAGGCCATAAGGGTATTGGAATCCTTGCGTTATGTCAAGAAAGGCTTTTCCCTCGGTACTTCTAAGTACAGTTTGACATACTCTCCCTTGAATTACATTTGATATGCTAACGGAAAGGGGGTTTTCTGAGATAAAGCGAATGAGAGAGGTTGGGATTTCCCCGCTGTATTGTCTTTTATACTTCATAACCGTGTTCATTGTTACAATCCTATAGTTGGACAACTTCAGATAATGGGCCCAATAAGTATACTTATTCAGAGGTGCGGTCTCTTCAGATATAGGTTCGGATAGGTTGTAGAATCTATTAAGGTCCATCACCTGACTCCTTAACTAAAGTTTCTTTGTTCTAAAAACCATCTATTCATCTCTTTGTCCGTAAAAGTAATTCTATAGCCCGCCTCTGTTGCAACGTAGGGTATGTTTCCTTCACTACACAATCTTTGAAGATCTTCCCATAGGACAATCCCTTTTACTCTTAACGTAATAGTTTCCTCTGTTTCAAACTCCGTTACTAACTCATTAGTGTAATACCCTAGTACATAACCTTTAAGGAAGTTCTTAATCTCGTCTCTCTTCCCTGTGAATAGGAACTTAGGTATTCTTATGGAGTAGGGTTCATAAAGCATACCTTCTTCAGCTAAAACTGTTCTAAAGTCTCCTACTTCCAACACAAGAAGGTTTTCATTATCTTCGAGTATCTCAAAATCTTGGATTGCTCTAACTTTAAACACGTGGGGTAGTTCTTTTAGGTCTTTGTTCTTCCACTCAAGCTCTAAGAAGAGAGAGGACCCTAGATACCCTGAACTGTAAGCATACCCCAATATAGCCAATAAGACTGAATCAAGAGGGACCCAGTCATCTTTGGTTTGTCTGTAAACACGAGCAACTCCTTCTGAGTCTCTCTTGATCATCTCTTATCTACTCCTTAATATACAATCTATTATTGTTTATCAGCTCTTGAAGGTAGAATGTCGTCAGTGATTCTAAGCGTAAAGCGTACCTTATCTCATTCTCTGATATTACTTCTTCTGTTACTAAATCTATTGGTAGATACAAAAAGGTATCTAAATCGTCTGGGTCCACAGATACCAAGTCTTTGTCTGTATACTGGATCGACACATCTGATCTTCCTTCTACGTTAAAGCTATCTACTCTCACAAATCTTTGTTCTCTTGCTTCTACTACCTCTTCCCTATTGACAGTAAATACTACACCAACTAGTGCGCTCCCAGGGGAAGGTTCACTATAAGGGGGAGGTTCAGGTACATTGTGAGCACTGTAGGACGTGTAAGGGACTACATCTAAATTCACTACAGGCTCTGATCCAGCTTCTTCTTCCACGTTCTTTTTCACCACGTATAGTATTTTCTCTCCTGATACTTGCATAAACTGATTGTTCTTGGTAGATAGAGCTACAACATCTCCTACCTTTACATCTTTAGCCTCTGTAGGGGTCAAAACGTAGACCCCTGAGTATTCTGATTTAACTGCTCCAGGATTTAATCTCATGACTAACCTCCTACTTTCTTGTCTGAACGTATAGATATCTTTTAGCGGTACATGTCGGACACAAAGAGCTTGTTTCTCCTGTTAGGTGTGAGTACAGAATTGGCTCTCCGCAAGAGCATGATGCATCTACTTCTTGTCCATGTTCCATGATAGAGAATTCCGAGTTTGAGTAGCACCAATTTAGACCTCTGCCTGTTATAGAACTTAGTACTAGATACGGGTTCATATTAGCATTTAAGGTCATAGAACACAGAACCTTACCTTGATGTTGTACGAATAGTATTTTATCTTTCAAGTCTGCGTGGGGTTGAAGCTCTGTTTCTAAATCTCCCATACCCTTTACAGCTACCTTAATGTTCCAATCGAAATCAACCATCTTGTCTTTAAGTACAGACATAGAAAGGTTGCTGATTTCTCCCATATAAAGTATCTTGTCTTTAATAGCCGGTTCTAGATTTGGGGCTGATTCGGAAACCCTCACCACTCTACAAGTGTCTAACTCTTTATTTACCTCATCAACTAACTTAGATAACCTGCCAGCATCCATGAAGCTCTTGAATTTGATGTCGAAGGCAAACTTTCCTCCAAACCAGGCTTTTTGTCCTTTATCACCCGACCAAGAGCAAGTCGTCTTGGATACAGCGTAGAACTCATCTGCTATTGATTCGTCTTTTCTAAGGAATAATGAAGTGATGTAGTGAGCTAGCATTTCTTTAGAGTATAGCTCCATCCCTCTTCTTAACTGCACGACCACTCTTACTTCTGACCTAGATCTAGATTGGGACAACAACTCCATAATGTCGGATACCTTATTCTCAGACTCGATCTTCCTTTTTGTTACGGTTAGTTTTTCTTGTGGTGTGAAGCAGAAGCCGCAATCTCTACATGAAGGAGTTAAGTTAGCTGGTGTCTTCAAACAATGCCTTACGGAGAAGTCTTTCATCTTATGTTGTTCTTTCCACATCTCCAGATTCTTCTCTGTGGTAAACTCAATAATGTCTGAGGAGAAAAGATAGTCTAGAGGTCTCTCCGGGAAGATAGCTGTAGGGTCAATATTGAACTTCCCTAAAGATCTAAGAACCATCTCTTTTGCTTTGTCTCCGAAGTGTCTTTCATAGACTAAACCTTCGTTCGTAGAAACGTCAACCAGGAATCCTGTTCCTGCAAATCCTAGGTCGAGGAGTAATTGTTCTATATAGGTGCCAGGGCCTCTTCCGTTATATTTTGCTCGTATTCCTTTCTCTCTGTAGAAAGGAACCATCTCACCCATTGTCTTCTCATTGTAGAAGGAGAATCTCGCTGTCCTTCTTTCCATCCAACGTAACGGAATGGTTGAGTAGAACACAAGGGGCGTGTTATGTGAGACTATCCCATTCGATAGGTAGATGCCTGATTCCAGTTCAAACCCGTAAGTTACTACTTCTTCAAGATCATCGCTAATCTCAGCTACCTCGTCCTCAACTAAGCCTTCAATATCGTGTTGGACTAAGTATGTGTTCTTATTGTCCAACCCTAATACATCCGCTATAGAGTTAAAACTACAAGCAAGAATTTCTACAAGAACAGTACTCTTCCTAGTCGTCTCTGAATACCCAACGCCTATATTATCTAACTGTTCTTTTAAGATTGGCCATAATTCAAGATTAACGGTAAACAACAATCTATTGGAATCCCATCTCCTTGTGGCCAGACCTTTCAGAAACTCCTTAGTCAGTTTAGCTTCTTTTAGAGTTTCAAATGCTTTATTTATTAAGTCTCCTCTTAGATACTTATAACCTTTATTCTTTGTTTCAACTAAGCCTTCAAATTGTCTATCTCCATGATAACTTAATCTGCCTCTTGAATCTAATGGGCTACCTCCAACCGCAAACATTGCTCCTTTTATATAGTCTAAGGTGTCTCCTTCAGCAAACTCATGATGTCTATTGGTTTGTCTTGATGTCTTCCTCTCTGAGAGTAGAGCTTTACATTCTTCTTGCTTTATCCCTTCAAACCCCACCTCATCAGCAAACTTATCTTCATAGTGTCTAAGAACTACTAATGCTTTCTTAGGTAGTCTATTTTCTTGCGGTACATCGTATACTGAAGAAACTATGCCTAAATTCAAGAGCATTATCTGGGCTTTCTCAACAACTTTCTGCGCTGTCATATCTAGCCCTATCCTCTGTGTTGCAGTTCCGTCAGAGGAGAATAACCCTTTTAGGAACTCAACTTGAACTTCTTTAGGGGACTCTAGTATTTCTTTCGGAATGTCTTTATTGTGAGAGCCTTTCCCTACTCCTAAACCTTCTAAGATTCGGTTCCATTCTTGTGAGTAAACCATTAGCGTGAAAGTATTGTTCCTCTCTAGATCGTCCTTAAGTCTTACCTTATATCCAAGGGACTCTACATATTGTGCTATTCTGTCGGCACAGGGTTTTTCTTCACGATTAAACTGGTAACCTACCCTACCTCCATCATTTGCAATCCAACCATCTCCCACTAACCAACCTAGCATAAATCCGAATTCCTTGTCTATCATAATAACATCTTCAGACGAATTGTTTCTGGTTCCCGTAACTCTGGGGACCTGAATATTTTTATAACCCCCGAACGCCTCTGTTCCTGCCTTGTTGAATAGGGCGTCTCCTATGCTCAAGTCTTTATTGAAGGAGTATCCCGAGAGCTCATTATACTTACTCTTGTCAGTAAGATATGGGTGATCTAGAGTAGATGTTTTTGTAAACCCTCGTTTGGATTTTATTTTCCTGACTTTTTGGGGTTTATTGATAAAGGTTTTCTTTACTCTAGTCCACTTAGAACCTTCTCCATACGTGGCTACATAATCCCCCACAACAACTTCCTCAATTGGTATTAAGCCTTTCCCTTTAACAGGAACAAGGGTTCCTTTCTCATCACAATGGCTTATTTGGATAGCTGTGTTAGCTCCTAGTTCTTCTCTAATAGCTAATATTTCTTCAAGCTCTCTCTTCCAAGCGTCAAAATCTTCAGTCTCCTCGTGGCCTGTTATTATCATTCCGTACTTAGACATCAACAACTTATGTCTGTAAATCTGTCTAGCTCCAGCTTTAATCTGCTCGAAGGAAAGGTTCTTATTAAGAATCTTGTTTCTAATTCTCTCTCCCATTCCTTCAATAGCCGCACTAATTCTTCTAAGGCCCATACGTTTAGCTAATTCTAGATACTCGGGAGCTGCACCTATAACGTCTAGTCTTTGATTTATCATGGATAAGTTAGAGAACATTTCAGCCTCAGCCGCATAGAGGTCGAAAACGGACTTATAGTAGTTGAGGTTGAATGAAAAGATTCCTATAGTATTGGGAGCGGAATAGGCTCTAGTCTTCTTCAGGTCTGAGACAACGTGTTCTAGGTCCTTCTCAGTCCAGTGGCCTGCTTCTTGTCCCTCACTACAGAAACTACAAGAACCTGAGGTACAACCTGAAGATATCTGTACGTCTGATGATTTGGCGTTACCTCCTGAGGACGAGAAGATTTTCTTGTAGAATCCATAGAAGTTAGGTTCGTGAAGTCTTCCTACTTTAACTTTCTCAGGAGTTCTACTATCTAACCTGGTTATCTTTTTGAGGTGTAGATTAGATTCAGGATCTATCTCCACATCATATTTGTTTGGAATCATGAGATAGTCTTTTATGCTTGTGTTGAATAACATTTCAATCACGTCAGCTTTATCTTCTTTAACTGACTTGTTATATTTGATAAGCTCTTCCACTAATGGAGGTATGGTGACTTCTCCCGCTCCAAGAAGCCCAATGTCGTACAAACCTTTTCCTAAATCGTTAACCTTTCCCCCTAGGATTGAGAAGCCTCCGGCTGATGCCGCACCGCCGTAGATAATTAGAGGAACGTTCTCTTTCTGTCTCAGTTCCATTGTTAAAGGTATGCTGGACTTTTCCATCATATAAGGGAAGTTAATACATTCAGGCATAATAGAGTGTGAGAACATTATAACATCGTACTCTTCCCAAGATCTGTGTGTAGCGGACCCAAAGATCATGGGGATGCCTTCCTTAATAAAGGCTTCTCTGGTATCAGCTTCAGGCATATAACTGTTGTCTACAAATATATCGGTCCATTCTTCGGATCCGGCATGAATTAGTAAGTTTAAACAGGTGAAGGTGTTTGATACAACTCTTGTGCTTGCGGTTGACGCAAAGACTACAAGTACCTTTAACTTAGCTTTATCCCAATCTTGAACTCTGTCTTGATTGGTGTCTTTAGTGAAGTATGCTTCCATCCCGGGAAGAGCTCTTCTGTTCTTAGTAACGAATTCTGTGATTTTCGAATGTGAGTATCTCATTATTATCTCCTTCCGCTACCAGGTCGCCTTTATAGGTAACCTGCCGATAACGTCTTGCCCATTACAGCAGATCCCTACAAACTATTAATTTGCAGGGACCTGCTCGTAAATTTTGGTTGTGTTTGGTTTAGAGTTCTTCAAACAGATCGGGGAGATCATCTTCCTCATCCTCAAAGATGGACTCTTCATCATCTTCGAAAATGGACTCATCTTCATCTGTATCTACAAATCCGGCATCAAACTCATCAGCGGGGTCTGTTTTGAACTCAGCTTCTAGATCATCAATCTCATCTTGAGGGACTGCCTTTTCAACTTTCTTAGGAGACTCTTTCTGTTTCTTGGGTCTGGTTCTTCCTGTTACAGACTGTGTTCCACCTTTGTTAGAAGCTACTACTTCTTGAACTTCGTTGTAGACTTCTTCTGAGAACTTAGAGATGGTGTCTTTAACTGCTTCTTCAACAGCTTCTCTCTTAAGTTCGAGAGGACTGACCTTCTCGCCTTGTTCCTTTTTAGCTTTTACTTTGGAAACATAGAGTTCTCTTGCTGTGGTGGCTTCATACAGAATCACTTCTTTGATGTTTTCGGGAAGATTCTCCACGTAACCCGACAAAGTAATCTGTTCCTTGTTGGCTGAGAAGGAGTAGCCTCCTGTTACATTTCCTGCTTGATATACAATCTTCATTTTCGTTATCTCTCCTTTATTATTCTATGTTGTTTCTTTATACGCCTTAAGCTCCTAAATGCTTATTTTAGAATCCTATTATCACCATCTCCTCTGATTTATTCACCTTACAATTCTTTATACGACAAGAGAATCTTATAGCTTATTTATTCAAAGGTCTTCCGCAACCTTGAACAGATCTTTTCAACTAAACCTTTCTGGGGGTTT
>Ga0004534J46558_1009843_pt1 | contig 10025 bp, 7 predicted proteins | sample BioPla1RNA1_FD_46558 | JGI IMG/M metagenome (IMG submission 46558) | reverse complement strand
ACAGGGATGGTAATGATTGGGATGCCACGATCGTTAAAATAATTGAGAATCCTGTGAGCATCAAAGAAGCATTTTGGTCACCCTACAAAAAGCTGGGACGATTTATCTCGGAACAAATTCAAAAATTTGCTGCCAAAAAGGACAAGGAAGTTATGGAGGATACGGCCGGAAAAATAGAAGCAACAGGAGAGAAACTTGCTACAGCTGATTTGACTACTCCGGTCGCACCAGCTGCAGCTCCGGCTCCTGTTCCGTTTGATATAGGAAAATTTGTTGGGATTTTCGCCGCATTGAGTTTGGCATTAGGAGCCATCGGATCGTTCCTGATGGTGACTGTGACCGGATTTTTGAAATTGAAATGGTGGCAAATGCCTTTGGCAATAGTCGGTGTTTTATTAGCCATTTCTCTTCCCTCCATGATCCTTGCTTATTTTAAACTCCGCAAGCGCAATCTGGCTCCTGTACTTGATGCCAATGGTTGGGCCATCAATGCCCGACTGGCTGTTAATATTATTTTTGGACGCGAACTGACACACCTTGCTGAATTACCTGAAAATTCGAAAGTCAATATGATTGACCCCTTTAAGAAGAAACAGAATCCATGGCTATGCATAGTTTTAGGCTTGATAGCAGCACTGATTGTTGCGGGGGCGGTATTGTGGTTTTTGGGGATTTTGCCGTCGTGGATGGAGGCGGTTAAGGAGCTGTTTTAAGCGGACGCGGACATCTACTTTTCGGCTAATTCCCCAAGTACTTTGCTCAGGTTATTCCAACCTGTTATCTCTACATCCCCCATTGTTAAAGAATTTTCTCCGGTGTATATGATGCGTTTATTAACTTTCGAACCTTTAAGGGGGAAAGACTTTAGGTTTTTCATATAATCTCTATTAAATGTTGCACCGCCTTTTACCTCAATTAAGTGCAACCTCCCATCAACTCCTTCTAATATGCAGTCCACTTCAACTCCGTTGTTGTCTCTCCAATAATAAACGTTTTTTCTATTATATCCTTTATGTGCTTGAAGTTTAATAATTTCAGCAATCACAAAATTCTCAAATAAAGCACCGTACAAATAATGCGATTGAATCATTTCTGCCGAACGGATATTGAGCAATGAACAAACTAATCCGGTGTCATAGAAATAAATTTTCGGTGATTTTATCAGTCGTTTATTGAAGTTTTTGTAGTAGGGCTGTAGTTGAAATAGAATGAAGCTCGCTTCCAGGAGCGATAGCCATGATTTTGCCGTGTTTACCGACACGCCTGCATCATTTGCCAGGGAAGTAAGATTTAGCGTTTGCCCTATCCGGCCTGCGCACAGAGCAAGAAATCGGGTAAATGTAGTTAAATTTTCGATGGACCTCAATGTTCTTACGTCTCTCTCTATATAAGTCTGAATGTAAGGAGGATAAAATTCATTCGGTTCGATACTAAAATCATAGATCCTTGGATAGAAACCAGTGTAAATGGTGTCGAAAACCGTTTCTCGCAATCCAATTTCCAATATATCAAACGGGAAAAGTCGGTTGATGCTTGTTCGCCCTGCCAGCGATTGAGAAATGCGTTCATTCATCAAAAAACTTTGCGAACCGGAGAGAATATATTGCCCGGCTCGGTTTTTTTCGTCAGACACCACCTGTAAGTAACTAAACAACTCCGGCACTTGCTGTGCTTCATCAAAGATAACACCCTTTTCCCGGCTGCCTAAGAAACCAATCGGGTCATCCATTATTAAATGACGATAATCCGGCCTTTCCAGATTAATATATTCATAATCAGGAAAATAGTTTCTAAGCAAAGTGCTTTTCCCCGACTGGCGAGGTCCGATAAGCGTGAGAATAGGAAACTTTTCTAAGCGCTTTTTAAGAATATGTGCAAGTTGTCTTTCAATCATTTTTATACATTTATGCAATTAAAATGCAAATATACATAAAAAAATCGATAATTTATCTGTTTTCCTTGATTTATTATATTTGCACCCGATATTAACTAGAAAAATGCACTTTACACACTTTTTGGGGTAGTATCACAAAATATTCGAAATAATATTTTAATCTGTGGTCATTTCGATACGCTGTGCTTCGGGCTTCGATACGCCTTGGCTTCGATACATCGGTATTTTGCTTCGCTCCATACCGACACTCAGCCTCCAGGCACTCAGCCACCTTCAGTATTAACACTCAGTGACCGGGTGGTACTGTGTTATTTTGTTCCGTAGCAGTGGCTGAGTTGTTTCGGACACTGAGTTGTTGAGCGAAGCGAAACAGTATCGAAGTGCCGAAACAGCACCGAAGCCATAGCGGTCATTTCATTTTGCGAAAAACCTTTTTTGCTAATTTTGCTAATTCTTTATTTTTTCCCTCTATCAATGCTTCTTTCTTTTTCCGACTCCAGCCTTGCACTTGTTTCTCTCTGTAAAAAGCATCTGCTACACTATCGTACTCTTCGTAATATACCAATTCTACAGGTAATCGTTTCCGTGTATAATTCGCTCCTTCGCCTGATTGGTGTTGCTCTAATCGCAACTCTAAGTTGTTGGTGCTTCCTGTGTAGTAAGTGCCGTCTGCACAGAGTAGTATGTATATGTAGCCGGATTTCATTTTTATTTTATTATTTTGTCTACCGGTGGTTTCGATACATTGCATTTCGCTTCACTCAATGCAACACTCAACCACCTAAGTGCAGCTATGTTGTTTCGGACACTGAGTTGTTGAGCGAAGCGAAACAGTATCGAAGTGTAGTACCGTAGCGATGGATTCGGACACTGAGTGTTGATACGGAGTATCAATGTATCGACATTTCGACCTTGCTCAATGACCGAGTGCCGAAGCCATAGCGGTTAAAGTAAGAAGTTCTTTCCATCTGCGGTAATTTGGTTACTGAGTGCCGTAGGCATATCGAAGTATCGATACATTGATATTCTGCTTCCGGTGTCTTCGATACATCGGTATTTCGCTTCGCTCAACACCGACACTCAGACACCTAAGTGCTACTCTGTTATTTACGGTCATTTCGATACATTGCATTTCGTTTCACTCAATGCAACACTCAATAACCGAGTGCTGCTCTGTAACTTCGCTGCAACTCCTCAGCTCCGTGACCCCGGAACTCGTTACCTCGAACCACGCAACCTGCCTCGGAACACGAAACTCAAAACTCAAAACTATATTTCTCCTCGATTCCAATTATATCAAAATAATACATTGTATTTGGAGTCAATTTCAAAAAAAGTAAATCGGAGTTATATACCGACTATTTAAATAATTTTACGTACTCTTCAAACATGTACATTTTTCTTCGTTGTCCACCCGTAATTTCTTTCAAAATCCCTAAATCTTCCATCTCTGAAATTAATTTGTAAGCAGAAACTGCCGATTTACCCACCACTTTTTCTACTTTAGCCGCATTAATTATCGGAATGCTAAACAGCTCATTGATAACTAAACGAGCATCTCCCGAACGACTTCCCAACGGTTTAAGTAAATCATCTAAAGATTTCTGAATTTGTAAAATATTATCAAAAGTTTTTACACCGTTTTTAGCTGTCTCGATAACTCCCGTTAAAAAAAACTTGAACCACTGATTGATGTCGTTGTGGGTTCTTACACGCATCAGGTTGTCATAATATAATGATTTGTTTTTTTCAAAAAAATCAGACAAGTATAAAATGGGACGTTTTAAAATGCCTTTGGAAATTAAATATAAAGTTATCATCAATCGGCCGACCCTTCCATTTCCGTCCAAAAAAGGATGTATCGTTTCAAACTGATAGTGAATCAGGGCTATCTTTAGTAAATCCGGCAATAAGTGTTCTTCACTATGTGCAAATTTTTCAATGTCTGAAATTAAACGACCTACTTCCGAAGCGGGAGGGGGTACAAAGACAGCATCATTGATACTTGCTCCGCCCACCCAATTTTGACTGGTTCTAAACTCACCGGGAAGTCTGTTTTGCCCTCTCACTCCGGATAAAAGTATTTTATGTGCTTTTTTTATCAACCTGCTTGAAAAAGGCAATCGGTGTAATTGCAAGACTGCCTCATTCATCGCTTGTATATAATTTTGCACCTCTTCCCAGTCATCTCTTTTTTCAGCAGAGATTTCATCTTTTGCAAGAAATACTTCCTCCACATGTGTTTGGGTCCCCTCTATGCGGGACGATTGCGTCGCCTCTTTGGCAATGTGCATGGAAATATACAAATCAATATTGACATATTCGGAGTACATATCCAGGCGGCCAAGATGTCTGTCTGCTTGACTAAGCAATGTGATCACGCTCATATCATCTATTTCCCACTTTCTGTTTATTTCGTTGGGAATAAATGCTTTATAATAACCTTGGTCGATAATTTTTCCTGATAAAAATTTGTTGCTCATTGAAATAGGCATGAATCAGGTGCAAAAATAGCAAATATTATATATTGAACAACCTGTTATTTAAGTTTTTCCCATAAAACTTAAATAAGGTAGTTGCTTATTAAAGTTTTTTTTGAATTTTCCATAATTAATATTCGATTTTTTGAAATCGGGGTATTGCCCCAAACTTCCACTTCATTTTTTTGTCTTGATACAAAAAAACGAAGCAAAAAAAACCCCTCAATTCCAATTATATCAAAATAAATTAGTTATCCAATAAAAACAATACCTGCTTCCCTGTCTTCGTAATTCTATATTTTTGATTTGGAGCTCTTAAATTATCGGGATTGGTGTAGCAGATCCATCCTAAATTGAATAAAGGGTCAAGATGCCTTCGCTTACTATATGTATGATTCGTCAATCCACACTCAGCCAGAATAGTAGCTCTATTTGCCTCTTCTTTATCTAAAAAACGTAAAATTTTCTCTGCTAAAGGAGAAACTTCTTGCTCTAAAATTGTTTTTACTTGACTATTTATATGACTTGCTTTACTAGTTACATAGTCACTTACTTGGTCACTTACATAGTCGTTTACTTGGTCGTTTACTTGGTCACTTACTTGGTCACTTACTTGGTCACTTACTTGGTCACTTCCTTGGTCACTTCCTTGGTCACTTCCTTGGTCACTTCCTTGGTCACTTCCAACATCATTCCCTTGATTATCAATCTTTTTGTTGACATAGCGAACAATATCACCTAAACTCTCAAAACCGGAAAGTTTCGACTGATTTTTAGATTTAACAAAACTCTTATCTGCCAAAGCATGAGCCGGAATTACAGTCAGGAAATAGGTACTTTCTTCATCCGTTTCAAAAATCGGTTTAGGTGAGCCGTTGGCATCCATAGCCTTGTAAATGGCAGGAAAGCCTGTGCCACGTCCTTCTGTAAGTTGCAGTTCTTTCAGGAAATCACCGATACGCCTGTTTCGATACTCACGAGCCACAATACGGTGTTTTGTTTTCAGCACTTTCTGATCCACCGGAGGCACCGGACCGGGGAAACTCAATATCTCTATTTTATCCGCCCACACTTGTACTTCAATGGGTGACGGACGCTCGTAACTTTTATGATATACTGCATTTGACAAAGCCTCTTCTACAGCTCGAAAAGGGAAATTGTAAAATCGCAATGCCTCTGCTTTATCCGGTTGCTTAATGATTTTTTCCGATATAATATGCGTTTGAATAAAGCTTAATGCACTTCTCAACTGATTTTGTAAGCAGCCTTTGAAATAATGCTCTTCAAACCGTTGTCCCGACCCATCTTTATGCCACACCAATTCAATCCATGAGCGAGGGAAAAACTTTTCAGGACTTTTGCTGAAAAAGAGCAAGCCAACATTGATTGGACGTAAATCTTCATCCGGTCCTTTAGCTATATACATGGCTTTCGATAAATCTCTTAATGATATGCGAGTACTTTCGGCATACAAATCGCTTTTTACTTCTTGCAAGTAAGCTTGAATAAGTCCCAAATCAAAATCATCAATTACCGCCTGATTATTTGTCCTATCATCAAACGGAATACGAGCCGTAAGTTCCAGCAGTTGCCGATAAGTTTCCCCTTTAGCTATGACGCTATTAGAACCAATACGAACATAGGGTTGGCGTTGTGATTTACTGCCTGGTGTAGTAGGTGCGGTGTACATCCGGGAATCACCTGCCGGACACCAAAGTACCAGTATATGCCTGCCTTCAAGAATGTAAGGCTGCACGATAGGGAAATAATTAGGCTGAATTTGATACCCCAACTCCACGATTTTCTTTTGTAAGCTATCCAAACTATTCTCGCTTAATCCTGATGGAGGCAATATAGGCTTACCATTTTCCTCGTCAATGCCGACAAGAATGTAACCCCCGCCCCAGTTGTGAAGGTCGTTGGCAAAAGCACACATGGTATGGATAATGCCTTCCGGATTCCAGCCCGCCTTAAACTCAATCCGCTCCCACTCAATGGTATTGCCTTTTATCAGCTCTTTTATGTTTATGGGTAAAGCCATGTAAAACAGATTTCAATAGCCTCGCATTTTTGAACATTGTATGTTTTTTCAAAAAACTGGGCCTACAAATTTACTGATTTTTGTTAACACTTTCAGTATTAGAAAATAAGTTTCACTTCATTTTTCGGCTCACCGGACGAGGTCGGTCACGTCCTGCAACTCTTCAACTCCGTGACCCCGGAACTCGTTACCTCGGAACACGGACCCCGCATCATACCTCCACCACCGGCACCCTTTCCCAATCAATTATCTCCACAGCCGTTGAGATATCTATAAATTGAAAATCAGTGAGCCATTGGTTGAGTTTCTTTTCTGCTCCTTTAAGACCAACGTAGGATTTGAATTTTATGAAAAGTGACAGTTCTTGAATAATAACCCTTCTTAAGTAAAGGAGGAGAACCAATAATACTCATATTTTCAATCAACATATTAATCAATTAGGGAATGTCATTAATAATATGATATTTAGAGGGATAAATTATGATTTTAATGCCTTATAGTTAGCTTCAATATTTTTCAGGTTAGATGAGCCATACACAACATAATCAAGATTTAATGTTTTAATATATTGTATAGAATCTTCAATATTATGAGCTCCCCCACTAGAAAGAATGCTCATTCCCATTTTCTTATAATTATGCTTGGTTTTTACAAATTTCTCGACAGTTTCTCTTGAAGGGAAAACATTAAATCCTGTTACATTAATATTAAAACATACCACTAAATCTTTTTGAACCTTAATTGGAAATTTCTGAATAGCAACATCTAATCTAGTCGGATTCAGAGTGATTAGACCAGGTTTATATCCTTTTCTTTGTACAGCATTACAAAATTCTAAAAGTAAATCTTCTCTTTTTAATCCAAGGACTAAGTCTGTTACAATATTTTGTAAGTAAACATAACTATTCTTTGGTAATTTAGCAGGTATTTCTAAATCAATAATAATGGGTAAAATATCTTTAATGTTCCTTGTAAATAAAAATTTAGGAGATTTTAAAAACAATGAACTCAACGAAGATTGTTTAAAAATGTACTTTAACAAAGACAGCATACCATTTTCATTAACCATTGAAGCATATTTATGAGGATAAGGCACACTATAGTGAATTTCTTTAGAAGCGGGTAGTTGAAAAGAAGTTGGTATTTTAAAACCAATTTCATTCGAATTAATCATATAGCCATCTAAACCAATAGATATTGATTTATTAATAAATTCAATAATAGCTTCTTTTGAGGAAAACTGCTCTTTTGTTTTATTCCCTTTTTCTAAATCATTGTGATTTATTCCAAAAAACTGGTTATCACCTAATATCTGTTTCATTATCCTAGTATATTTTTAATTATTCTTCTTGTTATCAATGCTTCTTCTACTGATGCAAGAGTTTCTTGTTTAGAAATCATATCTTGCATTTGACGAGTAAATTCAACGCCCCTTAAATAATAAGGAACAGTAGCTGCAAAATCTACAGCAGTAATTTTTGTTAATAATTTTCCATTCTTATCAAATAATTCGACTTTCTGTTGATCAACTCTATAATGATTTCCACTAGTGTCCCATTAAAATTGGGACGAATTAAAAATTAAATAAATTTGGCTCATTAAGCCTAAAACGATCTTTGACATTTTGAAATTTGGTTTTATCGAAGAGGTCTTTAAGATGAGTTTTATCAGTTAATGATATGCTCAGTATTTGCAAAATCTCATATGTACTTCTATCAAGTTGCATGTCCTTTTGGACGATTGCCACCAGGCAGTATGTGCATATGGCAGTATAAATTTGAATCCGAACTGCATTTTCAGTAGTACCCCAGAACTTTTTGATTTTCAGATGTTGTTTTAACCATTTGAAGAAAAGCTCCACTTGCCAGCGATTTTTATAAAGTTCGGCAACTTGAAGGGCAGAAATGTGCATCGCATTGGTTAAAAACACAAGTTCACGCTTTTGTTCCTCATCCCAATATCTGACTAATCGAAGAGGCTCCGGATAGTATTGACTGGGATAAAAGCCTGTCAGTTCAATCGTTACATCTGAAAGTATGTTCTTGGGTAATCTGCGTTTCCATTTGATGGGTTTATATTGAAGATTTTTCTTTGCTCTAACAATGAAGAAAGCTCCTATCTGATGAATTTTGTACAACATTTTGAAGTGATTGTAAGCACGGTCAAATATGTAGTATGAGTCTGATTCATACGGGATTTCTTTCATTGCTGTGGAATCATGAACAGAAGCTTCCGTGATATGAAAAAATGCAGGAATTTGCGTTTCTATATCGTATAATGTATGCACTTTAATTCCTCCTTTTTTCTTACGGAACCTAGCCCACCAGAATACAGCAAGGCATAAGTCAACCGTAGTTGAATCAAAAGCATAAACGTTACCACCGAGTTCGAAGATATCAGAAACTCGTTTCTGTCGAGCTTCATTTACCAGATAGTAGGCAAATTCTTCAAAAATGTGATAATCTCTGTTCTGATTGGCTCTTGCAAGGGATGATTTTGAAACATTCTTGCCCATTCCCAAATGATAACATTTGGCACGGTGAGCATCAAGAGCAACAATCAAATCTCGAAGACTTTCACGATTGGACAACTGACCGAACATTAGAGCGAGTAGTTGATTCCAACAGGTGAAATGTTTTACGTATTTATCTCCATCATACTTGGCAACAATACGATTGAACTTACTACGGTTCATAAACGAAACCAATTGAGCGAAAACGAATTTGTCTTGAAACATATGCTATCAGATTTATCTGGTGCAAAATTAAAAATTCAAGTCCGTTCGCTCGATAAATCGCTTTAACTAACTAAATTTCAAATATTTCAAAGAACTTTTTTAGATTTTAATGGGACAGTAATGTTCCAATATATCCAGCAGAAAGAAGGAGAATTATATAAATAATGATTGCAATTATTAAATTGCAAAAAAATATTGTAGAATAATCTGAATTAGTTGGAGCTCTTTTTTGAATTAATGCAGAGCCTAATCCTCCATCAATCATTACTGTGGATAAAGAAATAAAAATGAGGATCATACCCATCACACCAAAATCGGATGGAGAAAGAATACGTGCTAAAACAATATTGGATATAAACTGAATAGATAAAAAGCCAAAACGCTCAACGAAACTCCATAGCATTCCTGAGATGGTTTTGTTTTTTAAATTCTGTTGATTTCTTTGTGTTTCTTCAGTATTCATTTGGGACTATCTAAGATTTTGTGTGAATGTTGCAGTATTCCCTGCTTTTCATCATCCTATAAGCAAAGATTTTTTGTTTAAGAATTAAAAAATAGACATAATTTATCATGTGCCACAGTCAGTATCAGCTTGTCAAACCCTTTATATGACAACCTATTCAACACCGCTATCTCATACTCATACTTCACCTCTGCTTGATTTGTCCATGATCGTAAATAGTCACTTGCATATTACGATCCTACAATTCTTCACCGGATTAACGACCTCAGTGTTGCGCACACCCGGGCAATTTTAGAAATCACATGTTTGGTGTATCCATGTTAATGAAATTGACACTTTATTCACCACGTAAATTTGAAGCACACAGCTGCTCAGTTCTCTAATGAGAAAAATCATCGGCATATAAGGGT
>Ga0004534J46558_1009785_pt1 | contig 10151 bp, 8 predicted proteins | sample BioPla1RNA1_FD_46558 | JGI IMG/M metagenome (IMG submission 46558) | reverse complement strand
CGGCAGGGAAAAAGCGGTGGCGATGGCAAAGCGCCTGGGCGTGACCGCCCCCCTGGAGCCCTATCTCTCCCTGCCCCTGGGTACAGGCGAGGTCTCCCTGCTCGAGCTCACCGCGGCTTTCGCCTCCTTTGCCAATGGAGGCTATCGTGTGAAGCCGCTGCTGATCCGAAAGGTAACTGATGCCCGGGGGAGGGTTCTGCTGGAAAGAGAGCCGCAGAAAGAGCCGGTGCTCGACCCCGCCATCGCCTACCTCGTCACCGATATGCTCAAAGATGTGCTCACCGGGGAAGGCACCGCCGCCGCCGCAGGCGCCATCCTAAACCGTCCCGCTGCGGGAAAATCGGGGACATCTCAGGATAATAAAAGTGCGCATATGATCGGCTACACGCCGCAGCTCGTGAGCGGCGTCTATGTGGGCGATGATTGCGAAATACCGCTCGATTCATCCGGCGGCGGACTGGCCGCGCCTCTGTGGGCCTGGTTTATGGAGCGGGCGCTGCAGGATAGCGACCCTCTCGACTTTGATCTACCTGAAGGGATCGTCCGCTACCCCATCTGCCCTGAATCAGGGTTGCGCTGCGGACCTGGCTGCCCGGAGCCGACTCGGGAGGAGCTTTTCCTCAGCGGCACCGGGCCCGGGGAATGCACTCGTTGCAGCCCTGCGCCGCTCTACCCCTGGCTTCCCCAGCTGAAACAACCCGCCGGCCGCCGGCGGTGATGCCCTGCCGGCCGGCTGGTTTGAATCGGCCGCATTACCATAAAATACCTGCTATCGCAGAAAGGGATTGCCCAGCGCCTCGGCACCGATGGTCGTGGCCGGCCCGTGACCGGGGTAGACCGCAGTATGGGGCGGTAGAACCAGCAGCTTTTCCCTGATGGAGTGCAGCAGAAGATCGTGGGAACCTCCGGCCAGGTCGGTCCGGCCGATGGAACCGGCAAAAAGAGCGTCGCCGGTAAAAACCGCATCGTGGCCGTAAAGGGAGATGGAGCCACCGGTATGGCCGGGGGTCTCGAGAACCTCCAGCCGGCGCTCCCCGAAGGAGAGCTGCTCTCCCTCCCGAAGCAGGCCGTCGGGCGGGGTGGGCTTCCCGAAGATAAGCTTCAACCCGAAGCCGGGGTTCTGATAGCTCGCCAGCTCCTTTTCCGGCAGGAGGAGCGGCACCTGCAGCGCCTGCTTCAGCCTGCCGTTGGCCCCAGTATGATCGATATGACCATGCGTGTTAACGATGGCCCTTATGTTCAACCCGCTTCTCTCGATGGCCTCTAGGATTCGCCTCCCCCCAGCTCCGGGATCGACCACGATCCCCTCACCCGTCTCCGGGCACCCGACGAGGTAACAGTTCGTCGCAAAGATGCTCACCACCAGCGTCTCTATCTGCATCTGTCACCCTCCCCCATCGATTTTCTCCGCCAGCGCCATCCGCAGGGCCGCCCTGATATCGGTGAGTTTGCGCAATTGCGGGGCGATCCTGCACCGCAGCCCCGCCGCCCCGATCATCAGCGCTGGAACGGGATTAAAGGTATGCCTGCTGTGGGAAAGATCTTCGATATTGCCGTGATCGCTGGTGATGATCAGCAGCATCTCTTCCGGTTTCAGATGATCCGCCGCAGCGCCGAGAAAGCGATCAAGCTCATTGATCACCCGGCCAGCTTCTCCCCGATCGGCCCGGTGCCCGGCGTAATCGGTGATAAAATATTCAAAGAGAGTCAGATCATGGCGGACTCCAATATCGATCAATCTTTTGCCTGCTTCCTCGGGAGTGATCTCCGGAACGGCATAACCCATCTTGTTCAATAACTTGTTAGTCAGATCCATGTAGAGGGCGCTGCCCCCCTTTAACTCGTCGATGCCATAAAAGGGTATTTCACCATAATAGGTAAGCAGAGTTGAGCAGGAGTAGCGGCGCCCGGGGAGACCCTGCTTTAATTTTTCGAAAAAAGAGGGTCGGTAAGCGTTGGCAAAAGTGCAGCGGTACCCCTCTTCTCGCAGCGCGGCAAAAATCCCCTCCTCAGCCAGAAGATCGCGGAGCGCCCGGTTCGGAAAACCATTTAGGTGATATCCCAGGCGGCGGGGTGCATTTACGCCGGTAAATAGCGATGTCTGGCCCGTGGCGCTCTGCGGCAACCCGGGGACACCTAGCCGGGCGTCGAGAGCCCTGAGGCTTGCTCGGTGATCATGAAAATCCTTCATCTCCCCGGTAAGCGGGTTCCCCTGGAGCAAAGAGGTCAGGAAAGGGGTTTCCGCGAAGACAAGAGGATTATCATCGGAGAGCCGCCCTAGACCCAGTCCGTCAATAAATACGAGCACTACATGCAAATCGATCTTCTCCCCATCGTCACCCTGCGGTTACTGCTCAGCTTCTGCTTCGCCGGTGACGACGGTGACGGTGCGGCTGCGACTGTTCCGTAAAATGGTCAGCTCGATCTCGTCACCAGGATAATAACCGAGTAGAGCATCGAAAAGCTGCGCACTGTAGCGCACCTCTTTCCGGGCTACCGCTGTGATTACATCGCCTGCCTTGAGGCCAGCCGCTGCTGCGGGGCTGCCCGGGTTAACTTCGCTGATATGGATCCCCTGGTCCGCAGAATCCCCAGTATAGGCGGAAAGATTCTGGATAAGGATGCCCAGTTGGGGGCGGCGGACCCGTCCTTCCTTTTTCAGATCATCGGTAACCCGTTTCACTGTATCGATAGGGATAGCCAGGCCGATCCCCTCGGCACCGCTGATCTTGGCAGAATTGATCCCGATTACCTCACCGCCCAGGTTGATCAGAGGCCCCCCGCTGTTGCCGGGATTGATCCCCGCATCAGTCTGAATATAGGTATAGGCATACTGGCTCTGTGAAGCCCGCACTTCGCGATCCAGGGCGCTGATGATCCCGCGGGTGACGGTATGCTTAAGGTAACCCAGGGGATTGCCGGCCGCCAGGACAGTCTCTCCAACTCGCAGCGAGCTCGAATTGCCCAGGGGAACAGACGGGAGATCGCCCTCCTCGATTTTCAGCAGAGCCAGGTCGGTCAGTGCGTCCTCTCCTACCACGGCGGCCTCAAAGCTTCGCCAGTCTGAGGTGACCACCACGATCTGGGCAGCACCGTCGATGACATGCTGGTTTGTAACGATGTAACCATCTTTCGAGATAATTGCTCCCGAGCCACTGCCCTTCTCCACGTAGACGTTTCGGCCAAAATAGGAGCCAGGGACATAGCAATTGACCGCCACCACCGCCGGCATAACCCGGTCGACAACATCGACAACTGCAAGATCGTCCTTATGAGGCGGGGGCGATGACGGCTCTTCCTCCCCGGCCGGCGGCGGCATCTTCAGGGGATCGCCCCCGCCGGGCAGGCGTTCCCCTCCAACGAGCACAAGATAAACAAGCAGAGCGCCGATGAGAACCCCGCCCAGGCCGGCCACGAAAAGCGTCCAGGCCGGGGCTGTGCGGCGATGAGGAGATGTTGAGCGATATCCGTCTTCATAATCCATGGCGCAGCCCCCTTTTCTTTTTAGTTTACTCAAAAGGATCGATTCAGTAAAGGATCAACTTTTTATATTAAGATGGCTGGTATCGTCAAACAGGAGCAGGCGGCTGCGCTGGCGGAGCGGATCGTGGCTGAGGATCGACAGGGAGGCGGGAGCGGGGGCATAGGGCCATCTCTGCCTCCCCGACAGCCCCAGAGCACCAGAGATAAAGGCGTTGATCAAACCGCCGTGGCTCACCAGAAGAAACCGGCGCGGGCTTCCATGGTGGCGGCGGAGCTTCTGCCGCAGCGCCCCCGTCCGGGCCAGTAGCCGGCGCACCCCCTCCCCTCCACAGCGCAGCGCCTTCAGCCTGCCGCTTACCGGGCAGAGGAGGCCGGGGTAAGCTGCAGCAATCTCGCAGCGCCGGAGCCCCTCGGCGAAGCCCCAGGAACGCTCGCGCAGTAGCGGTTCCCGCAGGGGGGACAGATTGATTGCCCGGGAAATAATCAGCGCAGTCTCCCAGGCCCGCTGCAGATCGCTGCTCAGGAAAAGGGTGAATTGAGCAGCCCCCTCCAGGCGACGGGCCAGCAGCGCCGCCTCAAAACGCCCCTCCTCATTGAGAGGGATATCCTGACGCCCCTGAAAACGTCCCGCCACATTTGCTGCCGTCCTGCCGTGGCGCACGAGCCAGAACTCCATCTTTAGCCCTGATCGTCCGCCGCACCGGAGGAACGCCTGGCTCGCTGGCATCTGATCTGCGCACCTAGGGACTTTAGCTTCTCCTCTATATTCTCATAACCGCGGTAGATATGCTCCGCTTCGCTGAGCACCGTCTCTCCCTCCGCAATCATCCCCGCCACCAGCAGCGCCGCGCCCGCTCTCAGATCCGTCGCCGAGACCGGTGCCCCGGAAAGAGGCACACCTCCGTCGATAACCGCGGTGCGCCCCTCGACCTTGATCCTTGCTCCCATTTTCTCCAGCTCATCAACATGGCGAAAACGGCCATCAAAAACGTTCTCAGTGACAACGCTGGTACCCTCCGCTGCTGTGAGAAGGACCATGCCCAGCGGTTGCAGATCGGTAGGGAAGCCGGGGTAGGGAAATGTTTTAAGATCGGAGGGGGCCAGCGGCCCGTTCCGGGAGACCCTGATCTGATCGGGCCCCACCTCCACCTTGACATCCATCTCCCGCAGCTTCGCTGTCACCGCCTCCAGGTGCTTCGGAATGACCTCCCCCATGAGCAGATCCCCGCCGGTCGCTGCGGCGGCAAGCATGAAGGTGCCCGCCTCGATGCGATCGGGGATAATAGTATGCTCGGCGCCGCCGAACTCCTCCACCCCGTCAATTTTGATCACATCGGTCCCCGCCCCTTTTACCACGGCGCCGATGGCGTTTAAAAAATTGGCCAGATCGACTATCTCCGGCTCCTTTGCCGCGTTTTCCAGCACCGTTCGCCCCTCCGCCGCCGCCGCCGCCAGCATGAGGTTAACCGTAGCACCAACGCTTACCACATCAAAGTAGATATGTGCCCCGCTGAGTTTGTCGGCCGTCAGCTTGATCAGGCCATGCTCGATGAGGCAGTCCACCCCCAGGGCGGTGAAGCCCTTGAGGTGCTGGTCGATGGGGCGGGGCCCCAGATCGCAACCCCCGGGCACAGGGACGGTGGCCCTGCCGAAGCGGGCCAGCAGGCTGCCCATAAGATAGGAAGAAGCCCTGATTTTTTGCACCAGATCGTAGGGGGGGGCGTAGCCCCGCAACCTAGAAGGGTAAAAATCCAGCGAATTGCGCCCCCGGCGGCGTATTGTTGCCCCCAGATCCTCAATGATGCGCAGCATTGTGCGCACGTCGGTAATATCAGGAACATTGTTTAAGGAGACCTTTTTAGAAGCCAGGAGCACGGCCGGCAGGATCGCCAAAGCCGCATTTTTGGACCCGCTGATCCTGACCCTGCCCCTCAGCCTGTTCCCTCCATACAGCGCTATTCTTTGCACTTCATCTACTCCCATCAATTAGAAGTTTCCGGCTCCAAATTACCGGTAAAAGCGTTGATAAAGATACTCTCGCCGCTGTCGAAAAGAAAGCGCCACACCGGCGGCATCTCCCATTCATCAGCATCGTAGGAGCGGCTGTAAAATCCAAGATCGGCTTTGACAATTTGGCGCGGCGGCGAACTGGCTCCGCGGATTTCAATCAGCCTTAACAGNGCCCTGGCGGAGGAGATCACCTCCATCTCCTGACCCTGAAGGGGTTTTTTGGGCTCCAGCAAGCTCAGCTCCAGAGCTATAAGAGTATTATTTTCCATAATCGCTTTAAGATAACCGCTAAAAAGGGGTGCGCCCTCACAGCTCTGCAGGTAATGGAGGACGGTCTTTCCGTCAATAGTGGTAGCATGGTCATAATAGAACTCATCCGGCGCCAGGCCCTTTTCTCGAAGGAAGTTCTCGACGTAAGGGGCAGGCGCCGCTTCCTCATCGGCAGCTGTCTCCTCCATAAGCGCTATCCCCGGCGTGAATTCCAGCCGCAGCAGCCCCTCCGGGAAGACCTTCAACTTTGCCTGCCGCCCCTCGAATAGAAGTGCACCCGCGGAATCGGTTGAAGGGGTTGGCGACAGGGCAAAGCGTTCCCGGATCGCTTTCTCCGGTGCTTTTGAAGGGGATACCGTCAAGAAAGCGCTTTTTCTGGCGCTGCGATCGACCTGCGCAGCCAGGGTATATCCGTTTCGCTCCAGCTGCTCTTCGATTTCGCGCCATTGCTTGCGTGAAACACGCATCCGCAGCGGCTCACTGAGAGCATTCCCAAAGAGATAGAAGCAGAGAAATAGATTGAGCCCCAAAAAAGCGAAGATCAGAATCGTCTTGGCCCGGCTCAGGTTCATGGTTTCCATCCCTCCGGCGGAACAAGTTTATCTGTCTTTAGCGGGATTACCTCGCCGCTTAGGCGAACGACCCAAACCGGAACCGCCTCTGTCCCCTCAAGGTAGTAGGCCAGATCCAGCCCTTCCAAGATAAGCTGTTGCTCCCCTTTCCCTTGCAGCAACTTCACCGCCGCTCTCAGGGCATTCCGGTAGCCTTTCACCTTCACCCCGGCGCCTGATCCCTGGCTGTGCTCGTAAAGATTGCGCCGGTAGCTCTGCAGACCGTGGTGGTAGGTCATCTCCACCCCATTATCCCCCAGCAGAGGAAAACCGTCGAGGTAGCTGCGCCACTGCGCCCTGTAGAGCCCCTCTGTTGATCCCCCGCTCCGCTCCTGCCGCTCAAGGTTTTCGAGGTAAAGGCTGTCGGGCCAGCCGCCATGATAGCCGAGCAGCTTGCCTACCTTCAACAAGGCTGCCGGGTACGAAAGATCGCCTCTCTTCTGCCCCGGCTGGGGATGGGAATATTCAAGTCCTCTTTCCAGGCGCAGCCCCTGCTCTCCGTCGGTGTAGATCAGCCCGCCATCCTTTTCCTTGATCTCGCGGACAAGATTGCGGTTGATAAAGAAAGTTTTTAGCAGCGCTTCCTCATCGCGAGGCGCTCCTTTTTCAAGGAGTACCGCTTCATCCTGGAGATAGCTGCCGGCACACATACGGATTCGCTGGGCTTGACCGCAGTTTGCCGTACCATCATGATCTCCCCCGCCGGCAGCAGTTCACAGAGCTGTTCCGGCTGCGGCTCGAAGCGATCGTAGAGCCCCACCAGCCGCCCCGCCCAACCCGGCGGTAGCAGCAGTAGGGGAGCGGCGCCCCCGGCCTCTTCCAACCTGGCCCAGTAACGCTCCTCCCACCGCCAGATCTCCAGCCCCGCCAGCTGGCCGCCGCGCCTGCTCTTCAGCCAGATACTTTCCGGGCCCAGGGGCAAGTGCGGTTCGAATTGCATCGAAATAAAGAGGGCGGCTCCATCGAAAAGCCCTTCTTTGTCGTAATAATAATCCAGTTCGGCCATCTCCTGCAGCAACTCCGACAGCTCTTCCCAGAAAAAGTCGAAGCCCGGTTCACCGCGGCGGACCTGGTAGTGCTTCTCCCCGCGATAGATATAGATCCGCTGCGGGTGGATCATCTGCGACAGCGGCCGTGTTTCGTCAAAGTAGACCGGCTCATAATCGCTCTCCGCTGTTGTCTCCAGCGGCCGTTGCCCAAACCAGAGCTGGTACGTCAAAACCAGGCTACAGAGCACCAGCAGACAGAGCAGCACGCTCTTAGCCCTCTCCTTCACCAGCTCCCCCTCCTTTCTTTGGGGCCGCAGCGGGCAGGCTAAACCAGGCCCTCGTCCCCACTCCCTCGATGCTCTCCAGTCCGATCTTTCCGCCGTGAGCCTCGACAACCCGACGGGCGATGGGCAGGCCCAGTCCCGTTCCTCCGTAATCGCGGCTGCGTGTTTTTTCCACGCGGTAGAAACGCTCAAAGATCCTTTCCAGATCCGCTCGGGGGATCCCCGGCCCGTTGTCTTCGATAAATACCTGCACCCAACCTTCCTCGCCCCCTTCCGCCGATCCGATCCTGATCTTGGAGTCGGCGGGGGTATATCGTATGGCGTTGCTCAGCAGGTTCAAAAAGACGCGCATAATCTTTTCCCGGTCAGCCCAGAGCGGGGGCAACGCCGGCGAAAGAGCCAGCTCTATCCTTGATCGCTTCAGCTCCCCTTTCTGCTCCAGCTGCTCCAGCGCTTCACCAGCCAGGGTCGGCAGATCGACCCTGCTCTTTTGCAGCTCTGCACCGCTATAGCCGAGACCGGATAGATCGAGAAGATCCCGGACCAGATCCACCATCCTGTCGGTTTCGCGCTTAAGCACGTTCAGAAAACGGCTACGAATCGCCGGATCGGCAGCGGCACCGTCGAGAAGCGTCTCCACATAGCTTTTTATCGTTGTCAGGGGTGTCCTCAGCTCATGCGATACATCGGCCACAAATTCCTGCTGCTGCCTGATCAGCGCCCTTTCCACAGTGACGTCATGGAGCACCACCAGAGTGCCCTCCGCCCTCCCCTCCTCCTCCTCGAAAGGAGCAAGGGTAACCTTTAACGCCACCGCCGGCGCATCCCGGGCCACCTCCAGCGTGAGCGGCTCGCGGTGGCGCAAAAACCGGCGTAGCGGCGGCGCCCCCACCAGGCTTTTAAGCAGGCTGAAACCGTACCCGCCCCGATGTGTTCGCTCCTCTCCTTTGCTGAATTTGTCCAGAAGCGTCTGCGCCGCCGGGTTGATATGGATGAGGCGGCCCTTCCCGTCGAGAGCGATGACCCCGTCGTTCATATGGTTGATGATCGCCTCTATTTTACTCTTCTCTGTGGAGATCGCTTTTATGTTCCGGTCCAGCCGCCGGGCGAGATAATTAAAGGTTGCGCCCAGCCGGCCGATCTCGTCGCCCGATTTGACCCTGATCACCTGTGAGAAATCACCGCGGGCCATCAGCCCCGCCTGCCGGGTCACTTCCTGGATCGGGGTGGTGATCGTCCTCGCCAGAACCATGCCTAGAAGCGTACTTATTGCCAAAACGAGACCGGAACCGCTCAGCAGGATCAGCTTGATCTGATTCAAAACGGTGTCGACCTTCTTCAGAGAGCCGCTCAGGTAGATCACTCCGTTGACATCGCCTCCCTCTTTCAAGGGAAAAGCGAGATAACAGTGCCTCTCTCTGGCGGCAGGATCGAAGCGGATCGCCTCCCCCTGCTCACCCGCCAGCGCCCTGGTCACCTCATCCCGGATCAGGCGGCCTCCTACCTGGGTCTGGCTTTTGGAGCTGCCGCAGATATGGGCAGAGGAATCCAAAACAGCGATCTCCGTTTCGCGGAGCCCGCTAAATTCCCGGACCAGATTGGCGATATCTTCGGATGACTCAGGCTCATCCCGTATGAAAGGCTCCAGAAATGAAGCGAGCAGGCGAGCCTGGTATTCCAGGCCCGTCTTGAAATTATGCAGATAATACTGCTCCAACGATTGCACCAGGTAGACGCTGATCAGCTGCAGGGCAAAGAGCAGGAGCAAGGAATAGACCAGCACAATCTTCCATTGCAGGCTTCTAAAACGGATGCTTCTGCCTGAAATAATAGCCCACACCCCTCTTGGTATGTATATATTCCGGCTCGGCGGGGTTTAACTCCAGCTTCTCCCGCAACCGCCTGATCGTCACATCAACCGTCCGCTCGTCGCCGTAAAAATCGTATCCCCAGACGGAGTTAAGCAGCTGTTGCCGGTTGAAAAGACGTCCCGGCCTCTGGATCAGCACCGCCAGGAGATCGAACTCTTTGGGCGTCAGATCCACCGGACGGCCACGATTAAAAACCTGCATCGTCTCCGGATCGACAAGGAGATCGCCCTGGCGCCATTTTTTTTGCCCCCCCCCGGCAAAAGCGCGGGTACGCCTGAGGGTGGCCTTTACCCTGGCCATGACTTCCCGTGCACTGAAGGGCTTCGTGACGTAATCGTCGGCCCCCAGCTCCAGACCGAGAACCTTGTCCAGCTCCGATTCTTTTGCCGTCAGCATGATGATGGGGATCTCTTTATGAGCCCGGATCTCGCGGCATACGGCGAAACCGTCCTTTTTGGGCAGCATGATATCGAGGAGGATCAGATCGGGCTCCTCTTCTTCCAGGCGCTCCAGCGCTTCCTCGCCATCGAAGGCCAGGACAACCTCATACCCTTCCCTCTCCAGATTATACTTCAAGATCTCGGCGATGGGCCGCTCATCGTCGACTACCAGTATCCGCGCAGTCAAATGATC
>Ga0004534J46558_1029079_pt1 | contig 10338 bp, 7 predicted proteins | sample BioPla1RNA1_FD_46558 | JGI IMG/M metagenome (IMG submission 46558) | reverse complement strand
GCTTCATACATCAATACTGCCTGGTGCAGGAGGGCCTGATTTATCTCGGCTCCAAACACCTCGTCGTTCAGATCTATTTCACCGACCTGTCGGCCTTCCATATCGTAAACGGCCACCTTAGGCACTGTCGGGCCTCCTCTTCTCACAGATGCGTCTGGATAGCGGAATTAGCGCTTGTGTTTTACAGTCTCCTTCACCATCAACAAGCCCCCGTTGGGACCTGGCACGGAACCCTTAACCAGAAGCAGATTACGCTCCGCGTCTATCTTTACTATCTGTAACCCTTGCACTGTGCGCCGCTCGCCACCCATACGGCCCGGCAATTTCCGCCCTTTGAAGACTCGAGCCGGGTCAACAGCTCCCAAGGTTCCCACACTCCGATGGAAATGAGACCCGTGCCCCTTGGGGCCGCGCCGGAAGTTGTGACGCTTGATAACTCCCGCAAAGCCCTTGCCTTTTGTGATGCCTACGACATCCACGTACTCACCTGCGGTGAATACCTCTTCGACCCTCAGCTCATCACCCACTTCAAGAGCCTTCATGAACTCAGAGTCGTCGATGCGAAACTCTCTCAATGCTTTTGCCGGAACCACTTGTGCTTTGGCAAAGTGACCGCGCAAAGGCTGATTCACATTCTTCAGCTTGTCACCGATACCCAACTGAACGGCACCGTAGCCGTCCGTTTCCGGTGTCTTCTTCTGCACCACGCGCACCGGCCCGGCCAGAATAACCGTCACCGGTACAGCATGACCATCGTCGGTGAAAAGCTGGGTCATCCCGATTTTGTACCCCAGTGTTCCCTTTGGCATCCGTGTTCCCCCTAACGCCTATAACTTGATCTCGATATCTACACCGGCTGGCAGATCGAGTCGCATCAAGGCATCTACGGTCTTGGCCGTCGGCTCTAGAATGTCGATGAGGCGCTTGTGTGTACGCATCTCGAACTGCTCACGCGAATCCTTGTGCACATGTGGCGACCGCAATACCGTGTACAACCTACGCTCGGTGGGCAATGGAATGGGACCGGATACCAGAGCACCTGTCCTTCTTGCAGTCTCGACAATTCTTGCCGCCGAGTTATCCAAAATCTGATGGTCAAAAGCCTTTAGCCGAATACGGATTCTCTGTTTGGACAAGCTGCGTTCCTCCTTGTCGCTCGATCACCGAGCATGCTCCGCGGAAATTCCCCTCTTTTCCTACGCAGTGAATAGGAACAGGCAACCTCCCGCCTCATCGCTGGTTAACAGGAAATCATGTAGCGCTGGCAGTGCCGAATCAGCCACTGACTCAGCGCCCTATCCCTCACTACTTAATGATCTTGGTAATAACGCCGGCCCCCACAGTGCGACCGCCTTCGCGGATGGCAAAGCGCAGGCCCTCTTCCATAGCAATCGGTGTGATCAATTCGCCATGAAGGTTGACGTGGTCACCGGGCATCACCATTTCCGTACCCTCGGGCAAGGTCACTACACCCGTTACGTCAGTGGTACGGAAGTAGAACTGCGGACGGTATCCGCTGAAGAACGGCGTGTGGCGACCGCCCTCGTCCTTGGACAGGACGTAGACTTCGGCTTCAAAGACCGTGTGCGGAGTGATCGAACCCGGCTTGGCCAGAACTTGGCCGCGCTGAATTGAATCCCGCTCAATACCGCGCAACAGAATCCCCACGTTGTCGCCGGCCTGGGCCTGGTCAAGCAGCTTGCGGAACATCTCAACACCCGTCGCAACCGTCTTGCGCGTCGGAGTGATGCCTACAATCTCGACCTCATCGCCCACTTTGATCGTACCGCGGTCAACGCGACCGGTGGCTACGGTACCACGACCCGTGATCGTGAAGATGTCTTCTATCGGCATCAAGAACGGCTTGTCTACATCGCGATCAGGAGTGGGAATATAAGCGTCTACGTGTTCCAGCAACTCGGCGACCTTCTCACACCACTCGCCGGGCGCTCCCGCTTCAAGCTCCTCAAGAGCCTTCAAAGCCGAACCGCTCACTACAGGTATGTCATCACCGGGGAACTCGTACTGATTCAGAAGGTCGCGCACTTCCATCTCGACGAGCTCCAGCAGCTCAGGATCGTCTACCATGTCGGCCTTATTCATCCACACTACGATCGCCGGCACACCTACCTGACGAGCCAACAGAATGTGCTCACGCGTCTGAGGCATCGGACCGTCGGCAGCTGAGACCACCAGGATCGAACCGTCCATCTGGGCCGCACCAGTGATCATATTCTTGATGTAGTCAGCGTGACCGGGGCAGTCCACGTGGGCATAGTGGCGATTCTCTGTCTCATACTCCACGTGCGAGGTGTTGATCGTGATTCCGCGGGCCTTCTCTTCCGGGGCCGCATCGATCTCTGCGTACTTTTTGGCCTGCGCTTTACCCTGTGACGCCAATAGCATCGTGATAGCTGCCGTCAGCGTTGTCTTACCGTGGTCTACGTGGCCGATCGTGCCCACGTTTACGTGTGGCTTCGTCCGTTCGAACTTCTGCTTGCCCATCTGACTCCTCCCGAAGCTAATTCTTGTACTGCGTTGACTTGTTCTTGCTTAGATATGTCGGTGAATTATCTCTTCAGCAAGAGACGGCGGTACTTCCTCATAGCGTTCAAAGTGCATTGTATACGAAGCCCGTCCCTGAGTGGAAGAACGCAAATCCGTCGCGTAACCAAACATGGAGACGAGTGGCACCAGGCTTTTCACCAACTGGGCTTTGCCCCGAGCTTCCATACCTTCAATCCGTCCACGGCGAGCGTTGAGATCTCCCATGACATCCCCGAGGAATTCCTCCGGCGTCAACACCTCGACACGCATTATGGGCTCCAGCAAAACAGGATCGGCTTTACGCATGGCTTCTTTGAAACCTATAGAAGCCGCGATCTTAAAGGCCATCTCGGACGAGTCAACCTCGTGGTAAGAACCGTCCACGAGACTCACCTTGACATCCACAACCGGATAGCCAGCCAAGACACCCGTCAGCGTAGCCTCTTTAATGCCCGCCTCGACCGCCGGGATGTATTCCCTCGGTATTACGCCGCCGACAATACGATTCTGAAACTCAAATCCACTGCCTGCTTCGCCGGGTTCGATCTCGAGAACCACGTGCCCGTATTGACCGCGACCGCCCGTTTGTCTGACGAAGCGGCCTTCGCTCGACACAGCCTTACGGATGGTCTCACGATAGGAGACCTGTGGTTTTCCTACGTTTCCTTCCACCTTGAACTCGCGCTTCAGGCGATCCACAATGACCTCCAGGTGCAACTCACCCATCCCGGATATGATGGTTTGACCCGTTTCCTCATCGGTGTGCACTCTAAAGGTCGGATCCTCCTCGGCCAAACGAGCCAAAGCCACCGCCAGTTTATCCTGATCGGCCTTCGTCTTGGGCTCGACCGCCTGATCAATCACGGGTTCCGGAAATACGGGAACCTCCAGCATTACCACGCTATCTTCCGCACACAGGCTGTCGCCCGTCCCTGTGATTCTCAAGCCAACCGCAGCGGCTATCTCTCCTGAGTAACACTCCTGGACTTCCTCGCGGTGGTTGGCATGCATCTGTAGAATGCGACCTATTCGTTCCTTTTGACCCTTGGTCGCGTTGTAGATGTACGAGCCGGACTTCAGTACGCCCGAATATACTCGGAAGAAGGTCAAACGCCCGACATAGGGATCGGCCATCACTTTGAAGGCTAACGCTGAGAAGGGTTCATCATCGATCATGCGTCGCTCAAGCGGCTCGCCATTCTTATCGATTCCCGAGACGGTACCGATATCGAGCGGCGAAGGCAGATAATCCACGATGGCATCCAATAGTGGTTGAACGCCTTTGTTCTTAAATGAAGAACCACACAAGACCGGAATGACCTTCGCCGCCAGGCAGACACGACGGACCGCGGCCTTCAGATTGTCTTGCGTAATCTCTTCACCTTCCACGTACTTCTCCATTAAAAGATCGTCATACTCGGCGATGGTTTCAATGAGTGTCGCCCGTGCTTGTTCAACCTCGTCGATCATGTCCGAGGGAACATCGGTGATGTCGGACCGGGTACCCAGATCATCCACGTAGTAATACGCCCGTTTTCCGATCAAGTCAATGATTCCACGGAAATCGTCTTCCACACCGATGGGAAGTTGAACGGGCACCGCCACGACCCCGAGCCGCTCCTCCATCATGCGCATCGTCCGATGAAAATCGGCTCCGACTCTGTCCATCTTGTTTACATAGGCAATCCGCGGCACACCGTACTTGTCGGCCTGTCGCCATACGGTCTCGGACTGAGGTTCCACCCCTCCGACCGAACAGAAGACGGCTACCGCTCCGTCCAAAACTCGCAGACTACGCTCCACCTCTACCGTAAAGTCCACGTGTCCGGGCGTGTCGATAATATTGATACGATGGTTTCGCCAATGACACGTAGTGGCTGCCGAGGTGATGGTGATACCACGCTCTTTTTCTTGGACCATCCAGTCCATCGTGGCCGCACCTTCATGTACCTCGCCCATCTTGCGCACACGACCGGTGTAGAACAAGATGCGCTCGGTCGTCGTAGTCTTACCGGCGTCAATATGAGCCATGATGCCTATGTTTCTTGTATTTTCCAGAGGTAGCGCTCTGGGCATTCGCTTGAATCCCCCTTGAAACAACCGCCGTCATCCCTGTCTTTCATGACAGCAGACGGAATACAAATCCTACCACCGATAGTGCGCAAAGGCCTTGTTGGCTTCTGCCATGCGATGCGTGTCTTCGCGTCTTTTTACCGCGTTGCCCTGATTATTGGCCGCATCCATCAGTTCAGCCGCCAAACGATCCGCCATGCGTTTTTCCGGACGTTCACGTGAGAACTGGACCAGCCATCGCATCCCAAGAGCGGCTCTGCGATCAGCTCTGACCTCGACCGGCACCTGATAGGTGGCTCCACCTACGCGGCGCGGCTTGACCTCAAGCACGGGCATGACGTTGTTCATCGCCAGTTCCAGTACTTCGATCGGGTCTTTCCCTGCCTTTTCTCTAACGATATCCAAGGCCTCGTAAAAGATGCCCTCGGCCAGACTCCTCTTGCCGTCCACCATGAGCTTACTGATGAACTGCGTGGCGAGCTTACTGTTGTAGATAGGATCAGGGTGAACTTCACGTTTAGCTACGTATCCCCTACGCGGCATGCCCTTACTCCCTCCTTCCCCCTGTTACGACTCGCGCTTTGCACCGTACTTCGATCTGCTCTGCTTGCGATCATTGACTCCCGCAGCATCAAGTGTGCCACGCACGATGTGATAGCGTACACCGGGAAGATCCTTCACTCTGCCTCCTCGGATCAAAACGACCGAGTGTTCCTGCAGATTGTGCCCTTCGCCCGGAATGTAAGAAGTCACTTCGATCTGATTGGTAAGCCTGACACGAGCTACTTTGCGCAAGGCGGAGTTAGGCTTCTTGGGAGTGTGGGTGTATACGCGCAAACATACGCCCCGCTTTTGTGGCGACCCATCACCTTCGAGGACGCGGTTCTTCTTGCTGTTAAACCTAAAATGAAGAGCCGGTGCGGCACTACGATTTTCTGCCGCCTCCCGTCCTTTGCGTATCAGTTGGTTGATCGTCGGCATAAACAGTCCCCTCCCTTCTGCACACACGAGAACATCCCCGCGTTAAAATACTTGCATAAAGTGTTGGCTAAGCGGATCCCCTTAGCAGTGCAGCGCAAGCCGTGCCTACATCGATACCGCAATGCCGTCCCAGAGCTGACATCGTCTCCACTCGGACGATCTCCACCGCTTGGCGTTTCGCCAGCTCCAGCACCGGAGCGGTCACCCTGGATTCAGCGTCATTGGCTACAAAGACGACCATTGCAGATCCGGTCTCCAGTGCGCGGAGCGTCTCGTTCGTACCGACAACTTTCCGACGCGCCTTTTTCAGCCGACTCGGCAAGCCTACACCCCCTAGGGTATGAAATGCCCAGCCGCATTTCAAGGCAGCACACTTCGCTATTCTACACGCTGTGGCTTCTCGTGTCAATCATAAGTGACAAGAACCTTGAAATGCGGCTGGCTCCACTCTCTACTTCTCAGCCTCGGCGTGCGTATGCATCCCTTCCATGTCGGTGCCGAGACCGATTGAAAGCTCCGAAACACCATTCTGTGCTTCTTCGGTGTTGCTCATCTCTTGGTCTTCAACTCCGGGCGGCAGTAACGGTACAACCTGTCTGTAGCGAGGCATTCCGGTTCCCGCTGGTACCAGCTTCCCGATGATGACGTTCTCCTTAAGCCCCAGCAGCGGATCGGACTTGCCCTTTATCGCTGCCTCGGTCAACACCCTGGTAGTCTCCTGGAAAGAGGCGGCAGACAAGAAGCTTTCCGTAGCCAACGATGCCTTGGTGATGCCAAGAAGGGCTGGCTTTGCGACGGCCGGTTCTCCGCCTTCACGCTCAACGCGAGCGTTCTCCTCTTCGAAGTCAAAGAGATCCACAAGCCCACCGGGGAGCAGATCCGTGTCTCCAGGTGTTTCGATCTTCACTTTCCGAAGCATCTGACGAACGATGACCTCGATGTGCTTGTCGTTAATATCCACACCCTGGGAACGATAGACATCTTGTACTTCTTGCACAAGATAGGTCTGTACCGCTCGGACACCTTTCACGCGCAGGATGTCGTGTGGATTCACCGCGCCCTCAGTTAATCTGTCACCAACCTCAACCCGTTGATCGTCACGTACACGCAGCCGAGCGCCGTAAGGAATGGTATAGACCTTCTCCTCGTTATTGTCACCTGTAATCACGGCTTTACGCACGCCTTTGGATTCCACGAATTTTACGATGCCGTCAATCTCCGTGATAATGGCCTGGCCTTTCGGCTTGCGTGCTTCAAAAAGCTCTTCCACTCGAGGCAGACCGGCTGTGATGTCTTCGACTCCCGCCACACCACCGGTGTGGAAGGTTCGCATCGTGAGCTGGGTCCCCGGTTCACCGATCGATTGCGCCGCAATAATACCAACTGCCTCTCCGACTTCCACCAGTTGGCCCGTGGCCAGATTGCGACCGTAGCAACGAGCACACACTCCCCAGCGTGAGCGACAGGTGAGTACTGAACGGATGCAGACGCTCTCAATACCGGCATCTTCGATGGCAGAGGCCATCTCCTCATTGATCAGCTGGTTCTCCTCAACCATGATCTCTCCGGTCGCAGGATGGACCACTGCCTCCGCCGTAACCCGGCCGGTAAGACGGTCATGCAAAGGCTCAATGATCTCTTCAACTCCGCCGGTGACCTCTTTGATCGCCTCTACTTGGATACCCTGATCGGTCCCGCAGTCTTCTTCGCGCACGATGACATCCTGCGCCACGTCAACCAAGCGACGCGTCAAGTATCCGGAGTCAGCTGTACGCAAGGCTGTGTCCGCGAGTCCCTTTCGCGTACCGTGTGTCGAGATGAAGTACTCCAGCACCGTCAACCCTTCGCGGAAATTGGCCTTGATGGGAATCTCGATGGTCCGACCGGTCGGATCGGCCACGAGACCGCGCATACCCGCCAGCTGAGACAACTGCGGAACATTACCACGAGCTCCGGAATTAGCCATCATCCACACCGGATTGAAGTCATCCAGATGTGATACCATAGCTTTCGTCACTTCGTCTTTGACCTGGGCCCATATGTCACAAATGCGTTGATAGCGCTCTTCTGAAGTGAGCAGCCCACGTCGATGCTGTGTCTCCACTTGCTCCACAAGACGCTCGGCTTCTCGCACGAGATCATACTTCTCCGACGGGATCTGGATGTCAGATATGCCGACAGTGGTACCTGAACGAGTGGCAAACGTAAAGCCGAGTTTCTTAATCTTGTCCAAGACCTCTGCCGTGCCCGCGGCGCCCAGCCTGCGGTACAAATTGTCGACAAGACGACCGAGGGATCTTCGGTCGATTACTTCGTTGATGAAACCGATCTCCTCAGGGATCACTTCATTGAAAACGACTCTTCCCGCCGTCGTTTCCACCAATTCACCGTTGATGCGGACCTTGATGGGAGCATGGAGAGACAGATCCCCATGGTAATACGCCATCTTCACCTCGTCCGGACTGACGAACGCCTTGCCCTCACCCTTTTCACCACTTTTTTCTTTAGTGAGGTAGAAGCAACCGATGATCATATCCTGGTGAGGCGTTGTCACCGGACGTCCGCTGGACGGAAGCAGTATATTGTGTGCCGACAGCATCAGCAAACGGGCCTCAGCTTGTGCCTCGGCTGACAACGGTACGTGAACCGCCATCTGGTCACCGTCGAAGTCTGCATTGTAGGCCACGCAGACCAGCGGGTGAATCTGAATAGCCCGTCCTCCCACCAGTACAGGTTCAAAGGCCTGAATACCGAGACGGTGAAGGGTGGGGGCCCGGTTCAAAAGGACAGGGTGTTCTTTGATGACTTCTTCCAGGACATCCCAAACCTCCGGACGGACGCGTTCGACCATCCGTTTGGCACTCTTAATATTGTGAGCATGCCCTTCGTCCACAAGACGCTTCATCACAAAGGGCTTAAACAGCTCCAAAGCCATCTCCCGCGGCAAGCCGCACTGATGAAGTCTCAGCTCGGGGCCGACCACAATCACTGACCGTCCCGAATAGTCGACACGCTTACCCAATAGGTTTTGACGGAAGCGTCCCTGTTTGCCCTTGAGCATGTCCGACAAAGACTTCAAGGGGCGATTGCCCGGACCCGTGACCGGGCGGCCCCGGCGGCCGTTGTCTATCAACGCATCGACGGCTTCTTGCAGCATGCGCTTCTCGTTACGAACGATGATATCGGGAGCTCCCAGCTCCAGCAACCGCTTGAGCCGGTTGTTGCGGTTGATGACCCTTCGGTACAAGTCGTTGAGATCAGAGGTGGCGAAACGCCCCCCATCAAGTTGCACCATCGGCCGCAGTTCCGGAGGAATCACCGGAATGACCTCCAGTATCATCCAGCCGGGCCTATTTCCCGACTTGCGGAAAGCCTCGACTACCTCAAGACGACGAATGGCGCGCATCCGGCGCTGACCGGAAGTGTCATTGATCTCTCTGCGCAACTCCTCGGCCATTTCGTCAAGATCAATCTCATCGAGGAGTCTCTTAACCGCCTCAGCTCCCATGCCGGCCTTGAAGGCATTGGGGAACTTCTCCCTATACTCCCTATACTCGCTCTCTGTCAGCAGCTGCTTTTTGGCCAGCGGCGTGTCACCGGGATCGATCACGATGTACGAGGCGAAGTACAGCACTCGCTCCAGAGTCCGCGGCGACATATCCAGAAGCAATCCCATCCGGCTGGGAATGCCCTTAAAGAACCAAATGTGGGAAACCGGGGCGGCCAACTCAATATGTCCCATGCGTTCACGCCGCACTTTGGCGCGAGTCACCTCAACGCCGCAACGATCACAGACGATACCTTTGTACCGCACACGCTTATACTTGCCGCAATGGCATTCCCAGTCGCGAGACGGACCGAAAATCTTCTCACAAAAAAGTCCTTCCCGCTCGGGCTTCAGAGTACGATAGTTGATAGTCTCCGGCTTTTTGACCTCGCCGCTGGACCATTCCCTGATCAGTTCCGGGCTCGCAAGTCCGATCTTGATCCGGTCGAAATTATTGACGTCGAGCAAAAGCGTCAACCTCCTTAATCACCATAGGACGTCACGCCTGGAAGCACCGTCTGCTCAGTTCCCGGCGCCTCCGTCGTCATCATCATCTTCATCGTCATCGGCGAAGTCATCTAGCAAAAGGTCATCGTCCTCATCGTCATCAATCGGCAAATCATCCTCCACATCCATGTCAAGAACATCGTCATCTATTTCATCATCCTCGTTGAGGTCCTCTTGATCGATGTCTTCGATGTCTTCGTCTTCTTCTTTTTCGTCTTCCTCGTCGTCACCGGCCAAAATCCGACTCAAGCTCGGTCTCACAGTGGTCTCCGGCGTATCGGAACGAGTGAGTGTGTCTTCTTGCTCCTCGTCGTCCCGACCGTGAATGTCAATCCCAAGCTCGCGAGCCATTTCGCTGATGTCCTCTTCTTCTTCGCGAATCTCGATCTCTGTGGTCTCATCAGCGAGTACACGCACATCAAGAGCCAAGCTTTGCAGCTCTTTGATCAGCACTTTGAACGACTCGGGCACACCAGGCTCAGGTACGTTCTCGCCCTTGACAATGGCTTCGTACGTCTTGACGCGTCCTACAACGTCGTCGGATTTCACCGTGAGCAACTCCTGCAGTGTATAAGCAGCACCGTAGGCCTCCAGGGCCCAGACTTCCATCTCGCCGAAACGCTGACCGCCAAACTGGGCCTTGCCTCCCAGGGGCTGTTGGGTAACCAGGGAGTAGGGACCGG
>Ga0004534J46558_1006751_pt1 | contig 10640 bp, 9 predicted proteins | sample BioPla1RNA1_FD_46558 | JGI IMG/M metagenome (IMG submission 46558) | reverse complement strand
CACTATCCTGCAAACAGCCGATTCAAACATATCGATCGGACTGCTTATCCGCCGGCCCGACCTAGCTGCCGCCGTGGAGACGCTGCACCGCCATTTTGCTCTCGGCAGGCTTGAAGAAGCGCCGGAGAAAGCAGCAGGGGAGCAGCCGGCGCAAGCCTGAGTAACGTGAGTAACGGGGACAGTTCCTTTAACTCACCTGAGTAATGGGGACGGTTCGAGTCGCCGGGCTAAACCGGCATAGAGGAGGGGATGAAAGAGCCCTGAGTAATGGGGACGGTTCCTTTTACTCACCGATGGTTAGGGGGGGGTATTCTTTCTCCCTCCGTTTTTTGTTTCAGCAGGCCGTAGGCAAGGCTGTCGACGAGCGCTTTCCAGCTCGCTTCGATGATGTTGGCTGAAACGCCCACTGTACCCCAGGTGTCGTGGCGATCCGATGTCTCGATAAGCACCCGCACCAGCGAGCCTGTGCCCCGATCGCCATCGAGGACGCGGACACGGTAGTCGGAAAGGGTCATCGAGGGGATCTCGGGATAGAAATCCTCGAGGGCTTTGCGCAAAGCATTGTCCAGTGCATTGACCGGCCCGTTGCCCTCGGCGGCGGTATGGATGACTTTGTCGTCCACCCGCATCTTGATTACTGCTTCCGAGTAGACAGTGCCGTCCTCTTTCATCTCCATGATCACCCGTAGCGTCTCCATGGTAAAAGGGACCCGGTAGGTGTTGAAGGCCTTGCGGATAAGCAGCTCGAAGGAGGCCTCCGCCCCCTCGAACTGGTAGCCCTGGTTCTCCAGCTCCTTGATCCGGGCGAGGATCTTGCGGGTCTCCTTGTTGGTGTGGTTGAAATCAATATCGAGATCGAGCTCCTCGATCTTGTAGAGGATATTGCTCATGCCGGAGAGCTCGGAGACCAGCACCCGGCGGCTGTTACCCACGGCGGTTGGATCGATGAGCTCGTAAGTTTCCGGATTTTTCAGCAGAGCGCTCACATGGATGCCCCCCTTGTGAGCGAAGGCGCTGTTGCCGACAAAGGGCTGATGGGTGTTGGGGATGAGGTTGGCCAGCTCGCTGACGTAGCGGGAAAGCTCCGTCAGCCGGCTCAGCTTATCTTCCAGCAGGCAGCGGTGATCCATTTTCAGGATAAGGTTTGGTATTACTGTGCAGAGGTCGGCGTTACCGCAGCGCTCGCCGTAGCCGTTGATCGTTCCCTGCACCTGGACGGCGCCGGCCTTCACAGCCATCAGCGAATTGGCCACGGCCAGCCCAGCGTCGTTGTGGGCATGTATCCCCACGGCTGTCCTGGGGAAATGCCGGCAGACGGTGGCGGTGATCTCGTGGGCTTCATCAGGGAGGGTGCCGCCGTTGGTATCGCAAAGACAGAGTAGATCAGCGCCAGCGCCAGCAGCTCTTTCCAGGGTTTTCAGGGCATAACCGGAATTGTGTTTGAAGCCGTCGAAAAAATGCTCGGCGTCGTAGAGCACCTCCAGGCCCTGCTCTTTCAGGTAGGAGATCGTTTCACCGATCATGGCCAGATTCTCTTCCAGGGTTGTATTGAGCGCCTGGGTGACATGAAAGTCCCATGATTTGCCGAAGATGGTGGCAGTGGCAACACCGCTTTCCAGCAAAGCCCGGATCTGGGGATCATCCTGCACCGCCGTGCTTGGGCGGCGGGTGCAGCAGAAAGCGGCCAGGCGGGCGTTCTTCAGCGGGCGGTGCTTCATCCTATCAAAAAATTCCTTATCCTTCGGGTTGGAGCCGGGCCAGCCCCCCTCGATATAGTGGAAACCGATCTCGTCTAGCCGGCAGGCTATCTTGATCTTGTCATCCACCGAGAGGCTGAGCCCCTCTCCCTGTGTTCCATCCCGGAGGGTTGTATCGTAGATCTGGATTTCTTTTTTCACAGTTTATGATTCACCCCGATCCGGTATTGCTTTTTAAAGAATAGCCAACGCTGTAACTACCTGGTCGCCGATCTCGGCGGTACCGACCTCACAGCAGCCCGGCTGCATGATCTCCGCTGTGCGGTAACCCTGCTCCAGCACTGTTGCCACCGCCTTTTCAATAGCGCCGGCTGCTGCTTCGTGATCGAAGGAGTAGCGCAGCATCAGCGCCGCCGAAAGGATCGTCGCCAGCGGGTTGGCTCTGTTCTGCCCGGCGATGTCGGGAGCGGAGCCGTGGGCCGGTTCGTAGAGCGCCACTTTGCCTCCAATGCTGGCCGAGCCGAGCATCCCGATGGAACCGGTAAGGACGGAGGCCTGATCAGTAAGGATGTCGCCGAACATATTTTCGGTGACGATGACATCAAATTGACGCGGCTGGTCGATGAGCTGCATGGCGGCGTTGTCGACATACATATGGTGCAGCTGTACATCGGGATAATCGTCATGTAGCCGGTGCATTGTTTCTCGCCAGAGCCGGGAGCTCTCCAGCACATTTGCTTTGTCTACCGAGTGCAGCACTCCGCGGCGCTGCTGTGCCGCCTCAAAAGCCAGGCGGCCGATGCGCTCAATCTCAGAAGTCGTATAGATTAGTGTCTCGACGGCCCTTTCGCCTCCGGGGATTTTCTCCCGCTTTTTCTCGCCAAAATAGAGGCCGCCGGTGAGCTCGCGCACTACGAGGATATCGGTGCCTTCGATGATCCCTCTTTTTAGCGGGGACGCATCGATGAGCGCTTTATAGAGCAGCACCGGTCGCAGGTTGGCGAAGAGCCCCAGTTTTTTGCGCAGGGGCAGCAGCGCTGCCGCTTCCGGCCGGCGTTCCACGGGCAGGTGATCCCACTGGGGACCGCCGATGGCACCGAGTAGAACAGCATCGCTTTGCTGGCAGAGCGACAGGGTTTCCTCGGGAAGGGGATGGCCGGATACTTCAACGGCGGCGCCGCCTACCGGCGCTTCGCTGAATTCAAAGGAGAGGCTGAATATTTCAGCGCAGGCTTGCAGCACCTTCACCGTCTCAGCAACGATCTCCGGGCCGATACCGTCCCCGGGAAGCACAGCGATCCTATACATTATTTTTCACCTGCCGCCGGAGATATTCGATCAGTCCGCCCGCCGCCAAAATATCGGACATAAAGGGGGGGACCTCCGCTGCCCGATACTCTTCGCCGGTGGTTAGATTACGGATCAGACTGCCAGCGGAGTCTATCTCGATGGAGTCGTTTTCCCCGATACGCCGTGCTGCTTCGGGCGATTCAAAGATAGGCAGACCGATATTGAAGGCGTTGCGGTAGAAGATCCGGGCAAATGAGGTTGCCACAATGGCCCCCACCCCGGAGGCTTTGATCGCCAGGGGGGCGTGCTCCCGGGAGCTGCCGCAGCCGAAATTCTTGCCGGCGATGATGATGTCGCCCTGTTTCTCTTTTTCCGGGAAGCCGGTGGCGGCACCCTCGAGGCAGTGTTGAGCTAATTCTGCCGGATCTGAAGTATTAAGATAGCGGGCCGGGATAATTGCATCGGTGTCGATATCGTCGCCAAACACCCGGGCTTTGCCGCGTATAATCATCTATAAAACCTCCTCGGGGCCGGCTAAACGGCCCAAAATTGCTGAAGCTGCTGCCACCGCTGGGCTGCTCAGGTAGATCTCGCTCTCTAGATGGCCCATCCGGCCGGCGAAATTGCGGTTTGTTGTCGACACCGCCCGTTCTCCTTTGGCGAGGACTCCCATATGGCCGCCTAGGCAGGGGCCGCAGGTGGGGGTGCTGACAGCGGCGCCGGCTCTGATGAATGTTTCGATATGGCCTTCGGCCAGTGCTTGCAGGTAGATCTCCTGCGTCCCCGGGATTACGATCAGACGCACACCAGGAGCAACTGTTTTCCCCTCAAGAACCCGGGCGGCGATGCGCAGATCTTCGATGCGGCCGTTGGTGCAGGAACCGATCACCGCCTGGTCGATGGGGACGTCGCCTACCTCGCTGATGGGCCGGGTATTTTCGGGAAGGTGAGGGAAGGCCACCTGCGGCTCAATATCGCCAAGGCTGAATTCATGGATCTCGCTGTAAGAGGCGTCCTCGTCGCTATAGTATAATTTATAAGGGCGCCGGGCGCGCTTCTCTACATAAGCCACGGTTTTTTCGTCGGGAGCGAAGATGCCGTTCTTGGCGCCCGCTTCGATGGCCATATTGGCCATGGTGAGCCGCCCTTCCACCGAGAGGGCATCGATGGCTTCTCCGGTGAACTCCAGCGCTTTGTAGAGGGCGCCATCCACCCCGATCTTGCCGATAATGTAAAGGATGATATCCTTTCCGCAGACCCAGGGGTTTTGCTTTGCTCCCCTGACAATGATCTTGATCGTCTCCGGCACCCGCAACCAGACTTCGCCCGTGGCCATCGCTGCCGCCAGATCGGTGCTGCCTACGCCGGTGGAAAAAGCCCCCAGCGCTCCGTAGGTGCAGGTGTGCGAATCGGCGCCGATGATCAGATCCCCGGGCAGGACCAGCCCTTCCTGGGGCAGCAGGCAGTGCTCGATGCCCACCCGCCCTACTTCGAAGTAATGGGTGATCCCTTGAGCGCGGGCAAAGAGGCGCAGCTCCCGGGCCTGCTCCGCCGAGCGGATATCTTTGTTCGGCGTGAAGTGATCGGGGACCAGTGCGATCCGGTCGCGATCGAAAACCTGTGCTGTGCCGATCCTGTTGAACTCCTTTATCGCTATGGGCGTGGTAATATCGTTGCCCAGGGCCAGATCAACGCGGGCCCTGATCAGCTCTCCCGGCCTGACCCGGTCCCGCCCGGCATGGGCTGCTAAGATTTTTTCGGTAATGGTCATCCCCATCGTCTCTTCCTCCATACTTTTTCTTTTAGGTACAGTCATTTACGGCCCACCGGGCATTTTCCCGCCATTGTCGGCGTGGATGATCCGGTTGATCGCATTGATATAGGCTTTGGCGCTGGCCTCGAGAATATCGGGGCTGACCCCGCGGCCGGTATAGATCGCATCAGTGCTGTTCGAGCGGACCCGCACCGTCACCTCACCCAGGGCATCTTTGCCTGCCGTCAGCGCATCGATGGCGTAGGAGACGAGGGTGCAGGGAAAACCGGTGATCTTGTCGATGGCCCGGTAGATGGCGTCGACGGGGCCGTCGCCGCAGGCCGCTTCGTCAAGCTCCTTTTTATCCTTCTCCAGGCCGATGGTGGCCGTGGGGACCACGGTGGTGCCGCTGGAAATATGGAGATAGGCGAGGCGGTAAACTTCGGGGATGCGCAGGATCTCTTCTTCGACGATGGCGCGGAGATCTTTGTCGGTGATCTCTTTTTTTCGGTCGGCCATGCTCTTGAAACGCTGGAACACCCTGTTTATCTCCTCTTCGCCCAGTTCGTAACCTAAGGAGGTGAGGGTGCTGCGGAAGGCATGGCGGCCGGAATGTTTGCCCAGCACAATTGTATCCAGCGAGCGCCCGATGAGCGCCGGATCGATGATCTCGTAGGTGAGCCTCTCTTTGAGGACCCCATCCTGGTGGATTCCCGACTCATGGGCAAAGGCGTTCTGGCCGACGATTGCTTTGTTCGGCTGGATCTTCATCCCCGTGAGCTTGCTCACCAGCTTGCTGGTGCGGTAGATCTCTTCTGTGCGGATAGCGGTCTCGCTCCTGTACAGATCCCGGCGGGCATAGAGCGCCATAACGATCTCTTCTAGGGCAGCGTTGCCCGCCCTCTCTCCGATGCCGTTGATCGTGCACTCTACCTGCCTCGCCCCGGCCTGGATCGCCGCCAGCGAGTTTGTCACGGCCAGGCCGAGATCGTTGTGGCAGTGGACGCTGACCACGGCTCTGTCGATATTGGGTACCTTCTTGAAGAGGGCCGCGATAAAATTATGAAATTCGAGGGGGGTGGCGTAGCCCACTGTGTCGGGGATATTAACCGTCGTCGCTCCGGCGGCGATAGCTGCCTGGACAACGCGGCAGAGAAAGTCATGGTCGCTGCGAAAGGCATCCTCGGCGGAGAATTCGACATCGGAGAGGTAACGGCGGGCGTGCTTCACCGCCGCCGTTGTCGCCTCAAGAACCTCTTCGCGGCTCAGGCGCAGCTTGTGTTGAAGGTGGATATCCGAGGTGGCGATGAAGGTGTGAATCCGCGGCGCTTCGGCCTCCCGGACCGCCTCCCAGGCGCGGTCGATATCGCCCGCCTCGGCTCGTGCTAGCGCCGCCACCGCTGCTCCCCTTACCTCGGCGGCGGTTACCTTCACTGCGGCGAAATCCCCAGGTGAAGCCACCGGAAACCCTGCTTCGATGATATCGACACCGAGGCGGGTGAGCTGCCGGGCGATCTCCACCTTTTCGTTCACGTTGAGGCTCACCCCCGGTGACTGCTCACCATCGCGCAGGGTGGTATCAAAGATATAGATTTTTTTGTACATGGAAGGCCTCCTGACGCGCTGATATTTTTTCAGCCATCGTATCGTTAACGTCGTAAATTTTAACCATTATCGATCGGTTTCCTTCTTTATCTGGCCGCCGCTTCTGGCAGTGGTAAAGCTGCTTCCCCTGAGCATGGCGATCTTGCCCGTGCGGACGAGCTCCCGGATCCGGAAGGGTCGCAGCGCTTCGGTGATCGCCTTGATTTTACCTTCATCACCGGTAGCCTCGATGGTGAGGGTGCTCTGCCCGATATCGACGATGCGGGCGCGAAAGATCTCCACGATCTGCATGATCTCGCTGCGCTCCGGGGCATCGGCATCAGTTTTTATGAGAATCAGCTCCCGGTCGACATATTCCCTTTCGGTGATATCATCTACTTTGATCACGTCGACCAGTTTATGCAGCTGCTTGGTGACCTGTCCGATAACGCTGTCGTCCTCTTCAACGACAATGGTCATCCGGGAAATAGTCGGATCTTCCGTGCGGCCCACAGCAAGGCTGTCGATATTATAGCCCCGGCGGCTGAACAGGCTGGCGACCCTGGTTAAAACCCCCGGGTTATTTTCTACCAGTACGGAGAGGATGCGGAACATGGCATTATTCCTCCAGCATTTTTTTGATGGTCCCGCCCGGCGGGATCATCGGCATCACATTTTCTTGCCGATCTACGATGAAGTCGATAAGCACGGGGCGATCATTGATCTGCATCGCTTTTTCCAGAGCCCTGCGGACCCCGGCGGGTTCGCGTACCTGCATCCCCACGGCGCCGTAAGCTTCCGCTAATTTGACATAATCAGGGCCGGGTATATCGGAGTAGGCGAGGCGGCCATCGTAAAATATATCCTGCCACTGGCGGACCATGCCGAGGTAGCCGTTGTTCAAAACAGCCACTTTCAGGGGGAGCCGGTAGGTCACCGCTGTGGACAGCTCCTGGATATTCATCTGGATGCTGCCGTCGCCGGCGATATTGAAGACTGTCTCGCCGGGGCGGCCGATCTGCGCGCCGATAGCCGCCGGCAAGCCGAAGCCCATCGTGCCCAGTCCGCCGGAGGTAAGGAATGATCGCGGTCGGGAAGCGGGGTAAAACTGGGCGGCCCACATCTGGTTCTGGCCCACCTCGGTGGTGATCACAGCGTTGCCTCCGGTGATCCTGCCGATCTCTTCAATGACATACTGTGGTTTAATCGGATCGCCGCCACCATTATATTTCAGCGGGTGCTCTTCCTTCCACTCCTCGATTCTGGATAGCCACCCCTTGCTAGCGCCGCCCCCTTCGAGCTGCCGGTAGATCTGCTCGAGGACGCGCCTGACATCGCCGACGATGGGGATATCGACGCGTACATTTTTGCCGATTTCCGCCGGATCGATATCGATATGAAGGATCTTCGCTCCAGGTGCAAAAGCGTCTGTTCGCACGGTGACCCGGTCGGAGAAGCGGACCCCCAGGGCGATAAGCAGGTCGCATTCATTGACGGCATAGTTGGCGTACCTCGTGCCATGCATCCCCAGCATCCCCAGCGAGAGGGGATGGTTTTCCGGAAAAACCCCTTTACCCATCAGGGTGGTGGTGACAGGGATGGAGCAGAGTTCGGCCAGCTGCCGGAGCTGGGCGCTGCTCCCCGAAGTGATTGCTCCGCCGCCGGCGCAGATCACCGGCCGGTGAGCTGCAGTGATAGCCGCCGCCGCTTCCTCTATCTTCAGAGGATGTCCGTCAAGGACGGGGCGGTAGCCCCGTAGCTGCGGTTTTTCGGGATAGTTTAGCGCCGCCCTCTTTTGGCAGACATCCTTGGGCAGGTCGATGAGCACCGGGCCGGGCCGGCCGGTTGTGGCCAGGTGGAAGGACTCCTTAATCACTCGGGGCATATCCCGGACGTCTTTGACGAGAAAATTATGCTTGGTGATGGGCAGGGTGATCCCGTAGATATCAGCCTCCTGGAAGGAATCCCGGCCTAGCATCGTCGTGGCCACCTGGCCGGTAAAGGCTATAAGGGGAACCGAGTCCATGTAGGCGCTGGCCAGTCCGGTAACCAGGTTTGTTCCCCCCGGGCCGGAGGTGGCGATACAGACCCCGGGCTTGCCGGTAGCGCGGGCATAACCGTCGGCGGCATGCGCCGCACCCTGCTCGTGACGTACCAGGTAATGATTGAGCTGCGATTCGTAGAGAGCATCATAGATATCGAGGACCGCTCCTCCGGGATATCCGAAGATCGCCTCCACATTTTCTTTTTCCAAACATTTCGTTAGAATCTGGGCACCTTTTAGTTTCATGGTTTCTGGGACCCCGCCGGAAATTCATCAGCAAAAACAGCGCCGCTGCTGGCTGAAGTTACCAGGCGGCTGTAGCGCTCGAGGTAACCTTTTTTTATCCGCGGTGGCTGTGGCTGCCACTCCTTTCTTCTTTTTTCCATGGTTTCTTCCTCCACCAGCAGCTCCAGCCTGCCGGCGGGGATATCGATGCTGATAATATCGTCATCTTTTACCAGAGCGATGGGGCCCCCTTCGGCTGCTTCCGGTGATACGTGGCCGATGGAAGCACCCCTGGTGGCGCCGGAAAAGCGCCCATCGGTAATGAGCGCCACCTCTTTGTCCAGGCCGAGGCCGGCGACCATCGCTGTGGGGGTGAGCATCTCCCGCATCCCCGGTCCCCCCCTGGGTCCCTCGTAGCGGATCACGACGATATCACCTTTGCGTACCCGGCCTGTCTCCAGGGCGGCACAGACCTCTTCTTCGGAATTGAAGACGCGTGCCGGGCCGCGGTGTACCATCATCGCCGCATCGACGGCCCCCCTTTTGACGACGGCTCCGTCGGGCGCCAGATTGCCGCGCAGGATAGAGAGCCCGCCGCTGCGGCTGAAAGGATCTTCGATTCGCCGAATGATTTTCTCGTCTAAAACGCGGCGGCCCGCTACATTTTCCTCCAAAGTCCGTCCTGTTACCGTGGTAACTTTACCATCGATGAGCCCTGCCTCAAGCAGGCGCCGCAGCAGCGCGGGGATACCGCCGGCCCGGTCGAGATCTTCAATAAAGTGCGGGCCCGCTGGGCTCAGCTTGCACAGCTGGGGCACCCTGGCACTGATCTCGTTGAAAAGATCGAGAGGCAGCCTCAAACCGGCCTCGTGGGCGATGGCGGGGAGGTGCAGCACCGTGTTCGTGGAGCAGCCCAGCGCCATATCGGCGGCGATGGCATTGCGCAGCGCCGCGGCGGTGATGATCGCCGAGGGCCGGATATCTTCTTGGAGAAGCTTCATGATCTGCATCCCCGAAGCTTTGGCCAGGCGGATCCGCGCCGCTGCTACCGCCGGTACGGTACCGTTTCCCGGCAGGGCCATGCCGATGACCTCGGTGATGCAGTTCATCGAGTTGGCGGTGAACATCCCCGCGCAGGAACCGCAGCCAGGGCAGATCGACGCTTCCATCTCCATAAGCTCTTCTTCGGTCATTTTCCCGGCTTTGACGGCGCCGATCCCTTCAAAGATATCGCTCAAAGAGGCCCGGCGCCCCTGGAAAAGGCCGGCCAACATGGGCCCGCCGCTGATCACAATAGCTGGAAGATCTATCCGTGCTGCCGCCATGAGCATCCCCGGCACGATCTTGTCACAGTTCGGGATCAACACCAGAGCGTCGAAAGCATGGGCCTGGGCCATTATCTCAATGGAATCGGCGATGAGTTCGCGGCTGGCCAGTGAATACTTCATCCCTTCATGATTCATGGCGATGCCGTCGCAGACGCCGATGACAGGAAACTCGAGCGGTGTCCCCCCGGCCATACGGATGCCATCTTTTACCGCCCCGGCAAGCCTGTCCAGGTGAATATGCCCGGGCACGATCTCGTTGTGAGCATTGACGACGCCGATAAGTGGGCGGTTCAGCTCTTCATCGGTATAACCCATCGCTTTGAAGAGTGAGCGGTGGGGGGCTTTCTCCACACCTTTTTTTACCCGATCACTGCGCATCTCCATCACCTGCTTTTTCATCTGAACTCTCAGCCCCGGAAAAAATGAGAGGCCCGTCTACGCGGGTGAGTTCGCGAAAGTCCTCCAGCAGCTCGAAGAAGATCGCTTCCGGTTTGCCCCGCCCGATGATCCGGCCATCTATCTTAATCACCGGGATCAACTCCGCCGCTGTTCCCGTAAGAAATACCTGCCCAGCGCTGTAAAGATCATGACGGGTAAAAAGTTCTTCTTTCACGGTCATGCCGCGCCGGCGGGCCAGCTCAATGACGGCGTTGCGGGTGACCCCTTCGAGAATATTGGCGTAGCTGGGCGGCGTGATCAGGGCCCCTTCCCTGATCATA
>Ga0004534J46558_1006984_pt1 | contig 10754 bp, 15 predicted proteins | sample BioPla1RNA1_FD_46558 | JGI IMG/M metagenome (IMG submission 46558) | reverse complement strand
CCCTAACAGAAAGGCGCCCTTTTTCGTTTACTTGCCGAAGTAAAATTAAAACATCATAAGTCTTCTCTGAAAGAGATCTATCCAGCGCTCCGGAGTGTAAAAATCGGTTATCAGGTTTTCTTCGGGGATGGGAATGGCGCTGTTAGTATTCCATTTTTCGTTCGTGAGAACTCTTGAATCAAATATCGTTACGGCTCCGAAATCACTATGACTCCTTATCAACCTGCCGATCCCTTGTCTCAACGAAAGCTTCATCATTTCAAGCCGGTGTTTGAAAGGATCGTTAAGCATTCTCCATCCCTTTAACAACTTTATCGTGGTTTCCGTTTCTTCGTTTTCCATCGGGCCGAAGGGAAGTCTGTCCATAATTATCCAGGTGAGTTTTTTGCCCGGAGCGTCAAATCCTTCCCTGAATGAATTCGAAGATACCAGTACGGGAGAATGAACGGAAGAAAACTTGTTCAATATCTCCCTTTTGGGCAGCTCTCCCTGAACCAGTAAAACATCGTTGCCCAGCACGGTCTTCAGCGCATTCGCGCACAATTTCATTCTTTTAAGCGAAGTACACAAAATCAGGACTCCGCCCAAGTCCCTTTCCACGAAGGGCGGTACGTATTTAAAACAAAAGGAAGTAAAGAGCTTAGAAAAGGTCCTTTCGTTTTTTCTCGGAGAAGGAAGAGCTCTTGGTATCCAAAGTATCGTCCTGTCCCACGGCAGGGTAGAAGGAATGACAGGTCCTTCCCTGAAGTCCGCTCCCGTACCTATTCTGAAGGGCGAATAGTCGTTATCTACCGTAATGGTAGAAGAAAGAAAAAGACAGGACTTTAAGTTTTTATTAACCGTCTTTAAATCGTCGGTAAAACTCTTAGGTTCCTTGGGAAGATCTCTTGTCCCGCAAATCTCCGGCGTGACGATGACATCTTTGCCGGAGACGGCGTCATTATATATAAGCCTTGACGTATTGTAGGAGTCTGCCACCATGTACAGTTCTTCCTTTAGTAAAGTCGCCACGTCGCTGTCGTTTATTTTGTTTATGTCTTCGTACCGGGAAGAAAGAAGCCTTTTCATCTCCCTTAGTACGGCGATAGCCATTCCGTAGGAATATTCCGACAAGAAGAAGAAAAACTTGTCGAAAAGATATGCCAGTCTCTTGGCGAATATATTTCTTTTTTTGGACAGGTTTTTATAATACTCGGGAATGGGGGAATAAATGACTCTCACGGGCCTTTGAAGAAATCTCGAAAACTTATATGAAGTGGAGTAGCCCATTAAGTGATGAGCTTCGTCGAAGAAGTATAAATCGGCCTGCATAATTCCCAAGGTGCTTTCCGAATTTCCGTTTTCCATAAACGTCTTTATCAAGCTGTGGTTGGCTACGGTTAAATCGGACTCGAAGAGTATGGCCCGATAATATGCGCAGTGTTTTCCGTAATACGGACAGGCCCGCTTTATGCAGTTTTCGCATGACAGCACAAGCGCCAAGGGGTCTTCTTCCTTGAGTCCCGAAGAATCAATCCACTTCTTCTTCCCGGTCATGTCGTCGTCTTCCGCGTATTGCGCAAGAGTTATACTGTCGATTATCGTGGTTTCTTTATCTCCCGGCAGAATCAGCGGACCCTTTTCTATTATTAAATTTCTCAGCTCGTTTCTCTTTTTTTTACAGACATATCTTCTCCTTCCCATGACGGATCTCGACATAAAGTCCGCCTTCTCGGGAAGGGATCGCTTGAAGTAAAAGATATCTCTTTCGGCAAGCTGCGATTGAAGAACGTGCGTGTTGGTGGATATTACGGATTTATACCCTAAGTGCTTCCACGCCGAGTATGCAGTAACCAAAACGGCAATCGTCTTCCCCGTGCCCGTAGGAGCTTCAAGAGCTCCGTTTTCGCCGTTTTCTACGCATTCGGACATGAAGGCTATCATATCCCTTTGGTTATCTCTTTTTTCGATTCCTTTCATGGAATCATATACATCAAGCGCAATTTCAACAAGAGACATATGATTTACTTCCTTTTTAGTTATCGTTCTAACGAGTATTAGTATATCAAAAGGATCTGTAAAAGTAAATATAATATTTGTAAAATCAATGACTAAAACATTTTTGAGTACAATGAATATAAACCATTATAGGTATATTTGACTTGACAGGTAAAATATAAATGGTATCCTTATCGTAAATGTTCAACAAAAGGAGATGGTCGAGTTGGATGCACAGGAAATTATAAGAGCGATATTCCCCATAGCAAGCAGGTATATTGCAAATGGTGGTTTCATATCGGAAGATACAATCAATTCGATTTATGAATTTATCTCTTTTCATGATGACGAAATACTATATTTGAGCACCTTAAAAAACGTCCTGGAAGATGCCGTAGACGAAGCGTTAAATCTATATGCGTGACGCCGTTACTGTGAATGTTTCTTCACGAAGAGTTTAAAAAACAAAAACCTGAGAGAGAGCATGACGATCCCCGAAATTAAAGAAAAAGGAGCGAAGGCGTAGTACTTATTTAAGGCAATCGAAGGTATGTAAAAACTTCCCCATCTTATGTCCTGCGGTCCGCTGTAAGGCGTAAGATGGGGCCTTTTTGTGGTAAAAATCGACCACGTCCCGCCCTTTGAATTGACAAAGTCGGTCAAAAAGTGCATTCCGTAGATGTAAATTCCGAAAAACAATAAAAAAACGGAAAGAAGATACCACCATACGGAAAGCGGAAAAGGGACTTCCAGCTTCTTTTCAAGGGCACTTCTTTTCTTGCTTTTTCCCAAGGTTCGTCAACTCCCTTTACATAAAGAAATCGTCGTCGTCGTCATACTTTGGAAGTATTACCCTTGACGTATCGAACCAGTAGTTGGGCCTTGGCAAGAAAGCGGGTATAAGTTCGTGATTGGTCCACGGATAGTAGTCTATCCTGTTTTTAAACCAGTCATGTTCCGCAAACTTTACGAAATACGTCAAGTTTTGAAGCTCCATTATCTCCGAAGGCAGAGTCACGTTTCTGAGCTCTCGCCTTTTTTCTCCCTTTCGCTCCTGCAGGGAAGTTTGATATCCCTGTCTGTCATCAAAGGAAAGGCTCGAAGTTTCTCCGGATTGCTCTATTTCCGCCTGTCCTATGTTTTTCGACAGGTAATCCGCTTCGTCATAGCTTGTAACGCGGGCTATGATTTTGTTGTTGCAGTTATTTATGATGGTTTCCGTCTCTTTGTCGTATTGCTGCCTTATTTGAGACATATCCTGAGTTCCCAGAATGGTGCAGGCTCCCTTTGCCCGGCCTTCCGCCAGAAGCCTGACTACCGATCCCAATTTAAAGAGAGAGCCGAATTCGTCTACGAAAAACCATACTCTCCTGTCGTTGTCGTTGGGCAAGGATATCATCTCTTTCAATGCAAGGTCGAGTATTACCGTGAAGTAGGACTTGTAGTTGTCTTCGTATCTTGCGGGATTCATCAGGAATATCGCCTGTCCTTCCGTGTTTGGATCCTTGAGCCAGTCTCTTATTGAAAACCAGCCCTTTTCGGCCACTTCGGGACGGGTAAAAGAATGCGTATAAGCCGTCAGGGTAGCCATGGTAGAAGTGGGAACGTTTGACGGAGACCTTTTTTCCGCTCCCGCCAACGTGCTTGCAAAAGCAGCAGCTGCCGTGTCTTTCTTCAGTTCCTTCCACAGGACGGCAGGCTCTGAAGCATACGAATTTAAGAAGGTGACCAGCTCCCAATTGGTCGCCCTTTCTCCCGTCCGTTCGGATTGATGCATCAGGTATATCAGGATGCCCTTGAATACCTTTCTTGCCGATTGAGTCCAGAAGAAGTCGTTCGCCTGAGTATTGGGCAAGTCCGGGAATAATGACATGACGATTAAGTCAAGGTCTTGTTCTCCGTGTATCTCGGCAAACAAGTCCCACTGAGTATGCCGGATATCGGCGGGACATATTATAAGATCGCCTTCCTGATAAAAAAGCGGCAGATATTCCGGTTTTCTGTCGTAAACTATCAGCCTGTCTCTGCCGTTTCTGCTTCTTATATCGTGTATCATCTGTTTTAATACCTGCGATTTACCGGAACCGGCAGACCCTTGTATATACATTCCAAGGTTCTCGCATTTATACGGAAGCGGAGCTCCCGCAACCATAACGGGAAGCAGGTAATCCTTTCCGAGCTTTTTACCGACGTTAAGGGCCGTTTCTTCCGCTATCTTCTTGGTAATGACGGGACAGCCGAAATGAAGCTTTGCTCCCCTGACGAATTTTTCCCCTTCGGATAAAAACGATCCTTCGTTGTTTGTTTGCGGCATATTGTCCATGATAGTCACGGGATGTTTATATCCGTTTACAAGAAGATATCCTACGGGAAATCCTACGCAGAGACCGCCCGAGACGGCAAACATCGTCATCTCCCACAGCGCTGCCAAAACCGTTCCTTGTTGTCTTTTATCGTTAAGAATAAAGGTGGAACCTACTATGTCTATCCACTCGTCTAGTATCCATGAAGAAAAAAAGAAAAATAAAGCCAAAAGAAAAACGAAGACGCCCACGACCGTGGCGGTAAACATCTTTCTTTTCCATCTTCCCATTTCTATCTTAAAATCTTTCATGATATCACCAAGCCCTTTAAAGTTTCTCTCACTTTTTTATTTCTCCTTAAGATTTTTAATATTTCGTTTTCTGCCTGTCGAACGTACTCGTACGAAACCCCCAAGGCTTCGCCCGTATCGCGAAGCGTCAGCGGAACTCCCGTTTCAAGGCCGTATCTCAAAGAAATGAGATTGATGCAAAATTCCTTATCGCGGGGAAGTTTCTTGCTGTTTTTTATGGCGTCGAAGATGATCTTTCTGATCCTTTCCCTTTCAAATTCAATCTCGTCTTTTTTGTCTTCATGAACGGGCTCTATGTAGTTTTCGTCGTCGCTCAGACTTATCGGAATTTGATTTACCTGAGAAAACTCGGGATCGGAAAAGGATCTTTCCGCGGTCCTTACGGATACGCTGCCAAAGGGCATGTTGGTCAAAAGAAATCTTCTTATTGACTGCCTTATCCACCAATAAACATACGTGGATATTCTAAATCCCTTGTCGGGATCGAATTTTTCCAATCCGATCATCAGCCCTTCGACTCCCGCCGATACCACGTCATCGAAGGAAACGGAAGGCGATCTTATCCCGATGGAGCGTACGCTGTCGGAAGCGATTTTTATGACGAGCCCCATGTTGGACAACACGAGCTTGTCAAGGGCTTCCTTATCTCCCTTTTGGGCCTTCCTTATAAGCTCCTTCTCTTCTTCTTTCGTAAGTAATCGTGTTGAATATTTTTTATTCATCGCTTATAATTATAACAAACATAACAAAAGGAGTCCAGTAATAAATGAAGAACAAAAAAACAACCAAATTGGATATTAACGAGAAATTACAAAGGTGGAACGAAACGAGCGAAGAAGAGAAGGAAGAGATAATGAACCTGGCAAGACCTTCCTTGAAGAAATGGCTTGATCTTCCCTTTAACAAAAGAAAGACCGTTACCTATTCCTGCTTATTGGGAGTCTTGTTTATTGCGGCCTTTCTGGTTTTCTCCGAAAGTCTCGCAATAAGAGTCATCGCCCTTTTTGTATTTATCGCCGACTGGATGGCGTTTTTATTTACGGAAAAATGTATTAAACAGGGAGTGGATTTACTGCAGGGACTTTTGATTTACGGTCATTTCACGGAAGAAGATTCCAAATTAAGCGATTCAAGCGCTTCCAATACGACAGCCAAATGAAAGGGCTCAATTCTCTTTTGAGCTCTTTTATAAATGACGTTTACAACTTCCTTTTCTTCGGAGATCTCCTTCCATGCCTTCGCAGCCGTCAAAGCCAATATCTTTTCCTTTTCGTCCTGCGAAGCATAAAGCCCGTAAATTACGCCTTCGGCATGGGCATTTAATATATCGGGAACGGGATTGATCGTCTTTATACAAAATCCCGATACGAAACCCGCCAGAAGGCCCATGACAAAAAATACCGCCCGATTTCGTTTCTTTTTGGAATATCCCGCTAACATTTTATCGCTTCCTTTATTTTTTCGAGAGATGATTCAGAAACGCACGGCTGTCCGTCTTCAAACTCGATTTTGAAGCCGAAAAAGGCGAAAAGAAACGATCCAAAGGGCATCTCGACGTTTTCATATACTTCCCCGGACTTGTTCGTCTTTTTGATCTTTTCAAAGGGAAGGACGGAGTTGTAGTGATTTGACTGTTGTGTGTCCACTTCGATTTTTTTATTGATAAAATCACGCCACATTTTTTTAAGTATCGGCAGCGCCTTTTTTGCGTACCAGTCGGGAATCGGAACCAACTTTTCGGGATTTTCAGGATTCATTTATTATCACTTCCGAGTAGGGAGTTACATCAATTCTGCTTCCGGATTCGGACAGGAAAACCAATACGACGGGATCGCCGTCTATTATATCCGTCAGTTTATATTCCTTCCCGTCTATTATATAGTTATTTCCCGCCTTTAAGAATTCTCCTTCTCCTACAGAATAGGAAAGAATTTCTTCTATGAGACTGTCAATTGAACAAGCTTCTTTTTCAACCTGCCTGAGTACTTTTTTTCTGGACAAGACGACACCTTCCTTTATACAGCCTTATGTTATATAATATTAAAAAGTATAACAATTGTCAACAAGAAAGGAAAGGAAAAATGAAGAAAACTGAAATATTTATACCTTTTACAAAATCTCTAAGAGAAGCCGTAGGATTCGATAAAGAAGTATCCGAAGACGAAAAATACTTCCGATGCCTGCGAATGTCGGGTTATTTTCCGGTAAAGGGAGACGTAGAATCTTATGCGGAAAGAATGTGCCAACTGCTGCTCGAAAAACACGAAGATGCCCTGCTTTATACGGAAAAAGGATTGTGGCCGGTCATTAAAAACGCTCCCTGTGCTCGGGAGTTGTATGAAAAAATGATTGACGCCTGCGAAGGTCAAGTCCCCGAAGCTTACCTGATTTTAAGCAAAAAGGACGACGAATGCGTGGCGGTAGTCGGATACGAAGACAGAATCGAAGCGATAATAATGAAAAACGGCCGAATATCGAGATATTCCGATATGGCGGAAATAGAAAGGTAGAGACTTCAATGAAGATAATGACGGTAATGCAAATCGAAAATCGATGATAAGGAGACAAGTAAATGAATAAAGAAATAGGATGGGAAGAAGAATTTATATCAAATTACAGGCCGTCTCATACATATATATTTTGGGACAGGCCGGAACTGGAATCCATGATGGCTAAGGAGTTCGTTTCTTATGTAGACTCCTTGAGAAAGGGAAACAAAAAAGAAAAACACGAGCTTGAATTACTTCTTATAAGGTTTATAGAAGCGGGAAAGATATCGGACGCCATACGTATATTCACGCCCGAAGAAATAATCAACGTAATCGAAAATCGCAAATTTTTCAGGCTCGGGAAAAATAAACTAAGGGCGTGGAAAAGAATATGTTTAAAGAGCGCAGAGAGTGCTGGAACGAAAGGTTAAGAAACTCCTGTAAAGAAGTATTCTCGTTGAAACCGATACGAGAATACTTTTTTTTGACCATAATGATTGATGACGTTTCGATAAGGGTAGACACGCTTAGAAACTTACTCGGAAACAAAATGAGCGCTTTCGTATCAAGGTTTTCCAGGAACGATGTCTTCGACGTTCTTTGTTCACTTCGGCGTTTCAAACACAAAGAACGAATTGCCGCCAAAATGCTTTTGTGGGCGCAAAAAACGGAAATCCTGGCGGAAGATACGTCGTATATCTACAGCCTTTTGGAGTCTGTTCCTGAAATATACCCCGATATATCGACAATGTTTCCAAACGAAATAGAAATACTGAAAGAAACGGTAAAAGCTCTTGACCTTAAAGTTGAAGAACTTTACAGATAAAATACGGACTTTTCAAAAACGGCATCATGATGTAATATTTAATGTAGAATAATATCTTATTAGAAACTTGTTTTCAAAAAGGGGATTAACACAAAATGAAAATTACTTCTGAGTTTAAATCAAATGCCGATGTAATTCTGTACGAAGGGGATTGTTTTGATTTACTTTCCCAAATTCCCGATGGATTTGTCAAATTGGTAGTTACTTCGCCGCCTTATAATTTAGGAAAGCCTTACGAGAACCGTATAGATTTAGAAAAATATATTTCTTGGCAAGGTAAAATCATTACAGAGTGCGTCAGGGTATTAAATAAAAATGGAAGTATCTGTTGGCAAGTAGGAAACTACGTTAATAATGGTGAAATCATACCGCTGGATATAGTATTGTATCCGATATTCTCAAAATTAGGACTTCAATTGCGAAATCGTATTGTTTGGCACTTCGGTCATGGGCTCCATGCTTCAAAAAGATTTTCAGGTAGATATGAAGTTATACTGTGGTTTACTAAAACTGATGACTATACTTTTAATTTAGATGCCGTTCGCGTACCGCAAAAATATCCTAAAAAGAAACACTTCAAGGGCCCAAAAAAAGGACAATACTCCTGCAATCCATTGGGGAAAAATCCTAGCGATGTCTGGGAGATACCAAATGTCAAGGCGAATCATGTAGAAAAAACGATCCACCCGTGTCAGTTTCCTGTTGAGTTGGTCGAAAGGTTGGTTTTAGCGATGACCAATAGAGAAGAGTGGGTATTAGACCCTTTTATGGGAGTGGGAACGACAGCTATAGCGGCATTGATGCACGGACGTAAAGCAATTGGTGCAGAAATCGTGCCGGAATATGTAGAAATCGCAAAAGAACGCCTTTACTTGGCAGAAATTGGCGAACTTCGCATAAGGCCTATGACAAGGGCGGTATATGATCCCAATGATCCTGAACCAAGCGCCCCGCAAGTAGTAAATCTTAAAAAAAATCTGCTATTCCAGGATATGAAAAAATGAAAATAGTATATGAATATTCTCACTTAGGTGGTTCCGAGATATTGCACGTTCACTTTCCGGAATGTGAACAAGATATTTATGAAATCATATCAAAAGTAAAAGGACAAAAAACCAAAATTAGCAAGGAAAAAACAATGAAGGGAAAGAAACTGTATTCGCCTAAAGACATGAACTTACAATTTAAGAAAGCCTTCGAATCCAGGGGATACACAGAATTACGCGACACATATACGATCATTCTCCCGAACAGCGACATCTCAATTCCCGGTTCCTTTAAACAAATAGACTTTTTGACGTACTCCCACAAATGAATTTACGGGATTCCGGTTCATCGAAGGATGCCTATGCAGGTCTTACTTCCTTCTCCCCGCAGGTTGACGTCCCAACCTTTAAGATATTTACGGCAGCATTGACGTCTCTGTCGTGCTTCGTTTTACAGTTCGGACATGTCCAGCTTCTCGTATTTAGCGACAGTTCTTCGAGAATGTATCCGCAGGCCGAACAAGTCTTGCTCGACGGATAAAATCTCGGTATCCGAACAAGCTTTGTTCCGGTTTTACTGCATTGGTGCTCGAGTATGTTTAGGAACCGGCTGTGCCCCAGGTCGGATATCTTCCTGCCCCACAACGCCTGCATAGCCTTTACGTTCAAATCTTCGACGCATATCAGCGAATATTCTTCGGACAGCCGTTTGGCGAGCTTAAAGTGGTAGTCCCGCCTTTGGTTTGCTATCTTCCTGTGTGCCCTTGCAAGTTTCAGTTTTGCCCTTTTGCTGTTGCCGGATCCCTTTTTCTTGCGGGAAAGGGCTTTGTTGAGAGATCGTATTTTACCTGCCGAGCGCTTGAAAAACAGCGGAGACTCGATGACATATCCGTCAGATGTCGTGAGAAAGTTCCTAAGTCCGAAATCGAGCCCGACGATCTTACCCGGCCTTGGCTTGATTTCGGGAGCTTTTGTCTCACATGTGACGTATACGTATATGTCCCCGAGCAAATCCCTTTTTACGGTTACCGTCTTAACTTTGCCTTCAATACTGCGAGATTTGAAATACCTGTATGCCTTATTTCCGATTCTGATCCTGTTGTCTTCAAAAAACTTGTACCCTGACTGCTTTAGCGTAAACGACCTGTATTTAGATATCTTTTTAAACGACGGCGGAGACGATTTAATCCCACGGCTTCTGTTTTTGAAGAACAGTTTATAGCTCCTGTCGATCCTTTCGGCTATATTCTGTATTGCCTGAGATCCCAAGTTGTTCCAGTATGCAAACCTTTTGGTTCGTTTGAGCTTCGTTATATGTTTCATGAGTTTATATATGTTAAGGTGTTTCCCGTACATGCGATAGTATCTTTTGTGCAGCGCTATTAGATGGTTATAGATAGACCCTGCGGTATCTATGAGCCTGTGCAGTTTTTTGTTTTTTTTTGAGTTATAGAGCTTAAAGCCGTATGTTATCATCTGTTTTTCTGATCTTCGATATATTTTTGTACAGTCTCTTCCGAGATGTGCCCAACCGACTCGCAATAGTATGACCTTGTCCACAGTGACGGCAGGCGACTTTTAAGAGACGGAAACTCCTGCCGCAGCACCCTTGACGTGTATCCCTTTAATTGCTGAACGATATAATGCGGACTATTGACGGGTGTTGCTTTTACGAACAAATGCACATGATCCGGCATGATCTCCATCTGCACAATCTCGATATTGATCTGTCCGGCTTTTTCGGCCAGCAACTCTTTGAGACGAGTCTCCGCATCGCCAGTCAGCACCTTACGGCGATATTTAGAACACCATATCAGGTGATATCCAATGTTATATACGACCGTCTTTGATTTAGTCCACCG
>Ga0004534J46558_1015441_pt1 | contig 10893 bp, 10 predicted proteins | sample BioPla1RNA1_FD_46558 | JGI IMG/M metagenome (IMG submission 46558) | reverse complement strand
CTCCATTCAGGACGTTGCTAATTGTTGCATTTATCATCAAGTTCATCATGGTTTCATCGTGGTTGGATACGCGTGAGATGATACGTTCTAAATCTGCTTCGCTTACGTCATCGTATCCACCTTTTTCGAGAGCGGCTAATACATCATCTTTAATCGATTTTGCGTCTGCTTGATAGTGGATTCCCGCTTCGACATTAGCTAATTTTTCACTTAAAGCCTTGTGGCCTTTGACCAATACTCTTAACAGGTTAAGCTCATCTGTTGTAAATACCAATGACATAATTTCACACCCTCCCTGTAAATAATTTTCTTCTACCTTGTACTTCGCGACCCATTAGCGTTTCAACAAGATCGGCAAGCGACTCCGCGTCTTCAATTTTTAATCGTGTGAGTCGTCGTGTTTCCGGTGTTAGAATTGTTTTAATGACTTGGTCTTTGGTTAATTCACCAAGCCCTTTCTTCCGTTGAATTTCAGCGATAGAATCTCGGTTCTTTTCAACAAATTTGATTTGAGATTCTTCGTCGTACGAATAGACATCTTTTTTCTTACCTTTCATCACATTCACATATAACGGTGTGTCTAAATAATAGACGTGCCCACGCTCGATGAGTTCGGGCATGTACTCTAACAGATAGGTAATGATTAGCACACGAATGTGTAACCCATCCACGTCTTGGTCAGTTGAGATGATGATCTTATCGTATTGGCGTTTGCTGTCATCATACTGTGCACCGATACCTGTGTTGATGGTGGCGGTCAATGTTGAGATTTCTGGGTTCGCCATAAGCTTGCTGAAAATGGTACGCTTGGCATTTGGTATTTTACCACGCAACGGAAGAACAGCCTGATAGTTCGGGTCACGGTTCTCTTTAATCGTTCCGCCTGCGGAATCACCCTCAACGATGAAAATCTCTTTTTTGTCACGATTGCGACTCTTAGCGGCGGCAAGCTTTGTGGATACTGTCTGTTTGATATCTTCTCGGTTTAAATTGATGTTGGTGTTGTTATGTTTCGCCTTGTCATAAAGGTCTTTGATTAAATGACCGATTAGTTCGTGAACGGCGGGGATGTTACGGTCTAAATGCAACATTGCCTGTTTGTAATAGACGTCCATAACAGCATCCCTTGCTTCTGGTGACACGAGCTCGTCTTTCGTTTGTGGTTTCAAGATCGGATCGTTATGTTTAAAATCGATGATTACATAGACCTTGCGTGAAATATCTCTCGACTTAATCAGTTTAAATATCTCTGATACGTTGCTGAGCTTGTTCACCTTACGAATGAGTTCTAGCTCTTTACGGTATTTGGTTGTGAACTCAGATTGAAATTCGTCATAATAATGTTGTAACAATTTAATAAGGCCTAAATAAAACCCACGCAAATGTGTTCCGCCTGATGGGTTCTCAATACCATTTGTCAATGCCTCGGCTCCAAATGAGCCACCTTTCGCAAATGCGGTCACAATGTTCATTTCCATAAGGTTGGTGTGCCCCATCACTTCCGCTTCGGCTGTACCTGATATTTGGAACGGCTCGACAAGGAAAGAGAGTGTTTGACCCTCGTCATCTTTTGTAATAGCTTTCATATAGTCGATAAGTCCACCCGGTGCATGGTAAGATACGGTTTCTTCGTCATCTCGCAAATTAGTCAGATGTAAGGTGAGTGTTGGGTTCAAATAAGCAACTTGTTGTAAGTATCTGCTGATCTGCTGGACATCGATGCGAACGGTACGCATGTATTTCTTACTCGGCTTGAATGTGATTTCTGTACCTGTTTCTGTTTTAGTCTGTTTTGTTTTTGGTAGGTCGCCTCTTTTGGTTAGCTTGGTGACAGGGATGCCGTCTTCGAAGCGATCTTTGAAAATGTAATTGTCTCGGAAAATCGTCACGTCAAAATACTCACTCATGGCGTTTGCGCCTGCCGCACCTGTTCCGTTCAACCCACCCGAGAAGATGTTCCCTGTATCAGCTCGGTTCTCACGGAATTTACCACCAGCACCAATCCGTGTAAACGCTAATCGGTGTTCTAACGCACCTTTTACCTTCTTGCTCTTGTATGGTGAAATCCCACGACCATAGTCTCTGACCGTTACGACGTTATCTTTATCAATCACCACGTCAATCGGCTTGGTCTTGTCTGGATAATTCGCATATTCATCCACTGCGTTATCTATAATCTCACGAATGATTGTATATAAACCCAATTTATCATTGTCCCCAATGTACATACCGGGTCTCTGTCTAATCTTATCTAAATCATCTAATACTAAAATCGTATCACCCATCTACATCACTCTCCTGTCAAAATAACATATAGGTGGCAGATAGACACCGCCTATATGCTCGATCGTCAGTCTGCTTGATTCGCTGTTTCGATTTGTCCGAATACAGCACCCAGTCCCGGATCATTCGATTGGTTCTTAGCAATCATAGCCAGAACATCCATGCGGGACGCATATAACTCAAATGATGAGATCAATTTATCAATTATCTCTTTCTGCTCTCTGTGAGATTGCACGAGCTCATTGTTTACCTGAATTAATGCGGTTGTATGATCCGCAACGCTCGTAATAACAGATGAAAATGTACTAAGAGCTTTCGGCAGGTCGACATTCTGTTGTTTGGACAAGGCGGACTCAATTGCCCTGAGCTGTGCCGTATGGTTACTTTGTTCATGTCTGGCATGTTGCTCTGACACCTCCAAAAGTCTGAGCAGGGTTGTTAAGATTGGTTTTAACGCCTTGTCTGTGTCACTCACTACTACCACCCCTAAAGATTTTGGCGAAAAGACCTTTTGATTGAGCCTCTTCTTCGGTTTTCGGTTGTTCGAAGGCATCGTCTAATGTTTTAGTTTTCTCACACATCTTAATGCGATACTGCTCGATAAATGCGTCGAGTTTTCGGTCAATCATAGTAGCTTGGTCGCTACACACTTCAACGATTTGTCTGATACCTGTCGCCTCTTCACGATAGGTTTGGACGGACTCCGTGAACGTTTGAATTTCATCATGTAGCGTAGAAGCGGCTGTTTGCAACTGCGTTTTGAATGTCTCTCGATTTGCGAGATAGGTTTGAATGTTATCGAGCAGCGCGCTCGCTTCATCTGTGAAGGTTTGTGTTTGTTCGATCGTATCTACACGTTCGATACGTGACTGTAACTGTGTGACCGCATCTATTAATCGCTTGGTTGTTCGTTGATGCTCTTCATAATTATCATTATTTGCGTCAATCAGACTTTGGTGTTTTTCTTGCAAACGGTCGAAGGATGCGACAAACTCATGTTGCATGTCATGGGTCTTTTGCAGGGATAAGAAACGTTGGTCTGATTGTTCAATCAACTTCTCAATATTGTCTTTGTTTTGATTCGCACGAGATATTTGGTTGAGCATTTCTTCGTGAACATACGCACTCTTCTTTGCTAACTCTTGTAGTGTATCTCTTTGCTCAATCATCGCTGTCCCGATGATGTCAACTTTATGGTCGCTATTATGCTCCATTTGTCTGTTTATTATCAACGCTTCAGCGATGCGTTTTGTATTTTGTACTAAGGCGGTCAGTTGATCCAATTCATTGTTTTTTGTTTCCATTTGTTAAACCCCCTTCATCATATGCTTTGTCATATTTTCCATTTTCATATCGATGATAGATAGACGGCTCGTTGATTCGGCATATATATCTTTGATTGTTTGCAGGTCTTCGGATGTTGATTGCATTATGGATTGCGTGGTAGATATGCCGTCATGAATTTTCTCAAGCAAAGATTGATTGTGTTTATCCATCTCTGTATCGGCATTAATCACAGCTTGCAACTGTTCACTAATCTCTCCGATGATGGCGGTCATGTCATCTTTCGCTAATGTCTTATCGTCGATGCTGATAACATGTTGGTTAATTGTTTCGATCTGTTTGCCGAGATTATCGACAATTTCTTCTTGATGTTTCTTGTTGTTAGTCATGTATGACATAACCTTAGAGACAGATTCAGAGTATTGGGTGTAAATCTCCTGAATGTCTTCGTGAATGGTTTTCTGAACGGACTCGTTCTCTTCAATCTTGTTGATGAGATTCTCTAACGACTCCTTCGTTAAAACAGAACTGATCTCCAGAAGTTCTTCGTGCTTGTCCATCACCTCGCCATTGATAGCGGATAACGACTGATTTACCTCTTTGATGTTGTTGATAATGTCGAGCGTGTTTTGACCAATGGTGGAAAGTTTATCTTCTCGCTGGTCGTGGTTCTGTCCTTTCATCAAGCTTTCAATATACTGCAACATGACCTTGATGTCCGACAATGATTGAGTGATACTCATAATTTATCCTCTCCTTTTCTCATTTTATGATAGTGATAATGTGTTAAATATCATATGGACTGCGATCGATGCGTAAATACCGCCCATATCATACGTCATAAACAATAATAATGCGGGCAAAAGGTACATAACAAATGTCTGCATGTTTGTCACTGGGTGTAACAGCACAAAAACAATCAGAACAAGCAACATCGCAATCGGCTTCTTGAACTTTGATAATGCCCACTTATCATAGAACAAGTATCGAAAAACCAATTCTTCGGTGACAGGCGTGACCAAAGTCCATAGTAAGATTTGTGATTTGTTATGCGATGCGTAAAGGCTTGGTAAAAGTGTTCCGATAACAGGGTCATAGAAAACAAACGCAACAACAGAAATGATACTTAATACGATAAAGGCCCCGATATTAAATTTTCTCTGTTTGGTTGTCAGCGCCTCACTTTTTAGCTTGGTCATCATGTACGTGGTATAGAAAGCAATAAGCATAACAACAATAATGACGGCGTATGTTTTATTGTCAATAATCGCCACGTTTTCGGATGCGTATGTGTTGAATATATAGAACAATATGATGAAAGCAATCCCACTGAACATGGGATGCTCTTTAGTCATCGTATTGATAGAGATAAATTTGTTTGTTGTGTACTGCTTGATCGATAATAACATTTTTTTCATCATATTACCCTCTTTCCATTGTGTCTAATGCGTCCATGAGATTGCTGTTCACCCGCTCCTTGGATCGGATCGAACGGAGCATAATCTCATCAATCGTGTCTTTAGCGATGATGTGTGTGATGGTAACAGGGTGCTTTTGTCCGCTACGGTGCAATCGCTTATTGGCTTGTTGATAGTAGTCATTGTTCCAGTTCGGCAATGAGAACCAAACAGCCGTATGCCCACCATCTTGTAAGTTTAACCCGTGACCAACAGATGCAGGGTGTGCAAGCAACACCGGTATATCCCCGTCATTCCATTTCTGAATCACGCCTTGAACATTCGGGTCTTTGGAATTTAGTTCAGGAAATTTACCTTTGAAATACTTCTGGATACGATCATAATCTACACGATAATAATAAAACACTAGCATAGGCGATGTTGCAGATTCGATCATATCATTCAACGCTTCAAGCTTCTCGTCATGAATAACCGTATAAGGTCTAGCGGTAAACGAATCGACACGGTTCGCTTCATCTGTTAAATCGACGTCTGTTGTACTTGCGTATAACGCTCCACCCGCAATCTGCGATAGCTTGGATTGTAAGACATCACTGTTTGGAATGATAATATCCGTCCCGTTATCCGTCTGATAGTGAACCATTTCTCCCGACTCTAATTCATCTTTGATCTCATCTGTGAACGTATCGTATTCACGACGAGCCTTTGGTGGTAGTTCAACGTACATCGTCGTATAAGAAATGTCTGGTAGGTTAACTAATCCTTCAGTACGCATTGAAATGGCGTCTTTGGATAGTTGTCTGTAAATGACATCTTCGGCTCCCACTTTCGGCTTCCACTTACGAACATGCCCTTGTGGCGTGCGAACCACAGGAACGAAATATTCTTCTTGGAATTCGTAGATGCTATGTTTTGCCCAATCCGAATTGTTTCGGTTGATGAGCTTTAGCTGATTCCACACATCTAACAAGTTGTTCGGTGAAGGTGTCCCTGTCAATCCGAGAAACTTGCTTACACCCGCCCTGTAATGTGCGATGGTTTTGTTACGCTTTGCCTGTGGGGATTTGAACATGGATAACTCATCGATCACAAGCACCTCAAACGGTAGCGGAATACTACGTGAGAAATAATACTGCCTAATTGGTTCAAGTTGATGTGGGTTCGTTAAGAACAATGTCGGCTTTTTCATCGGGAGTAACAAATCGCGTAAAATGTCATCTCGCTGTTTTGGCGTCTTACGAATGTTAATGATCGTATCCCAATCATAACCCCACTTTTGCACTTCACGACCCCATGTATCGAGTGCAACCATAATAGGTGCGACAACTAAAATAGGTTTGGTCGGGTCAATCTCTTTACGATTTATCCATTCATTGATTAAAGCTAAAGCGGCTAACGTCTTTCCGAGCCCCATATCAACAAACCAACCTGCATATGACTTCTCTAATCCAAAGTTGACCATCTGTTGTTGGTACGGCCGTAGTGTCGCACCGTTTGGTGTTGTCATCAGTTCAGTCGGCATAGGGATCGGTTCGATTGTTGGAAGTATGAGTGATTCGTATTGTCTGCGTGTGAGCGGTGACACGATATCATTCGGCTCAAACTTCATGTGTTGTGTCCCACGAAATACTTTCACTTGTTTGTTAAATGCTAGGGCAAGCATCATGTATATAGGTGGAATAGATGTGTTATCTGGAAACATGATGAGCATACGGTCACTATGTTTTGCTAATTCAGAAATCAATGCCGCAGGCTTTGCAATATCTAGCATCCAATTGAACGGATAATCTTGCGTATTAATGATATGGTGTGTGTTCTGTTGAACAGGTTTTGCTCCCCCACCCCAGATTTGCCCGCTTTGAGCCTGTTTCTTTTTTGGTTCTTGAAATACATAGCGCTTATGTTTTGTCTTTAGCGGGATGTTTGTGATGATCGTATCGTTTTGTGTATGTTGTTTGATAATCTCTAACATGGCGTTACTCGGTTGTCTATGGGAATATACAGCCGTTATCATTAAGCAATACCCCCAGTCAATTGCATTTTCTTTAAGTATTCTTTGATTGGTTTTACCGACCGTCTATGATGGTCAGTAAGCCCAAATGTATGAATCGCCTCAATATGCGCTTGTGTACCATAACCTGTGTTTGTATTCCACGAATAATCAGGGTGCTGTTCATGCAACTGTCGCATAATCACATCATGCACGGTTTTAGCGATAATCGAAGCGGATGCAACAGATAAGGAAATCGAGTCACCTTTGATCAATTGCGTCTGCGGGATATCGCTTGTGATGACTTGTTGTGTCGAACCGTCGATTAATAAATGAGAGGGTGTGATTGGTAAATCAGCCACCGCTTCTTCAATCGCTTTCTTATTCGCTTGCCCAACACCGAAGCGGTCGATATAGTCAACATCGATAATACCAATACCAATCGCTAAAGCGGTCTCCATTATCTTCTGGCTGAGTGCGATATGTCGCCGTTTTGAAATCTTCTTGCTATCATTAATCTCAGATAAATCCGCGTCTTGCGGTAAAACAACTGCTGCGGCGACGAGTGGCCCGGCAAACGCACCTCGACCCGCTTCATCGCACCCCACAATATAAGGGTTGTCTATACCCTGCTCTTGTAGAGATACGATTAACTCTTGTTCTTTTGTTAAATCTGCCATCATATTAAACTCCTTTTACGGGTAATTTTCATGTTCTAATGTGTCAATCTATTTTGTACTTCTTAGTGGGTGTCCGGGTAATATTCCCGCCCTAATGTGTAAATCTATCCTATACTTCTTATTGGATGTTTTGACTCCCGGTATAAATGTGACCGATGTAATAACCTCATCATTATCATCAGAAAATAGCTCTGCATCAACCAAACCATCGATTAAGGGTTTTACGGTAGGGTACCAGTTTATTGAGTCCATTCGTCTGTTTGTTGGTGGATTGACCACAACAAGTACGTAGCACGGATTCTCGGGTGTAAATGTCGGTACCTCATCGAGGTCTGAGAAATCTGTTGCACGAGCTATGGTTCGTAAATGACTCGTGATGTCGGCTTTGACGATATGATGCAATCGATCATTCTGACTAATCATCTCATTCCCTTTTGCAAGAGAGATTTTTTTACCCGAAGACCTGTTCAATTCATACGATAAGAGTAAATCACTCATTAATATCGCCATATTCTTGTATGTCCTTTTTGAGCTGTTTGCTCGGGGTGAATGTTAAGAAATTACGTTTCGGAACATACGTGCGTACTTTGGTTTTAGGGTTGATCATGGTTTTCTCTTGGCGTTCAACAATATTAAACGTCCCAAACCCACGAATTTTGATTGAGCCGTATTTTGGTAAAACGTGAATAATAACATCTAAAATCTGGTCTAACTGCTCGGCTGCTTTTTTGTGTGTGTATCCATATCTCATCGATATGGCTCTTACCAATTCAGTTTTGTTCACTGTTTATCACTCCTTATGTTATACATCGTAACATGAAAAAGACCACCTAACAAGATGGTCTCATTCCGTAGTATGTCGTAGGTACGTTATTCTAGCTCCCTGTGACGATATGCTGTAATGCGTTGTATGTTGATGCGAGAGCATCTCGATAAGCAATTTCGACCGGGCTTCCTGCCCCCATACCTAATGATTGGACAGGTTCAAAAACTTTCTCTTCATAGTTATATTTACCCCGATAGTCACCGAAAAATATCATATTATCCCATGTATCATTGTCGGGAGATAATTGTAGATTGTGAGCGGCGAGTAAATAATAGTCGTATGATTTCGGGAATAATCTCCCCGAGAGGTCACGAATAGCATGTTCATATGTTTTGTATTTAGGTAGTTTTACACGAGAAATCGGCTTTTTATTCGCCATAAAATTACGAACAATATATGTGTTATTGTCACCAATATCAAGTCCGCTGATAACGATCATGCGTTACACCCTTTCATTTAGTTTGTGGTCTTGCTCGTCGAGATGATTGTGACGCGGATAAATTGTCAACATGCTCTGCAAACGATGTCAGATCCTTATTGTTACGTGGAATGCCCAACTTTGTATTCTCTCTGTATTCAACTATTTTCCTGACGATTTTTTTGGAATATCGTTTATGATAATGCACCATACCATCTTCTGTTCGTGTGATGATACTATTTCCGCATGTATAGACGGTATCCCCTTTATTATTGGTCCGCTTTCGGTACTTAGATCCGAGTTGATCTCTTTCCCACGAAGCCAGCATATCATCAGGAACAACACCCCGATAATCCTTTTCGCTCGCGAATTGCATTGTTGTGTGAATCACTCGGCGCATGGTGTTATGATAATCCTCATAAGAGAGTTTACCCTCCACCTTGAACTGCTTCGTTTGGGTGGTTGGTAAGGCTCGTAATGATGTTGTTTCAACATAAGAATGATCATATATGTTTCTCTTATCGATGGATTCCTTATCTTTCACCTCGTAGTGTCTTATTGAGTCGTATCTGCTTGCGTGTGAAGAGGTGATTGGCAGATAGAGCATATTATTATAGCTATCTTTTCCTATATAGACGACCAATCTCTCTTTTCCCGCTTGGCCAAAACGATTGCGATAGGGTTGTGGTCGTATTGTGTCTGGATGGTGACCGTTAAAGTAATCGGGCGTATTCTCTTCGAACGGTATGTAGGTTCGGATGGTTTCTCCCGATTTGAGCTCATTCAATGTCTTGTGTGATTTTGCGACATGTTTACGCTTTCCTTTCGACATATTCTACCCGTTGCCAAAAACCTATAAAAATCTATAAGCAATGTTTAATTCCTGCTTCAACGTATCCGATTTTGCCTAAGCTACTTTCGTTTGATGTGATACTCCACAGGCGTTAATTCGGGCACAACGAACCCTACACATTAACAGGTAGCTTGTAGGTGATTATCCTGCTAATTTATCATAGTTAGCTAAATTCAACGAAGCGTTCAAATCTCTATCAATCTCTAAACCGCAATCACACTTATATATTCTATCTGATAATTTTAAGTGCGACTTGATTTGACCACAATTCGAACACGTTTTAGAAGAAGGGAAGAAGCGATCTGCTTGTATAAATTCGATTCCGTTCTTTTCGCATTTGTATTTCATTTGTCGGATAAATTCATACCACTTCTGATTCGCTATGGACTTAGCTAAATGACGATTTTTCATCATACCAGAAATATTCAAATCCTCCATTACAACTTTACTAGGTTTGGTTTTCACAATAGTATTTGTTGTTTGGTGTATATGATTATTTCTAATATTACTTAAACGTCTGTGTAGGTGTTGTATACGCTTTTCGATTTTTATAATATTACATGTTTTGACAAAGCGGTTTCCCTCCTTGTTCATTTCATATTTACGAGAAGCACTACGCTGTAGCCTGCGTAATCTTTTCTCAATTTTCTTGATTTCTTTTGTTTTATTGATATTCTTAAATACCTTTCCGTTTGAACAAACGGCTAATTCTTTAACTCCTAGGTCAATCCCTATAACCTCGTCTGTTAATTCCTGTTCAATCACTTCTCTTTCGATTCCTACTGATAAATACCAGTATTTCCCGTCATGAGAAACTCTCGGATTATAATATTTTTTATCCATAGGAATCTGCTCAGATGTTTTAATCCATCCCACCTTTTCGATTAATACTAGATTTTTCTTAACTTTCAGTTTTAGATTGTCATTATAGAATGAGGGTTTAGATTTCTTTTTAGATTTAAACTTGGGAAAACCACTCAACCCCTTGAAGAATCTCTTGTATGAATCGCAAGCATCTTTTACCGCCTGTTTTGCTACATTGTTTGACACATGACCCAACCATCTAAAATCCTCTTGTCGTTTTATTTGTGTGATTTCTTTTCTTAAAATACCATCGCTTAGAAACTTTCCACCTTTGTCA
>Ga0004534J46558_1023096_pt1 | contig 10977 bp, 6 predicted proteins | sample BioPla1RNA1_FD_46558 | JGI IMG/M metagenome (IMG submission 46558) | reverse complement strand
GTAGTCTTGCCGTGGTCAACGTGACCAATGGTTCCCACGTTTACGTGTGGTTTAGTTCTTTCAAACTTTTGCTTTGCCATTATTCTCCCCCTCAAATCTAAAGGTTTTTGGTTAATGTCTCACCAATACTGGTGGGTACTGGTTCATAATGTGAGAAATTCATGCTGTGTGTAGCCCTACCCTGGGTAGCACTACGCAAATCTGTGGCATAGCCAAACATCTCAGACAATGGTACATACGAACGGACAATCTGGGCATTTCCTCTTGCTTCCATACCCTCGATGCGGCCCCGGCGGGCATTTAAATCACCAATCACATCACCAAGGTATTCCTCTGGAGTAGTGATCTCGACCTTCATAATTGGTTCCAACAAAACGGGTTCTGCCTTGCGGGCACCCTCCTTAAAGCCAATCGATCCTGCCACCTTAAATGCCATTTCTGACGAATCCACTTCATGATAAGAACCATCAATCAGTGTAACACGGACATCCACCATCGGATAACCGGCGATCACGCCGCCCAGCATTGCTTCTTTTACACCGTCCTCAACTGCAGGAATGTACTCTTTAGGTACGACGCCTCCAACAATCTTGTTGACGAATTCGAAACCAGAGCCTTGCTCCAGCGGTTCCAATTCCAGCACCACATGTCCGTATTGACCGCGTCCACCGCTCTGACGGATGAACTTGCCTTCGGACTTGACTGGTTTCGAAATTGTTTCCCTGTAAGCAACCTGTGGTTTGCCAATATTCGCTTCCACCCTGAATTCCCGCAGCAACCGGTCAACAATTATCTCCAGATGCAGTTCTCCCATGCCGGAGATGATGGTTTGACCGGTTTCCTCATCAGTGTGAACACGGAACGTCGGGTCTTCTTCGGCCAATTTCTGCAGCGCAATGCCTAGCTTATCCTGGTCAGCCTTGGTCTTAGGTTCAACTGCCTGGTTGATCACCGGTTCCGGAAAATCAACTTGTTCGAGAACGATTGGTTTATCTTCAGTACACAAGGTGTCTCCGGTGGCGGCATCCTTCAAGCCGACAATGGCGACAATATCACCGGAATAACATTCTTTGACTTCTTCGCGATGATTGGCATGCATCCTCAAAATGCGGCCAACCCGCTCCATCCTTCCTTTGGAAGCATTGTAGACATAGCTGCCAGCTTTTATCGTTCCTGAGTAGACCCTTACATAAACCAGCTTTCCTACATACGGATCACTCATGACCTTGAAGGCCAAAGCCGCCAACGGGCTGTTATCCTCCAAATTGCGCTCCTCTTCAGTGTCGGTGTTCAAATTAATGCCAACAACCGGTGGCAGATCGTTAGGCGATGGCAAATAATCCACAATTGCATCCAGAAGCAACTGTACACCTTTGTTCTTAAATGACGAGCCACATAAAACCGGGATGACTTTTACCGCAAGAACACCGCGGCGAATGGCTTGTTTGAGCTCAACGATGCTGATTTCTTCACCCTCGATGTATTTCTGCATCAGTTCCTCGTCAATCTCGGCAATTGCTTCAATTAAACGTTCGCGAGCTGCAGCTGCGATTTCCACCAGGTCTTCAGGAATATCCGCCTCTTCATCTTTAGTACCCAAATCGTCAGTGTATATATGGGCTTTCATGGTAATCAGGTCTACCATTCCACGGAATGAATCTTCTACACCAATAGGCCACTGAATTGGAACGGCGTTGGCGCCCAGCCTCTCCCTCATCATCTCAACTACTCGTTGGAAATCGCCGCCTACACGGTCCATCTTGTTAACATATGCAATCCGCGGAACGTTGTACTTATCTGCCTGACGCCACACAGTTTCTGATTGAGGTTCTACTCCACCTACACTACAGAACACCGCAACCGCGCCATCAAGAACTCTCAAAGAACGTTCTACTTCTACAGTGAAGTCCACGTGCCCGGGCGTATCGATAATGTTAATACAGTGATCCCGCCAAAAGGTAGTAGTGGCGGCTGAAGTGATGGTAATGCCCCGTTCACGCTCCTGCACCATCCAATCCATGGTGGCAGCACCATCGTGTACTTCACCGATCTTGTGAACCTTCCCGGTGTAAAAGAGGATTCTTTCAGTGGTTGTAGTCTTTCCTGCGTCGATGTGTGCCATGATCCCAATATTACGTGTGTTTTCTATCCTGTAATCTCTACCCACTTCATTTCCCCCCTTTAGCCGAGTCTGAGTTACCACCGGTAATGGGCAAAGGCTTTGTTAGCTTCTGCCATCCGGTGAGTATCTTCTCGCTTCTTAACTGAAGAACCCTGGTTGTTTGCTGCGTCCAAAATCTCGGCAGCCAGCCTGTCAACCATGGTGTATTCGCCACGATCACGGGCATACCCAACTAACCAACGGATAGCCAACGCAACCCGGCGTTCAGGACGTACCTCAACAGGCACCTGATAAGTGGCACCTCCGACCCGGCGTGGTTTTACTTCCAAAACAGGCATTACATTTTCCATGGCCTGATCAAGAACCTCTAATGCATCTTTTCCGGTTTTTTCCTTGACCCGTTCCAAGGCCTGATACATGATTGACTCTGCCAATGCCCGTTTGCCATCCAGCATAATTACATTGATAAACTTGGAGACCAGTTTGCTGCTATAAACCGGGTCCGGTAATACATCTCTTTTCGGAACAGTTCCTCTTCTTGGCATAGATCCTATTTCACCCCTTTACTCTGGTGATCAACCAACATCAAGTTTATTCTTTCGGACGTTTTGTACCATATTTGGAACGCCCTTGACGTCGATCTTCCACTCCTGAAGCATCCAATGTGCCGCGGATGATATGATAACGGACTCCAGGCAAGTCTTTTACTCTTCCGCCGCGAATCAAAACAACACTGTGCTCTTGCAGATTATGACCCTCTCCGGGAATATAGCAAGTGACTTCCATGCCATTGGTTAACCTTACCCTGGCAATCTTACGCAGAGCAGAATTGGGTTTCTTCGGTGAAGTAGCCGAAACTCTGGTACAAACACCGCGTTTTTGCGGAGAGTTTGCTCCATATTCAACAGTACCTTTAAGTGTATTCTGTGTATAACGTAAAGCTGGTGCTACACTCTTTGCTTTTTGGCTGTAACGGCCCTTTCTGATTAACTGGTTGATTGTTGGCACAACTATAACCTCCCTTCACTAAAACTTACTCCTTGAGCACACATGCAACAGCTGCTCCTACATCAATCCCACACGCACGCCCTAATTCTGCCATTGTATCGACATCCACAATCGCGACTCCCAATCGTGCACAGCTTTCTCTGACAGGATTGGTTACTTCAGTGTCTGCATCTTTTGCGATATAGACGAGTTCAGCTCTGCCAGCTTCCAATGCTTTTAAGGTTTGTTTCGTTCCCACAATCTTGTGAGCGCGCATTAGTTTAGCAGGCATTACAGTCTCTCCTTTTCCCCAGACCTTTACTGAAACATCCCGCAGGATGGTCATCCTGCGGGCTCACACTTCGATATTCTATCACCAGTTGGTTATCTTGTCAATACAGATCAGTGACTTTCCTCACTTGATCACAGGATTCTCGCTCAGTTCCACAGCAGAAGCCTGGCTCGGCTCGTTGTCATCCTTGCCGTGGGCCTCATTGACATCAGTCTCGTTGGCTTGCTCGCTGATATCCCCACTGATTTCCCCATCGCTCTTGTCACTTAGCTGCTGATCCCCACTGGTATCCACCTGGTCTCCAACTTCAACAGCATCCTCGGCTCCGGTTTGATCTTCAGCCGCAATTTGGATGTTGCTGTAACGGGACATTCCGGTTCCGGCAGGAATCAGCTTGCCGATAATCACGTTTTCTTTCAAGCCCAGCAACCGATCAGTCCTACCTTTGATCGAAGCGTCCGTTAGCACCCGGGTAGTCTCCTGGAATGACGCTGCCGATAAGAAGCTATCGGTCGCCAACGCTGCTTTGGTGATACCCAAAAGCGCAGGTTTGGCTGTGGCGGGTTCACCACCGTTCGCTACCACACTAGCGTTTTCCTCGTCGAAGTCAAAGGTATCCACCAGACTGCCCGGTAGCATCCGGGTGTCACCGCTGTTTTCAATTTTGACCTTGCGCAGCATCTGGCGGACGATAACTTCAATGTGCTTATCATTAATGAATACACCTTGTGAGCGGTAAACTTCCTGTACTTCCTGAACCAGATACTGCTGTACTCCGGCGACTCCTTTAACCGCCAATATGTCATGGGGGTTCACTGAACCTTCAGTCAAGCGGTCTCCCGCTTCCACTTGCGAGCCATCTCTGACCCGCAGGCGTGCCCCGTAAGGAATATTGTAAGTCTTGGAATCTTCATCGTTGGTGACGATAACTTTGCGGCTGCCTTTGCTCTCGACAACCTCCACTGTACCGTCAATTTCCGAAATGACCGCCTGGCCTTTTGGTTTGCGTGCTTCAAACAACTCCTCCACCCGGGGCAAACCGGCCGTAATATCATCACCGGCAACTCCACCGGTATGGAAAGTCCTCATGGTTAGCTGCGTACCAGGCTCGCCAATTGATTGAGCAGCGATAATTCCTACTGCTTCACCAACATCCACCATATCACCTGTGGCCAGATTGCGTCCGTAGCACTGGACACAAACACCATACCGGGTACGGCATCGCAGTACGGAGCGGATTTTCACCTTTTCGATTCCCGCTGCCTCAATGGCTTTTGCCTGGCGATCAGTGATCATTTCATTAGTGTGGACAATCACTGCATCGGTCTTGGGATCAACGATATCCTCCAAAGCAACCCTGCCGGCAATCCGCTCGCTCAGGGATTCAATAACGTCTTCAATATCTCCGGAGATTTCTTTAATGGCACCGATATAGATCCCCTCATCGGTTCCGCAATCGTGCTCCCGGACGATCACATCCTGGCTCACATCAACCAGGCGCCGTGTCAGGTAACCCGAGTCTGCGGTGCGCAGAGCAGTGTCAGCCAAGCCTTTACGGGTACCATGGCTGGAAATGAAGTACTCAAGTACTGTCAACCCTTCCCGGAAATTGGCTTTAATGGGAATCTCGATCGTTTTTCCGGTAGGATCTGCCACCAATCCCCGCATGCCCGCCAGCTGGCTGATTTGTGATGTATTACCACGGGCGCCAGAGACAGCCATCATATAGACTGGATTAAACTTGCTGAAGTTATCCAGCATGGCCTGGGTGACTTCTTCTTTAGTCCGGGTCCAAATATCACAGATCCGCTGATAACGTTCTTCAGCAGTGAGCAAGCCTCTCCGGTGTTGAACTTCTATTGTATCTACTTCTTTCTCAGCCTGGGCTACTAACTCATGTTTGGCTGGCGGAACCACAATATCTTCGACAGAAACAGTGGTTCCTGACTTGGTGCTGTAGTGATAACCCAAGGCTTTGATTTGGTCTAAAATCTCAGCGCATTGATCCAGATCAACAGTGTTGTACAAGTCTTCCACGATAGCGCCTAATCTGGTCTTATCCACTTCGGTATCATAGTATTCCATACCCTCAGGCAAAATAGAATTAAAAATCAATCTGCCAAGAGTGGTATTAATCCGTTTGTCCTTGTACCTGACCAAAATCCGGGCATGCAAATCAATCTGCCGATTGTAATAGGCCATTTCAGCTTCCTCAGCCGAACCGAAATACAGCCCTTCACCCTGAGCACCCGGTTTTTCCAAGGTCAGGTAGTAAATGCCGATAACCATGTCCTGGGTCGGTGTGACAATGGGACGGCCGCTGGAAGGTACCAAAATGTTGTTGGTTGACAGCATCAGCAGCCGTGCTTCAGCCTGCGCTTCAGCAGACAACGGCACATGCACTGCCATTTGGTCGCCGTCAAAATCCGCATTATAGGCAGTACAGACCAATGGATGAATTTGAATGGCCCGGCCTTCCACCAAGACCGGTTCGAATGCTTGAATCCCTAAACGGTGCAGAGTGGGAGCTCTGTTGAGTAGTAAGGGATGCTCCTTGATCACATCTTCAACAACGTCCCATACCTCCGGCCTGGACCGTTCTACCATCCGCTTGGCACTCTTGATGTTATGGGCCAATCCCCTTTCAACAAGTTCTTTCATGACAAAAGGCTTGAACAGTTCCAAAGCCATTTCCTTTGGCAAACCACATTGATGCATCTTCAAATGCGGGCCGACAACAATGACCGACCGGCCGGAATAATCCACCCGCTTGCCTAACAGGTTCTGACGGAAACGGCCTTGTTTGCCTTTAAGCATGTCGCTTAGAGATTTCAACGGGCGGTTACCGGGTCCGGTGACAGGCCTGCCGCGGCGGCCGTTATCAATCAAAGCATCGACCGCTTCCTGGAGCATCCTTTTTTCGTTGCGGACAATTATATCAGGGGCCCCAAGCTCCAACAGCCGTTTTAACCGGTTGTTGCGATTGATTACTCTCCGGTATAAGTCGTTAAGATCCGATGTGGCGAACCGGCCACCATCAAGCTGCACCATCGGCCGCAATTCAGGCGGAATAACCGGTATGACTTCCAGAATCATCCACTCAGGCCGGTTTCCTGAGGACCTGAACGCCTCCACCACTTCCAGCCTGCGTACAGCTCGAATGCGGCGCTGTCCGGTTGTGTCCCTGATTTCTGACCGCAGTTCTTCGCTGAGTTTTTCAAGATCAATCTCTTCCAACAGCCGCTTGATGGCTTCAGCACCCATACTGGCAACAAAACGGTTCCCGTACTTCTCCCGATATTCCCGATACTCACCGTCGCTGAGCAGCTGCTGCCTGGCAAGCGGTGTTTCACCGGGATCAAGGACCACATATGAAGCAAAGTATAAGATCTTTTCCAAAGTACGGGGCGACATGTCAAGAATCAAGCCCATCCGGCTGGGAATCCCTTTAAAGAACCAAATATGGGATACGGGTGCTGCCAGTTCAATATGCCCCATTCTTTCTCTACGGACTTTGGCGCGGGTCACCTCTACACCGCAGCGATCGCAGACGATACCTTTGTACCTGACCCGCTTATACTTGCCGCAGTGACATTCCCAATCGCGGGTCGGCCCAAAAATCTTTTCACAAAACAGTCCTTCCCGCTCCGGTTTCAGAGTGCGATAGTTGATCGTCTCTGGCTTCTTTACCTCTCCACTGGACCAAGCCCGAATCTGTTCAGGCGACGCTAAACCAATGCGAATCCGATCAAAATTGTTGACATCCAGCAAGGGCTGTCCCTCCTTTTTGTCCTGCAACCAACTTACACCATCTTAGAAATCATCGCTATCGTTGTCATCATCATCGTTAAATTCATCAAAACCGTCCATGTCGTCCAGATCCGAGTCTAAATCAATGTCAAGGCTTTCCTCGTCCAGATCTGCATCATCCACATCAGCGAGTGCATCCTCGGCTTCTTCATCATCAAGCTCAATGTCCTCGATCTCCATCTCATCGATCTCCTCTTCGCTCTCGTCAAGATCGAGGCCCTGGTCCTGCTCAGATTCCAGATCATCCGTCTCTTCTGTTTCTCTTCGGGATTTCTTAGGCCGGATCGGCGGTTCATCTGCTTGAACACTTAAGCCAAGCTCTTTTGCCATTTCACTGATGTCTTCTTCTGCTTCCTTGATCTCAATCTCCTGTTCTTCCTCACTGAGTACTCTCACATCCAGGCACAAGCTTTGCAGTTCCTTGATCAGAACCTTAAAGGATTCGGGAACGCCTGGTTCTGGAATATTCTCGCCTTTAACTATGGCCTCATAAGTCTTGACTCTACCGACAACATCATCTGACTTGACCGTCAAGATCTCCTGCAGGGTATAGGCTGACCCGTAAGCCTCCAAAGCCCAGACTTCCATTTCACCAAACCGCTGGCCGCCAAATTGAGCTTTTCCACCTAACGGCTGCTGGGTTACGAGTGAATAAGGCCCGGTGGAGCGAGCATGAATCTTGTCGTCAACCAGGTGGGCCAGTTTGATCATGTAAATGACTCCAACTGTTACCGGATTATCAAACGGATCGCCGGTACGGCCGTCATAAAGAATAGTCTTGCCATTCCGTGACATACCTGCTTTTTCCATCGTATCCATGACTTCAATTTCAGTAGCACCGTCAAATACGGGAGTGGCAACATGAATTCCCAGATACTTGGCGGCCATGCCTAAGTGTGTCTCGAGAACCTGGCCAATGTTCATCCGTGATGGTACTCCCAAAGGATTCAAGACAATCTGAACCGGAGTGCCGTCAGGTAAGAAGGGCATATCCTCCCTGGGCAGGATCCTGGAAATGACACCCTTGTTTCCATGGCGCCCTGCCATCTTGTCACCAATGGAGATCTTACGTTTCTGGGCAACATAAACCCGAACCAGCCGGTTCACACCAGGAGAAAGCTCGTCGCCGTTATCTCTGGAGAACACCTTGACATCGACAACAATGCCGCCTTCGCCGTGGGGAACCCGCAAGGAGGTATCCCGCACCTCACGGGCCTTCTCACCGAAAATAGCCCGGAGCAAACGTTCTTCTGCGGTCAGTTCAGTTTCACCTTTGGGGGTCACCTTTCCAACCAGGATATCCCCGGGCTTGACTTCGGCTCCAATCCGGATAATGCCCCGTTCATCCAAATCCTTAAGGCTGTCTTCGCCCACATTGGGAATATCACGGGTGATTTCTTCTGGGCCTAGTTTGGTGTCCCGGGCCTGTGCTTCGTATTCTTCAATATGAATTGAGGAAAAGATGTCATCCCTCACCAATTCTTCACTAATCAAAATGGCATCTTCGAAGTTAAACCCTTCCCAAGGCATGAATGCCACCACGATGTTGCGGCCCAAAGCCAGTTCGCCTTGATCAGTTGAAGGGCCGTCCGCCAGTACAGAATTGGCCTCAACACGCTGACCCGCTGTGACAATGGGCTTCTGATTAATACAAGTCCCTTGGTTGGAACGTTCAAACTTGCGCAGCTTGTAGGTGTAGAGCTTCCCATTATCGCCGCGGACATCAATTCGCGATCCTGATACATATTCAACTATGCCTGGCACCTTGCTGAGCACCAGAGCGCCGGAGTCAACCGCTGCTTTATACTCCATTCCGGTTCCCACCAGTGGAGCTTCTGATTGCAGTAAAGGCACTGCCTGTCGCTGCATGTTAGCTCCCATCAAAGCCCGGGCTGCATCATCGTTTTCCAAAAAGGGGATTAGTGCCGTGGCGATACTGACAATCTGCTTGGGCGAGACGTCTACATAGTCTACCATGGTAGCCGGCACAATCCTGATCTCTTCCCGTTCCCGGACAGTTACCCGCTCATTGATGAAATGGCCTTTTTCATCAGTTGGTTCGTTGGCTTGGGCAATGATGTAGTTGTCTTCTTCATCAGCAGTTAAATAGGTTATTTCATCGACGACTTTCCCGTCCTCTACCCGCCGATAGGGAGTTTCTATAAAACCGTACTCATTAATTCTGGCATAGGTACATAATGATCCAATCAGGCCGATGTTGGGGCCTTCTGGCGTTTCAATGGGACACATTCTGCCATAGTGGGAGTGGTGGACGTCACGGACTTCAAAACCAGCCCGTTCCCGGGATAAGCCTCCAGGCCCCAAAGCACTTAAGCGCCTTTTATGCGTCAGTTCTGCCAAAGGATTGGTTTGATCCATGAACTGGGACAGCTGACTCGAACCAAAGAACTCCTTGATCGCCGCAACTACAGGGCGGATATTAATCAACGCCTGAGGTGTGATAATATCCACGTCCTGGATAGTCATCCGCTCTCGGACTACCCTTTCCATACGGCTGAGCCCGATGCGAAATTGATTCTGCAGAAGTTCACCCACGGATTTCAAGCGGCGGTTGCCCAAATGATCGATATCATCAGTAAAACCGATCCCATATGGCAGATTAACCAGATAGTTAATTGTAGCGAGAATATCATCTTTAAGGATCGTTTTCTCACTTTCATCTGGCTGGCTATTGCTGAATACTTTAAGCTCATCGCCTTCCTTCGTCTTGAACACAACCGATTGGACATTGGCTTTATGAATTACAGCAGCCAGTTTCCGATCAAGTTTGACGTTGGCTTCTGCTAAAATCTCCCCGGTCTCGGGATCAACTACGGGTTCGGCTGTGGTTCGGTTGGTCAGGCGTTCGGTAAGCCTCAGTTTCTTATTTATTTTATACCGCCCTACCCCACCCAAATCATAGCGCTTCGGTTCATAAAAGAGTGTTTCGAACAGACTCCTGGCGCTTTCTTCGGTAGGTGGCTCACCGGGGCGCAGTCGCTTATAAATTTCAATCAGCGCTTCCGCTTCCGATTCGGTATTATCCCGCTCCAAAGTCGCCTTGATCGCTTCCGCACCATGGTAGAGGTCGAGGATCTTGGCATTGGTCCCCACACCCAAAGCGCGGATCAATACCGTGGCTGGAATTTTACGAGTCCTGTCAATCCGAACAGTGATCACATTGTTGGAATCCATCTCAAATTCCAACCAAGCACCACGGTTCGGGATAATGCTTGCGGTGTATAAAGGTTTTCCTGATGTATCGGCAGTAAAATCGAAGTAAACACCTGGTGAACGCACTAATTGGCTGACTACAACACGCTCTGCCCCGTTAATAATGAAGGTGCCGGTCTCAGTCATTAATGGGAAGTCTCCCATAAAGACTTCCTGTTCCTTTACTTCCCCTGTTTCCTTATTAATTAGGCGCACTCTCACTTTTAGTGGTGCAGCATAGGTAACATCCCGCTCTTTGCATTGATCCACATCCCACTTGGGCTCACCTAGGGTGTAGTCGAGAAACTCCAGCACCAGATTTCCAGTAAAGTCCTGGATAGGCGAGATGTCACGAAACATTTCCAGCAGGCCTTCTTTAAGAAACCAATCAAACGACTTCCGTTGGATCTCAATCAGGTTGGGCACTTCCATGACTTCTTTGAGCTTGCCATAACTGACACGTTGTCTAAGACCTTGTTGAACGGCGACTGCCAATGGCTTTCACCTCTCCTTTTGGTTTACTACCAAGCATGATTAAAAGCAAGGGACTTTC
>Ga0004534J46558_1013034_pt1 | contig 11192 bp, 12 predicted proteins | sample BioPla1RNA1_FD_46558 | JGI IMG/M metagenome (IMG submission 46558) | reverse complement strand
TGAGCCTAAAAGAGCATGCGGGAGAAATCGTCCGTCTTGTGCGAGAAGGTTATAACAAATTTACCACCGAAGTTGATGGAGAAGAGTTCAAGATTGTCGGTGTTGAGTAGTAAGGGAGTGGTAAGAAAATGAGTGATAAGTTAAGAGAGGCGATTGAGCGAGCGGAGCGGGAGAGCCTCCCTAACAAAGCGAAAGAGAAAATGAAAAAGGATGCGAAAAAGGTAGCTGCCTACGGAGCGAACAAAGCTAAGAAAAAAGCGGTACAGAAAACAGCTCAAGGTACAAAGAAGTTGGCAAAGGGTGCTCACAAATTACTTAGTGCAAAATCGAAGACCTACGCCAAGGCAACCAAAGCGATTGCTCGTGGTTTGTCCGCGCTCAAAAATACAAAGGTTGCGGCGATGGCTGCGAAGGTGGCGGGGTTAATTAGTAAGATTATAACCTTCTTGGTGACACCGATTCTTGGGTGGGTTGTATCTGTCATACTCATTCTCTTGATTGTCGTTGTTCTGTTTTCTGGGGGTGACGACGATACCGACGACACAATCGATGATGTTATAGTCACCACCGATGAGGTAGACGGGATAGAAGATGTAGAATGGTCATTTTCGAGTCAGGAAACCGAGGAACTCTATCACTACTATCTAGAAGAAGATGTTTGCCCGCCAATCACCTACTCACCTGTTATCAGCGATGAGAGTTATGCGTCAGGTGAATGGACGGAAGAAGGTTCGACAGCATACAACAACGCTAAACTGATCTTTGATACATGGGTAGACGCTGGGTTATCAGGGGCTGCGGCGGCTGGAATTGTCGGATGGGTAAACTCCGAAGGTGGTTTCCATATGTTTGGTCGTGCCGAAGGGCATTATGCGTCCAATAACCCAGAAGAGGCATCACTTGCGTATGGTAACCTACCCGTTGTGTCCCGACCCACCTATCCCACAGGGTCGAATGGGGAGCAACAAGGTGGTGGGGGTGTGTATCAGTTTACACCATATGATAAATACGCCCCGTTAGGAAGTCCTGACTGGGAAGACCCTGTGAAAATGCACGACTACCTTTTTTCTGTTTTCCGTGACGAATTGACAAGCTCTGCATGGATACCGCAAGGCGGGAATGATATGACAGGGGAGGAAACAAGTTTCGAAGATTTTGCTCAAGAGACAGACCCTGAACGTGCCACCCTCATGTGGAACGCATATGAACGAGCAAATCAGGCTGATGTTGATCCTGAGCAGAAGAAAAGTGATGCAAGGTTTGCCTATGAAGCGTTTGGTGGTGCCGATTATACGTTCGATGCTGAGCGATTCGAAGCGACGTTTGGCGAACGAGCAGAGGATTACGTGCATACGGCAAGGGCCGCTAGTTATGACCCGTGTCATCCATCTGTTCGTGGGGGTGGTTCGTGGCGTGGTGCGGGTGGGCAACCGACCATCACAAGCGGTATGTGGACACACCCGAGATCATCGGCAATCGGCAGAGAGAGTATTCCTGACGAATTGCGTGAATACGCATTAGACCCAGAGAGTGTTGGTTTGATATTCGGTGACGGTATGAGTTGGATAAACAAATGGAAGGCGGGTAGCAGTAACGGTGGTCAATGTACACACTTAACATCGAATTTAGCCGAATTGTTATGGGAAAAAGATGGGGTGCCTATTCATAACAAGGCAGGAAACGGTCGAGCGGTCGTTGGTAACTTTGCCGCTAAATATGGAGCGGATGGTGAGTCGACAACGCCTACCGGCGGCGCAATCTTCTCGACGTCAGAAGGTTCGGCGTATTGTGGCGAGCAGAAATGCGGGCATACGGGTATTGTGAGCCATGTGTTTGATAATGGGGACTTCTTAGTCATCGAAACAAACATGGGCGGTTATTCAGGTGATGCAATCGGTAGGCCGTACACATATAGTTACCGTTATATCTCAAGGCAAAAGGCGATCGACGGAGAATTCACATTCTATGACCCATCGAAAGTCGGATTCAAATTGGTACCGGGCATCAAAAGTCTATAAAGAAAGGGGTAGATACCCCTTTCCTAATATATAAGAAGGAGCGATATACATGAAAATCGATTTGAGTAAAAATAAAAGATCGAACAATGATGAGAACAAGAAAGAGAATCCTCTAGAGAAGCTCACAGGGAAACCTACGCAAAAAGACGATGAGAAGTCACCGATCCAACAAGCGATTGAAGAGAAGGTGCCGTTTATTGCTGTTTTAACCGAGCGATTTTCTCTGAAAACGATAGCGATTGGGGCGGGTATTATTCTTTTTGTCCTGATTGCTCTGATCGGTCGGATATTTGGTGGTAGCGGGGAAGAAGAAGATTATCTAGACGATTTGGACAATTTTCCACAAGAAGAGATTGGGGGTATAGTCGAGACCGAAGCAGAACAACCAACAGATGAAGAAAGTCCAGAAGAAGAAGTGCCAGAAGAACCAGCAGAGACGGATGAAGACGTGTCAGAAATCGCGATAGAAGATGTAAAAGCGAACCTTCTCAACCCTGACAAAGATATTGAAGATCCAACAGATGCTCAGAATGTCGTATTAGAAGGGCTTAAGCATTTAGAAATGCTGGCGTCAGAAAATGGCATGTACCAACCCAAAGAAAACAAAGCGATGGGGACAACAGATACTCCTGTCGCTAATGATATCATTCTGGCGATGCAGGCAGGATATAAGGTTGATATGGAAAACTCGGAATGGACGCAAGGTTCGAAAGATTTTATCTATCAATTCGTCATTCCGATTTACAGTGATGGCGCACCAAACGGATTTTTGAGTGGAAACTACCATACGGAAACGAATGATTTTCAAGTTGTTCGTTTAGAAGGGATCGACTACTCTGCGATTGCATCACCGGGCGGGGCAAAAGGCGAAGACTTTAGCCAAGGTCCATCGGAAGAAGAGCTTGAGAACGACACGGAATAATGAGACGTACAGCAGAAAGGGTGTAAACACCAATGCGGAAACTGATAAGTAGAGCCTCAATTGGCATCACCATCACATTCATGTTGGTGATTACAAGTGTGATAGCGACGCATTTTATCAACGGTGCGGGAGTTGCCTTTGTGAAAGGTGACTCCATGAACCCAACCCTAGAAGAAGATACACTTGTTTTATATGCAAGGGTGAAAGAGATTGAGAGGTTTGATCTGGTGATTGCGCGTGACAGGCGCCACGATGATATCGTTGTGAAGCGGGTTATCGGACTTCCCGGGGAAGATGTGGCGATGATCGAAGGGATTCTCTATATAGACGGTCGAGAATATGATGAGCCCTATCTCCACGATGACAGGGACGAGTACCGACGAGAAGCTCATCGCATTCAGCTCTCAGATGGCGAATACTATATTCTCGGTGATAATAGGGACAACTCAACAGACTCCCGCTTCATCGGCCCTGTTGGACAGGACGATATCATCGGAAGAGTTCATAGGACATTCCAGATGGCAGGTGATAAAGAATGAAGGTAGATTTAAGTAGATCTGATCATACATCAGAAAAACCCGAAAAGGGTTTATTACGCACGATTATCACCAGTTTGGCTCTTGTCGCTGTAACAGGTGGACTAACATTCGGATTGGTGACACTGACAAATATCAATGCGATGGAACCTGTTGTAGTCGAGTCATACGACGTCATCAAAGATGAGCATCAAGCATTGCTAGACATGGATATTGGTGAATTCTTTGCCCAGATCGAGCGTGGGGATGCGGGAATTGGGGTACATATCCCAACAGAGAAAAAAGAGAAAAGCAAGGACGAGTTACAAGAAGAAGTGAAGATGCTCAAACAAGAATTGCAAGACGTGATCGATGATGCGACTGAAACAGAGCGGGAGTTAAAAGCTCAACTCAAAGAGACGACAAGCGATGTGTCAGAAAGTCGCAAAGAGCTAAAAGACCAGCTCGAAGATGTCATTCGAACGTCCGAAGCAACAGAACAGGCGCTTCGGGATGAAAACGAAAGGTTGACCAACCATATCAACACACAAGATGAAGTAATTCAATCGAACGCGAGAGTCATACAAGATTATACAAACACGATCAGTCAGCTTGAAGAAGCCTTGCGTTTAGCAGAAAGTCGAGAACAAGCATTGAAAGAGCGGTTAGAAGAAATGGAGGGTATTCCGGATGAAGACGCAAATCGACAGTATTAACCCATCAGCGAAGGGTCCTTTGTTCAGACGGCTGATGGTGGAAGAAAATTTAGGTTACTTGCGGGACAAGAATGGGATTATCGGTTTTGAAGTCGACCTAAATGTTGACCAAGAATTATCGGGATTCTTGCTGGTCGCCATTAAGAAGCATACTATACTTGCCTATCGTTCTGATATAGGAGAAGAGCCGAAATTAATCTTATTCCCTCCGATCGATAAGTTGTTTGACTCGACCTTTGATATGCTCGATCTGCAAGTCACGAAGTCGCTGTATACAGATAAACATTTTAATGGGAAGGTGATTGAGCGGGGTCGATTCGCGTTATCTGTTAAAGATCTGACGCCACCAGAAAAGGATATTGATATTCCAGACAGTGTGTCAGAGCAAATGGTCAAACAAATGGAAAACATTAAGGCACAATCACAACCCTTTCCAAGTGAACCTGCACCAAAACCCACGCCAGCACCGGAACCTGAGTTCCATGATGAGCCTGAATTCCATGACGAACCTCAAGACTTCGATAACTATGAAGATTTTGACAATTATAACAGTTTCGATAGTTATGAAGAACCAGAACCTGAACCAGAACCAGAGCCAGAACCTAAACCTGTTACCGATCCGCGGTCAGATCAATTGAAGGCGCAAACCTTTGAGCGTTTAGCAGATGTCGGTGATTATGTGCACTTGCATTTCAAAGTTCCAAAGACCGTTACGACTCAAGTCGTCAATAAGGCGTTGCAGAGTGATGTCGTTGCAAGAAAACAAATTGACAGTAAACAATTAGCCGTGATGTTGTTCTGTAAGCTGTTTGATGAAGGTAAGGTTTAAGAAGGGGAGATACATGTGGCAAAAACACCGAGCAAAAATCGAAACATCGTGATCAAGTCACAATTTAATATTAACGGCTCTCGTGGTAAAAATGTCGGCTCATTTATCTCTGACTATGTGGCACGGGAGAATGCGACAGACGCCTCGATGGCCTACTTGCCACCGCTCGACCGTGCCATGGTTCCCGGTGACGGGGTCGCCTTCACCCTAGACCAGACAGCGATTAGTAAAGACGAGACGTTGTATTTAGCCTCGAAGGTGCAGGGCTACCATGACCAAGGTGATCGAGCGATCGAACAACTAGTCATCTCCTTTGCGCCGGATTACCTTTACGAGCAAGGTCTTGTACCTGAGCATGTCACGGTTCATGAAAAAGGAGACTATCGTTATAACTACGATGATATTCGTCTCCGACACGCGGTTCGAGCAGGGATTCATGCGATGATCGAAAACGAAGATTATTACAATGGGAATATGGTAGCGGCGATTCAAAGCGATACCTTGCATTTGCATGTCCATGCCGTTGTGTATGAGGACTTTCATAAGATCTCTCGTAAACGTGGAAAAGAAGAGCGGGGTATATTGAGACAGTCGTCGCTGAACCGATTGGTCTATCATATCGATCGACAGTTAGAAGATACGAAAGACTTGTCTGTTGTACCGACACAGCGATTACTCACACCCGAAACATTAGACGAACGTCGATATGAACATGTTGAAATGGAAGAACCGAATTTAGAGTATGTGAACCATTATCTGAGACTGATTGAAGAGAAGCAACGTGAAGAGTTGGCGAGAAAAGATGAAGTAGCGGATCAAGTGGATCAATTGGTTCGTGACATTCGCCTACCAAACGAAAGAGAACTGGGGGAGTGATGACATGCTAAGGCTAATTGTGCGTGCGGCCTTTGAGGCATTGATGATTTCGGGATTGGTTGCTGTCCCATTGTTAATACCGATAGTGGTCAGATGGATGATCGACTGCCATGTGGACAGGTGGGTGCGTATACATCTTCTACCTGAAGTATCAAAAGAGCGTATCAGTTAGATACGCTCTTTTTATCTGTTTAAACCGTCTCGATACTTATTTGCGTCTTGTGACGATTGGAACTGCTGTTTGTACTTATCACGCTCATTCAACGTATCGACCAAGCTCGCCATCGATTGTTTGTTCTTGTTAATCTCGTCTGCATGCGGAATGGCCCCTTTGGATGTTCTGTCTAAGAGAGCAAGGATCATTGCGATACCTGCGTTCGCACTATCGATCTTTTTCACGATCTCTTCGTCTTGTTTGACAGTGACAGACGTCTGTTTCAAGTCTGGGGTAAAGACAACGGCGAATGCTTTTGCGGGTAGCTGTAACCGCTTCGGATAGATCGCCTCGATGATGGTTGATTGCTCTCCGTACGATAGCGATAACAGCATAAGCGAAATCATCGCCCAAGAACCATGCAACAACGGTTCCACATTGACGAAGCGGATAAGATGTACATCACCTTCGTGAATAATTTCCTTGTTGACAGGATCGGTCAAGGCGTCCGCCAAACCCGTAATGATCATCTCTGCAATGAGCTTCGGCTTCTTGTTGTTCGGAAGGGCTGTGATTTCATCGAGTCGAGGAGTAACCAGATTTGGAACGATATCACCTAACAACTCGTCTAAATTAATTTGGCCTTCGTATGGCTTATCTTCCATCTGTATCACCCGTCCTTTCGACAACTAGCTCGGTCAATTCTTCAATGTATGTGGTACGGTCATCGATTAGTCCGATGGTTTGAGCGATATGCATGTTACTCGCAAGTAATTGATTGATACGCTCTAACACTAAATCTGGAGCCGAATGATTGCGGTCTTGTCGTTCAAAAAAGTTTTTTAGCGCTGCTTCCACGACATCCCCCATTGAAATCCCGTCATGATTATCGCAATAATCTTGCAATCGGGCTTTAGTCGAATGCATGATGGTCACATTGAGTCGTGCGTCTTTTGCCATTTTTTAATCACCTCATCAACAGTATAGCACGACAGATAGCGACTCGGGTAGATGGTCAGGTGGTTATCGATGACGATATAGGGTGTGTTATGATGATAGATATAATGAATGGAAAGGTGATATGATGTCAGAGAAAAGAAAGCTAGACCAAGAGACAGTTGACAAGATGTTACTTATGAGACCACCTTCGAGAATGCTAACCTGACAGGTGCGAACCTCAGAAACGCTCGACTAGAAGACGTGAACCTGTCTCACGCTGAATTCAAAGATGTAGACTTATCTAGTACAACTATTATCGATTCAATATATGATCATACAAAGAATCTGGACCTATCAGAATCGAATGAACCGGAAGCATATTCAAATGTCGAACTGTCAGATGATGACCTGTCGGACTTGAATGATGTTAAGAAAGGCTTAGAGCTATGATGATAGATAAGATGCGGGGTTATTATCCTGCATCTTTTAAACAGGAGTGGATCATATGACGTTTAAGTCAGACAACACAAAAACAGAATTTTATATAACCGTCTCCTTGATACTGACATTTGTGATTTTAGGGGTGTTTGTTATCATTGAAACGATTAACGGGTCAGATGACGAATTGTACAAACAAATATTAGCACTTGTGTTTGCGACAGTTATACCAATCATATTGATAAACCAATTCAAAGAAGCTTTCTTTGTTATCACTTTTGAAGAAAAAGGTTTCCGATATAAATGCAAATTCTTCAAAGAAAAGTTTATCTATTATGAAGATGTTAAAGATTTGCAGATGATCAAATCAAGAGTTACAAGCTATTATATGTATGTTATAAAAGTTGTCCCATATAAAGGACGTTCTGCAAAGTTCAATGTAACGAATGCAATAAGGCTAGGAGAACAATATAAGTTTGTAAGGGAAATGGAGAAAAGGGTTGGAATGAAAGCCGAGATAAGAAAAGGATCTGCATTTGTCGATTCGAGCAACATGAAGGACGATATGACGTATCCAGATGTCGATCCGAAAGATTTGTAGAGAAATTATAGATGAGTGTGGGGTATGTTATCCCGCACTCTTTTTGTGTTTGATAGGTTATTGAGCATGTCATGTTTCTATGGTATGGTAGATATATATTATAATAGAAAGTTGGGGAAAAGAATGACGAGAACAAGAGAAACAGACAGAAGTGAACTATACAAAGGGATTGAAGCAATTGCGGATGATTTACGTGGAAGTGTGGATGGCTGGGACTTCAAGCAGTACGTTTTAGGGTTTTTATTTTATCGCTACATATCTGAGCGGTTGCGTGATGATATCAATAAAAAAGAGATTGAGGGTGGAGCAGAAGAGACATTTGATTACAAGGATCTATCAGATGAAGCTGTTGAGCTTGAGCCCGAAGATGATGAGGAGATTAGTGACAAAGAAGACATTGTTGACACATACGGCTTCTTTATTAAGCCGAGTCATTTATTCCACAATGTTGTCGAGCGTGCGAGTGAGACAGATGACCTGAATGTCGAGCTGCGTGAGATATTTGATAGTATCATCGAATCATCGATTGGGACAAAATCGGAAGATAATCTAAAAGGGTTGTTTGATGATATCGATACGAACAGTACGAAATTAGGTGGAACAGTAGCTGAGCGTAATAAAAGATTGGTCGACATTCTAAACGGTATCAACTCGATTAATTTTGGTGATTACGGAGACCGCAAAATCGACCTGTTCGGGGACGCTTACGAGCATTTGATGGCAATGTATGCAAAGAATGCCGGGCGTAGTGGTGGCGAGTATTTTACCCCGCAAGAAGTGTCTGAATTACTGACTAAGTTATCGTTAAATGGCCGTACAAAAGTAAACAAGGTTTACGACCCGACATGTGGTTCTGGCTCACTCTTATTGCAATCAGCGAAGATATTAGGTGTTGATGGTGTCGAAGACGGTTACTTCGGACAAGAGTTGAACTATACAACCTATAACCTATGTCGAATCAACATGTTCTTACACAATATCGGATATGATAAATTTACCATTGCACATGGTGACACACTGAAAAACCATCTATTAAAGAGTAAGGAACCATTCGATGTGATTGTGAGTAACCCACCATACTCGATTAAATGGGATTCAGATGATGATCCAACATTAAAGAATGACAGTCGCTATACACCAGCAGGTGTACTTGCACCAAAGGGTAAGGCGGACCTAGCCTTTGTTATGCATATCTTGAGCGTACTCAGTGAAAAAGGGATTGCGAGTGTTGTATCCTTCCCGGGTGTGTTGTATCGTGGTGGTCGTGAGAAGACGATCCGTGAGTATCTGGTCAAGAACAGTTTTGTTGATGCGATCATTGAACTACCAAGTGACCTGTTTTACGGGACGAGTATTAGTACATGTATCATGGTGTTGCGTAAAGACAAAACAGATGACAAAGTGACTTTTATCGATGCAAGTGCAGACTTCGTGAAAGTGACGAATGCGAACAAATTATCAGATAAAAACATTGCTGATATTCTAGCATACTACCAAAACGGTGAAGATGTCGATCATAAGGTTCGCAGAGTCGGTAAAGACGAAATCGAAAAACATGACTATGACCTATCGGTATCAACGTATGTCGAGAAAGAAGACTTACGCGAAATCATAGATATTGATGAGTTAAATAATCAAATCAACTCGGTCGTTGGGCGTATTGATACATTACGTGACGAAATCAATGCAATTGTGGGTGAGATTAATGGGTAAATTAGAAGAAATGAAAGAAAGGTTAGATCGGCTTCACCGAAGAGGTGTGTTGCATATGCCACTTGAAGACTTTATTGATTTTACTCAATCAACTATTACACGAGACGAGCTCCAATCAATCACGTCTCGTGTAGTAACTGCGACAGACGAAACCACGTCTACGATCTATTTATCCGAACCAGACAGCGATGGGTTTTCAGATCGACCGAAGATTGTGCTGAAGAGGCGACCAGAGTATGAGATCGAGTTTAATTTTGTTAGATATGTGTTAGACTCGACACCATTCAAAGAGCAAGTCGGTACGCTAGATATTCCTGTGCCTGCTCTAAGGTTACAGCATGAGATTGCTGAGTTGATCGATGAGTACGAAGATGAACGAGATAATTTATTAAACTTTAAACGGATACGGGGGATATAAGATGAGTAGATTAGAAGAATTGATAGCGGAACATTGTCCTGATGGCGTGGAGTATGTGGCGTTGGGGGATGTTGTGAAAATGGAACGTGGTCGAGTGATCACAAGAAAGGATAGAGTGGACGGAGATATCCCAGTTATTTCGGCAGGGCCGGAGCCTATCTTTAAGCATAACGAATACAATCGAGATGGCCAATACATTACCGTTTCTAGTAGTGGTGTTAATGCAGGTTATGTAGGGTATTGGGATGGTCAGATATATGTATCAGATGCTTTTTCACTATGTAGTAAGGATGAACAAAAGGTAAATATTAAGTATATATACTATCTGTTAAAAAATAAGCAAAATTTCATATATAGCAGACAAAAAGGTGCAGGTATACCGCACGTATATATGAACGATATCAAACCTATCCAAATCCCATTACCACCTATCGAGGTGCAAAATGAGATTGCTAGAATCCTAGACACGTTCACCGAACTTACGCAAGAGCTTACGCAAGAGCTTACGCAAGAGCGCGAACTTAGAGAAAAGCAATATAACTATTACCGAGACACACTCTTGACCTTTGGTGATGATGTTGAGGTGAAGAAGTTGGGTGATATTTGTGAGATTGTTCGTGGTGAGAGAGTTACTAAAGGCCAATTAGCTGTTGATGGGGAATATCCTGTTGTGAGTGGCGGGACAGGTTATATGGGGTATTTTGATACGTTTAACCGTGAAGGTGAAAATATCACCATAGCTCAATATGGTAGCGCTGGTACAATAATGTGGCATGATTATAAATTCTGGGCTAATGATGTATGTTATACAGTAATACCGAAAGATGACACTTTGAATAAGCGGTATCTGTACTATGTGATTATGTCTAAAGAAAATGCTATCTCTTCGATGGTTAATCGTAACGCTTTCCCTTACAGTCTGTCTCGGGATAGCTTGAACCTATTAACAATCCCTATCCCACCTATCGAAGTCCAGAACGAAATTGTCGCTATCCTAGACCGCTTCAATACTCTAGCAAATGACATCGACCATGGGCTACCGAAAGAAATCGA
>Ga0004534J46558_1001339_pt1 | contig 11192 bp, 3 predicted proteins | sample BioPla1RNA1_FD_46558 | JGI IMG/M metagenome (IMG submission 46558) | reverse complement strand
CATACATGGTCGGTCCAGCGACCGACCCTACCAGCGGCGCTAAGGGCAAGCGCCCCTACATACAAAAGAGCCCCGCAGGACAATTCCCACGGGGCTCATTTTATTCAGCTCGTGTGAAGCGGATTACTTCATCAGTATCATCTTCTTGGAGCTGCTGTATTTACCGGCGGTCATCTTGTAGTAGTAGACTCCGCTGGATACAGGACGGTTGTTGTTGTCAACGCCAGTCCAGACCACCTTGTGGTGTCCGGCAGCCTTGTTTTCGTTCACGAGTGTACGAACCAGTTGGCCTCTGACGTTGTAGACTTCGATCTTCACATTCTCGCCTTGGCTGAGGCTGTAAGAGATCGTGGTCTCGGGGTTGAAGGGGTTGGGGTAGTTGCTGTTCAGAGCGGTGCTGAGTGCAGGGACGGTAGGATCGTCTATACTATCGGATCCGCGCACAGCCACGTCATCTATCATCAGCATGAATGCATCGTTGGAGATGCAGTGGATACCAATGTAGATGGGAGTATTGGAATACTGTGCCAGATCATAGGTATACTTGGTCCATGTCGTTGTGGGAACGACCGGAGCATCTCCGCTGACGTAGGTGAAGTCTGCGGGGTTGGTTCCGGTTGTGGAAACACCAACTTTGAATCTTTCGGTATAGCCGGAAGAGATTGCAGCTGCCCAGAACGAGATTTCTGATACACCGTTGATCTGAGGTGTGATCATCCAGTCATCGTTTGGTCCGGGGTTGGCAGCAATACAAGCGGCAAACTTAACTCCACCGTGTGCAGGCAGATCCAATGCGGGTGCGCAGGTAGTGGGGTTGAAGATAATGAACGCTTGCGGCTGCTCAGTGTTCGGGAACTGAACTTGCTGGTCAGGGCCTGCTGAGATTCCCCAAGTAGCCATTTGATCCACGTCCACGAGTGTCCATGGAGCAAAGTTGATGGAGAAGTCATCGTGAGCCTCAAATCCATCCTCGAAGAGGGTTACCATCGGAGGCAGGGTGAAGTTGAGGGTAGTGGTCTGTCCAGTGGTCACAACCACGTTGTGTTGCGTCACGGAAGCATAGTCAGGATGGCTGGCAGTCACTGAGTGAGTTCCAGCAATCACTTGCATACTGTAGGCGCCATTGTTGTTTGTGGTTGTGGTGTATCCGGCGCAGGTAACGGTTGCACCGGGGATGGTAGCATTTTCTGTGTTAAGAACGATTCCAACGATCGTGCCGATCTGAGTGATCTTGGGCAGAGGGTTGGAAAGCGCTGCAGGGGAAGCGGCTCCACCGGTGTAGATGGCTTTGACAGCCCATTTGTAGGTGCCGTCGGCCACGTTTGCCCAGCCAGTATCCTGGAAGCCAGTTGCACTGATGGGGTTGTCGGTGAGCGAGACCCAAGAGGATTCGTTGGTCTCTTGTCCTTGCTGCAAGCGCCAGACGCGGTAGCCTTCGAGAGCACGATTGCCTTCGTCAGATCTGGTGGGTATGGTTCTGGTCATACCGGCATCTGAACGCTGGACTCCGCTTCTCGTTGCAAAGTCACTCATGTTGAATGCGATGGTCTTGGAAGCGCTTTCGACTCTTACGTTGTCTACAAACCAGACATACCACAAGCCGTCACCGGGTGCACTCTGGGCGTTGAACGCCAGCTTGATTGCCTGTCCGGAATAGTCTGACAGAGACACTGTGATAGGTGTCTGGTAGCGGTTCCAATCGCCAGTGGTGAGGGTAGAAGCATCCCAGAGTTCCGTCCAGGTGTTTCCACCATCGGTGCTGACTTTCACGTAGTAGTGATCGCTGTAGGTACTTCCTTCGAATACGTAGGTATCAAAGACCATCTGGCCATCGTAGGGGCAGTTAAATTCAGGTGTGATGAGCCATTCGTCTTGGTAATTGTATCCCCACCACAAGCCGGTTTGCCATTGTCCATCTGAAGGTGGTACGGCAGGAGTGAGCTCAACTGTTCCCATACGGGTCCAGGTGGGTCCAACTCCCAAAGCACCGGTATCGGTGGTATTGGTAACGACTTGAGTCCAGTCTGTGGGCGGGAAGGTATCGTTTTCGAAGCTTTCTTCAAATCCCACACCGCCGGATCCGGGCTCCATCCAGGTGATGTTGACGTTGGGGGAGACTTCTTCAGCAACCACTCCAACGGGTGGATTGGTCAGCTCGGTAAGCACAAAGTCCTGGGTTGTGGTCTGCATTCCCACTATCACCACGCCAGCCTGGCTGGAAGGTTGATAGTTGGGCTTGCTGCAGATCACGTTGTAAGTACCGGCATAGACGCTGACACTGTACACGCCCTGTGCGTTTGTGGTTCCGCTATAATCTCCTGCCACGATGGTAGCATCTTCGATGGGCAGGTTTGTACCGAATTCAGTAACTGTTCCGGTGAGCACACCCATCATGCCTTTGTGGATCTCGTTAGAGAAGGCGGGATCTGAATATACGTTGTTTGTGTAAACAGCTTTAACTGCATATTTGTAAACACCGGAGGGCAGAGGTTGCCAGGCGGTGTCTGTGTAGTTTGTAGGTGTAATATTGGATGTGGTCAAAGAGGTCCAAGCAGATTCGTTGGCTTCTTGTCCCTGCAGCAAACGCCAGACTCTGTAGCCGATGATTACGCGGTCGTTCTTGGTTTCAGGAACGCTGACGTGTTCTTCTACGAGGTCAGGGTTCAGCATCTGAGCTTTGCTGGCAGGCAGTGTGATGCCGGTGTTGTACATCGCAAGGTTGCGATTGCTCTGCTCTTTTGACAGACTCTTGACGGTGAAGTCACTGCTATTGAACTTGAGGGTCATGTCGGGGTTTCCGATGTGTACGTTATCGATAAACCACACATACCACAATCCATCACCGGGTGCACTCTGAGCGTTGAAGGCCAGCTTGATTTGCTGTCCTGAATAGGCTGACAGGGGCACAGTGATGGGATCAGTATAGTTGTTCCAGGCACCTGTTGTAATGGCTGTAGCGTCCCAAAGGACTGTCCAGGTGGCTCCATCGTCGGTGCTGATCTTCACATAGTAGTGGTCATCATGGGTGCTACCATAGTAGACATAAGAGTCAAATGTGAGCGCACCGTTGGGAGGGCACACAAACTGAGGTGTGATCAGCCATTCGTCTTGGTAGTCATATCCCCACCACAGGCCGGCTTGCCACTCGCCACTGGCTGGTGGTACTGCGGGTGAGAGCTCGACGGTACCAAAGCGGCACCAGGTGGGTCCAACTCCCAAAGCACCGGTATCGGTGGTGTTGGTGATGACTTGAGTCCAATCTGTAGGCGGGAAGGTGGCATCTTCAAAGCCTTCGGTAATTTCGATGGCGTTTGGATCCGGAGCTTCCCAGGTCACGTTCACTTGGGTGAAGGTGTCGTTTTCAACAGCCTGTACGCCATATGGAGGGAAGGCAATTTCGGTGAGCACAAAGTTCTGGGTAGTTGTTTGTGTTCCGACTATTACTACTCCGGGTTGGGTTGCGAGCTGGTATTCAGCCTTGAAGCAGGTAACATCATAGGTACCGGCATAAACTCTGAAGCTGAACACGCCCTGGGCGTTACTGGTTCCACTGTATTCGCCAGCGGTGATGACAGCGCCTTCGACAGGTTGGTTTGTGCCAAAGTCGGTCACGGTTCCGGTAAGTGTGCCCATCATGCCTTTGTGGATCTCGTTGGAGAAGGCAGGCATGGAGTATACGTCGTTTGTGTAAGCAGCTTTCACTGCGAATTTATAAACACCGGAGGGCAGAGGTTGCCAGGCGGTGTCTGTGTAGTTTGTATTTGTAATGATGGAGGGGGTCAGAGAGGTCCACTCAGATTCGTTTTCCTCTTGGCCTTGCAGCAAGCGCCAGACTTTGTAGCCGGTCATCACGCGGTCGTTCTTGGTTTCGGGAACGTTGAGACGTCCTTCCACGAGGTCAGGGTTCAGCATCTTGGCTTTGCTGGTGGGCAGTGTGGCGCCGGTGTTGTACAGCGCAAAGCTGTTGTTAGCTGAGTTTGACTGGACAACGAGGTCGCTGCTGTTGAATTTGAGGGTCATATCGGGGTTGCCGATGTGGACGTTATCGATAAACCACACATACCACAATCCGTCACCGGGTGCGCTCTGAGCGTTGAAGGCCAGCTTGATTTGCTGTCCTGTATAGGCTGTCAGGGGCACGGTGATGGGAGCGGTATAGTTGTTCCATTCACCGGTGAGGGCTGTAGCGTCCCAAAGAACTGTCCAGGTGTTTCCGCCGTCGGTGCTCACTTTGACGTAGTAGTGGTCATCATGGGTGCTACCATAGTAGACATAGGAGTCAAAGGTAAGTGCGCCGTTGGGAGGACAGTTAAATTGAGGTGTGATCAGCCATTCGTCTTGGTAATCATATCCCCACCACAAGCCGGCTTGCCAATCGCCTTCGGTTGGTGGAACCGGGGGTGTAAGAGCGACAGTTCCCATGCGGGTCCAGGTGGGGCCAACTCCCATAGCACCGGTATCGGTGGTATTGGTGATGGTCTGAGTCCAGTCTGTGGGAGGGAATGTGTCGTTTTCAAAGCCTTCGGTAATATCGATGGCGTTTGGATCCGGAGCTTCCCAGGTCACTGCAACTTGAGTTGCGGCGTCGTTTTCAACAGCCTGTACGCCATATGGAGGGAAGGCAACTTCGTTTACGATGATGTCGCCCATGTTGAGATCGGTTGTGCCGACCACTGCTTCACCGGTTGCCACTTGGTAACCTGTAGCATTTGCCACATATTGATATGTCTGGCTGGCAAACACGTTGTTAATGGTGAATTGGCCTTGGGCGTTTGTGGTGGCGCTGTAGGGCTCATAACCGCTGAGGGTAATGGTAGCGTCGGCGAGACCCACGGTGGGTTGATCGCTTCCTACGATGCGGCCGGTCACTGTCACCTGAGGCAGCAGGGCGATATTGAAGTTTTGGGTAGTGGTCTGATCTTCCACGATGGTCACGGTTTGGGTATCCACAGTGTAACCGTGTTTGGTGGCAGAAACAGTCTGTGCCCCTTCATAGATGTAGGGGAAGCTGTAGGTTCCGTCAGCACCGGTGGTGTAGACCAGGGAGCTGTTGGCAACGGACACGGTTGCTCCCTCGATGGGAGTGTTGCCGGGACCGTAGACGGTTCCGTTCAGGGCGCCCATTCCTTCAGTCACCACGAAGAAGGTGGTCTTGGGGAAGGCGTCTACAGCGGTTCCTGCGTCTGGGTTGTTGGGATCATATTCGGTGGAGTCAGCTCTGAGATAACGAGAGCGGTTTGCCACTGGGCCGGACTGCGTGACAAAGTGGTTTGTCGAGGCATAGTATTGGGTGTCCATGCAGCGGTTGGTCATCATCACGATGTTTCCACCGCCATAAACCCAGGGTGGATCAACGGGGATGAAGATATCGTTGCTTCCGTTGGGGAAGACGATATTGCCGTCGAATACCAAATCCATCTCTGTTGCGGGGATGAAGCCGCCGGAGAGGTCTGTCTGAGGTGTTTCAGCCAACCAAACCTTGACGGGCTTGCTGCCAACATCCTGGGTAAAGCTGTTGTAGAATTGGATACCTGAGATCACGCCACCAATGTTCATCTCAGATGCCTGGTAGATGGTCTCAAACAGGGAGTTTTTCCAATAGAAATCGAAGGGATAACGATCGGTTGAGCCACCATCTCCCACGGTCACAGTTACCACGCCGGCAGCCTGGACTGAGACGCTCAAGGGCAGGGATTGGTTGTTTGTATCAATTTGGTCTCCAGCCATGATCACTTGGGCCACAAGGCTCACTGTACCGGTGGTAGCAGGAGTCCAGGGAAGTGAAATTTCCAGAGTTTGCTGACTCTGAATGGCGGGGCCATTTACGCTGGCCAGCTCGACGTCTCCCATCATCAGTTTCACCTGATAGTTGTTTTCAGTGCTGGCGCCATTGTTTTTCACTGTGGCGATATAGTTTTCAGCAGTACCAACGCTGGGCGTGGTATTTCCGGTGAGGGAAAGCACACCGAGGTCATGCTGAATAGCCTGTCCAGTGTAGAAGAATGTTGTCTGAGGGAATTGACCAGTGAGGCTTCCACCTGTGGGGTTGGCAGGATCGTTTGCAGTGCTGTCGTTCATGTAGTTACGGGCACGGCTGCTGCCGACGGTCTGACACTTGAAATAGTCAGAGGAAGACCACCACTGTGTGTCTGTAGGACGCTGCACCATCATCACCAGGTTTCCGGGGGTGTAGTTGAAGGGAGTCTGCAGAGCGATGGTAATCGTGTTTTGACCTGCAGGGTAATCGACGTTGCCGTCAAATACCAGCGTCATCTCGGTGGAAGGAATCCAGCCGGCACTGAGGTCCAAGAGGTTGGTGTTGCCCATCCAGATCTTGGTGGCACCGGTGGGGCTGTTGGAGTTGAATTGGTTGTAAAATGCGATACTGTTGATGGTTCCACTCAGGATACCCAGCTCATCCGGATAGTACAAGCATTGATAGAGTGAGTTTTTGTAGTAGAAATCCATCGGTATACGTGCAAGTTGGTCACCTGTACCTATTGTAACTGCACTTGTGCCTGTAGGCTGAACCGACAGGTCCAAAGGTGCAGTTTCGTCGTTGACAGGGAATTCATCTCCCGCCAACACCACTTTACCATAAATGCTCATCGCACCGGCAGTGGTGGGTGTCCAGGGGATGATAACTTCTGCGGTCTCCAAGCTTGCGAGGGTGGGGCCTGCAACGCTTGCCAACTCGGTGGTTCCGCTCATCAGCTTCACCTGGTAGGTGCTCTGAGTAGCGGTGCCGTTGTTTTTGACGCCGATTGTGTAGTTGTAAGAAGTTCCCGCGGTGGGAGTGGTGTTTCCACTGATGGAAATAGCACCAAGGTCATTCACGATAGTAACAGGTGTGTAGGTGATTTTGATCATCGGGAATTGACCTGTGGCAGTGCCTCCGGGAGGGCTGTTGGGGTCAACTTCTCCGCTGTCGGCTCTGTGATAGCGAGCACGGTCGGTGCCAATCGTTTGGCACTTGAAATAGCTTGAAGAACTGAAATAGGCATCGTCCATGGGGCGTTGCACCAGCAACACCAGGTTGCCAGGTGTGTGCGTGTAGGACGTCTGCAATGTGATAGAAATGGCGTTTTCCCCTGCGGGATAGTCCACGTTTCCGTCGAACACCAGGGTAAGCTGGTTGGCAGGGATGTAGCCGGTGCTGAGGTCTGACTGGCTGGTAGTGCCAAGCCAAATCTTGGTGGGTTTCCCAGTCAGGCCTTCAGGGAAGTTGTTGTAAAACTCGAGCGCAGTAATTGTGCCGCTGGTAAATCCCAGCTCATCCGGATAGTACAAGGTTTGATACAACGATGTCTTCCAGAAGAAGTCCATTGGATAACGAGCAGTCTGATCGCCTGTTCCGATGGTGACGGTCTCTGCAAAAGAGGGTACCATCAAACCAAGCATGAACATCACTACGAGGAGTAATGATAGACGTTTCATCATAGGTTTCTCCTTTGTTTATTTGGTTTCTATAATGTCTTTGTCGTTTGGAGTACTGATATCACGGCCACAAATCAGCAGAAGACACCGCAAAACTCAGTACACCGGTTACTATAAAAAAAGCCTGTGATACAAGCTAAGTCAAATAAGCAGACAGAGGCTTTTTTGTCAAGCAAGAAATTCAATTAATCTGAATAATGTGCAAGAAGAGCTCGATGGAACCGATAAGTCCGCCTCCGAGTGCCGGACAAGTCCCAAAGCCCCACACCCTTTGTCAGACCCTAAAAATCAGGCGCACCCGCACGGGGCACGCCTGTTTTCACAAAGGGAGAATTATGAGTTATTGTATTACGATTTCCTTTTGTGGAGAGGCTTCCCGCTTGGGTATCGACAAGCGCAGGATGCCATCTTCCATCTTAGCGCTGATCTTTGCAACGTCGGCATTATCGGGCAGCAAGAGGTTGCGGCGGTAGTTGCCACTGTAACGCTCGCAGCGATACAGGGTTCCTTCCTGTTCCTCGCTCTTGCTCTCGACGTTTGCCTCGATCAAAAGCTGGTTGTCATGAATGGATATTTTTACGTTGTCTTTCTTGAATCCGGGCAGGTTTGCCAAGACCTCATATTCTTTCTCATGTTCCACGATATCCATGGCCATGGCTCTGAAGTTTGCATCATCATTGCTTTCCTCTTCGAAAGCACGGTTGAAGAACTCATCGAAGAGGCTGATCATGTTACTTCTGCGTAGTTGGTTACGACGAAATGGTGTAAGCATCATTGTTTCAGCTCCTTTCATTATTGTTTTGTTTTGTTTGTATAGATATGATAACCGAGTTCTTCGGAAAGGCAAGCACAAAATTAGCAGTCCGACGTGCAGACTGCTAATATGGATGACCCTACATGGTGAAGTATAAGACTATCTAACGCATAAACAAGACCTTACGAGTCTCAACAAAATCACCACTCTCCATCCTGCAGAAGTAAATTCCTTCAGAAATCTGCCTGCCCTGATCATCACGTCCGTCCCATTTGAGGGTAAGGTTGTTGCCGGCCGGCAGGCCCTGATGCAGCGTGCGTACCAATTGACCGCGCAGGTTGAAAACCTTCACGCTCAAGGTCTGATCCCTGTGCTTCACACTCACCGGAATGGAAGTGGATTGTTTGAAGGGATTGGGGAAGTTTGCCTGCAGCGCATTGGTCAAAACCGGGGCATGCGGATCATCGTTGTCCGTGATCTCACCGGCTTTAAACCTGTAGATGGGCGAGTAGTTGCTGTATCCCACCGAGTTTTTGGCTGCCACTCTCCAATAGTAGTTGGTTTGAGGCACCAGGTCGCTTACGGTGAAGAAGATATCCGGAACATCATCATAGACGTCCATTTCGCCGCTGAAGTAGGAATTGGTGCTGATCTGCAGCTTATAGCCCGTGGCAATCTCGCTCCTCGTCCAGTTGAAGGTGACGGGTATTCCCACATCGCTGCTCATATGAGCCGGTGCGATCAATCTGGGCGCCAGCGGCAGTTCAGTTGCCTCACCCGTGGTGAAGGTAAAGGTATTTGTAAAGGGGCCATGTCCCATCTCGGGTGCCACAGCCGCCACCCTCCAATAGTAGGTGGTGTGTGCGCTGAGGCGATTTACCTGATAGAAGTTTGCCCCCAGCCCGTCATAATTGACCAGATTGCACAGGAAGTCGCTATCTGCGGCCAGTTGGAAGTGGTAGCCGATAGCTCCCGGCACCGCTTGCCAGGTGACGCGTGGATTGGTGGGCACTCCTGTAGCCCCATCCTCGGGGAAGACGGCTTCCGGAGAGATCAGTTCATCTATTATAGTAAAGGGATAGTAGTTTGAATCGGATTGGCCTGTGGCTATCTGCGTGATGCGGATATGCATCGCCTGGCTGTTGTTCACCTGTGGAATGTTGTTCCACATATAGCTGCCGGTGTTGTGCACGTTTGTAGCGATCTCGGTCCAGTTTTCGCCGCCATCGCTGCTATACTCCAGTTTCACCGTTCCCGTGGTGTATCTGCTCGCCCAGGTGATCTCTTTGTTGGAGCCGCTAAACCACACTTCGCCACCATGCGGTGAGGTGAGCTGAATCGTGGAAATCTTCACTTTGAAGCTGATGGTATCGCCCGCCTCGCCTATATCAAAGACGTTCAGGCCTCCTGCTGAGCCATTGCCCAGAAAGCCGTTTGGCTGTGTAGCTTCGCTGATCTCGGTGCGTCCGCTCTGCTGGGAAAAGGCGGCCTGATTCAGGCTTCCGTTCACGGTATTTGTTCCGCCCGGTCTATAGATATAGAGCTCATCGGGTGGGCCATTGGCGTTACCGTTTTCCCTCGAATCCAATCTATACACCAGCAAGCCGCTGCCCGGCAGGTTGCCATCATACATCCCATGCGGCTTCCTGTATTCCAGCACGTAGTGTTCGCCGGTGCGCCAGCTACTGATGCGGTAGATATTGTTTGTGGAAGAAGAAGCCACCGGATGCAGCGTATAAGTGCCGGACTCGGTGATGGTGGGCACGCTGTCTATCCACTCGCCATACCTGTATTTCATCCACACGCTCATGTGTTGCGGCGGATTTTGGTTGCCGGCCATCAGGTCCCACCTTCCGATCGGATCGATGGTATTATCATAGTATCTATAAAGATCGGGAGCGCCCAGGCTGTGGAACATCTCGTGCGCCAATACGCTGGCTCCGGAGCTGCCCAGCGAGGTCTCCAGCTGGAAGTTGAAGTCCCACACCTGCTTGCCATGAATATAAGCCGAAGCAGCGTAAAGCACCCAACGATGCGGCCAGAGCAGTTCCGCCCAGCCATCCGGCTGTCCCTGGATGATGAAGCAGACGTTATCCACATAGCCGTCGTTATCTCCATCAATCACCAAAGTGGTGGGAATCTGCGAGCTCACTCCATTCACCGCCCTCACCAGCATCTCCTGCTCGCGCTGCGTACGCTGATCATCCCCGGAATAGCCATTGGGGTTGGAGTAGCTATAGGGCTGGAAGTAGCTGCGCGGATAGCTATCCGTATAGGCCACCACCAGGTCTCCATTGGGCTCGGGGTAGTAGAAGGAATCCACATTCAGCAGGCCATAGGATGCTGCCTGAAAGTAGTTCTTCATCGAATTGGCTCCCTCTTCCGAGGCGTTGAAGATCTGCTGATAATAACCAAACGGTGCACTAAAATCCGGGCTGTCGGCAAACTTGATAAAGATCACGACGTTGTTGAATTGACCCACATGCGGGCTGCGTCCATTGGAGTAATCCCGCATCTGCGCATAGCGATCATACTTGGTTTTGATCTCTGCCTCGCTCAGGTTCAAGCCCGGCTCGATGCTGCGCATATTCGGGCTGTCTCTGCCCACCAATAAACCCGAGGGAACCAGGCTGCCACGCTCCTGCATGGCATAGACGTAGGCTCCGCTATCATCTCTTACAATAGTATAATTGTCCCCATCATGCAGCCAGTTGTGAAATTCATCACCGCTGGCATAGATGTTGATCCGGCTTCCATCCGGCTGAGTTGCCTCAATCGGCAGGAAGCTGTGGGGTGCGGCCACTAAGCTGTTGACGACCAGGATCAAAACCAGGATCGTCAGATTGAAGACTTTTCTCATTGTTCCTCTATATATATTGTTATAGTATTTTCCATGCTTGCCACTGTGAAGATCACCGCTACAGAGCCTTCCGACGCGCTGTCGCCGGTCATCTTTCAAGCTTACATCCGATAGTATATACAATATCCGTTCCAAAAGCCA
>Ga0004534J46558_1004647_pt1 | contig 12158 bp, 10 predicted proteins | sample BioPla1RNA1_FD_46558 | JGI IMG/M metagenome (IMG submission 46558) | reverse complement strand
CCCGGATGTGCGGGTTTTTTAGTACGGGCGCTTGCTAAAGCGCCGATGTTATGAGCCGCTTCGCGAGCTTCAGGAGTGTGTTTACAAGCGGCTTCGCCGCTTTAAGTATCAAGCTGCGCTTGATTGCGGCGGTGCGGCTTACGCCGGTACCTTCGGTGCGTGGCAAGCTCCGGCTACCAGCGAGCTGCGCTCGCCCCATCCCCACCACAACTAACCGTATTCCAATCACTTGCGCAGCACCAACAACTAACAACTGGCAACTGGCAACTGCGGCGTAGCCGCCACGGAAAGCGCCCTTACATCACTTCCCTTTCTTTACCACCCTGAAGCCCAGATACGGGCTCTTGGTAAACTGCTTTACGTGGCTGCGCTTCGTCACCCGCATCTCGTTGGGTTCGTGGCTGAAGGAACCGCCGCGGATCACTCTGTCACTACCTGTGGAAGGCCCATAGAGCGGATTTGCCGCGCTGGTGTAGGGCGCATACCAGTTCCACACCCATTCATAGGCGTTGCCGCTCATGTCGTAGAGTCCCAGTGCGTTGGGCTTTTTCCTGCCCACGGGGTGCAGTTCGGAGTCGCTATTTTGCAGATACCATCCTATCTGGCTGGGGTCGTCGGAGCCGCTATAGGTGTAGGGTGGCTCCTTTTGGCCTTCTTTGGCGGCGTATTCCCATTCCGCTTCGGTGGGCAGGCGGTAGCCGCTGGCGTTGAAGTCGCAGGTATAGCCGTTGAAGAAGTCGTAGCAGGGCTCCAGTTTATCCAGATAGCTCTTTTCGTTGCAATACTCCAAAACTTCCAAAAAGCTGACGTTGGTGACGGGCTGGTGTTTTTCGCTAAGGCTATAAAAGTGTTGAGGATAGACCATGGCCCACTCTTCGTTTGTGATCTCGTAAGACGACATCCAGAAGCTGGGCACCTTGAGTTTTAGGGGCGGAAATTCGTCGGAAGCCGCTTCGGGAGCCATACTGCCGATGTAGGTGGAATCGCCTTTCACATAGACCATCTTGATGGCGCGGTTGGGCACGGGATCCAGGGTGAGATCATCGTCGTCTTCCTGTTGGCTGCTTACCTTGGCGTCGAAAGCGGGTTTCTCTTTGAATACGGTGTATTTGAGCACGGCAAAAACCACGATGAGGAGGGTGGCCACAGCCATGATGGTGCCCCAGCGCTTGATTTGGGGGTCTATGCCTTCTGATTTTGGCACGGTGTAGACCACCTTCTTGGGAGGCGGTGTGATGGCGCTGGGCTTGGGCGGTGGGACGTTTTCCAGCTTGGGAATATCCGGCTTGGGGATGTCTGCTTCCGGCTTTTGGGGCTCAGGAACCTCCACCCGGGGCGGAGGAGCAATCTTCGCCGGCTCTTCCACCTTTGGAATTTCCGCCACGGGAGGTTCCTCGGCTGCGGGTTCCTCGATCTTGACAGGCTCTTCCACCTTTGAAATTTCCACCACAGGCGGGGTCTCGACCTCGGGAACCACCTCGATTTTGAGCGGTTCCTCCACCAGCGGCGGCGCTTCCACGGCGGGAGCTTCCTGAGGCGGGATTTCTCTTTGCGGGCGCTCAAAAGGCGGCTTCACTTCCTGCAGCAGAATGGCTTGCCTCAGCTCTTCCATGCAGGAGTAGCGGTCTTTCGGGTTCAGGCTCAAGCATCTGTTGATGATGCCGAAGAGCCATTCCGGCACGTTTATCCCCAGAAATTCGGGATTGATCACCGGCTTTTCAAAGCTGCTTTCTTTTTGTTTTTTCACGCCCAGGTCTTTGTTGATGGTCCAGGGCAGCCTGCCGCAGAGCATCAGATAGCCCAGTGTGGCCAGGGAATAGACGTCGGATCTGGCATCCGGCTTGCCACCGCGGTAGACTTCGGGAGCCAAAAAGAGGATGGGATGCATACCGTTTTGGTGGGGGTCCTCGTCCATCCAGCTCTGGTGCGCCTTTCCGAAGCCGTAGAGGCAGGGTTCGCCTTCTTCGTCCACTATGATGTTATCGGGGTTGAGCAACCCGTGGTAGATGCCCTGGGAATGTGCGTGCGCCAGGGCGTCCACGATCATATCCAGCCACTTGATCACCTGCTGGGCGGAAAAACTGAGCTTGCCCCAATCCAAATACTCGCTCAGCAGCTTGCCTTCTATATATTCATAGACCACATAGAGGTTTGCGTCTTCCTCAAACATATTCACCGCTTTGCGGATGCGCGGGTGCTTGAGCCTGAAATTGACCTCCGCTTCATCCCTCAAACGCTGCTTGAGCAGAGGATCGGCCTGCCACCTGGGGTCTATGGTTTTGATGACCAACAGCTCTTTGGTCTGCCTGCTTTTCACCAGGTAGACGATGTGTACGCTGCTGCGGTGCAGGGTGCTGAGGATGGTGTATAAAGAGCTGGGGCTGTTGCTCATAGGGGTTTATGCCTGATGCACCAGGCGGCCTTTGGCAAACACTTTGCAGATGTGCGAAGAGCCGAAGTGATAGGGGATAAAGTCCAGGCTGGGCATATCCCAGATGAGGATATCGGCGTCTTTGCCGGCTTCCAGCGAACCTTTGCTCTCTGCCATGCCGATGCTGTGAGCGGCGTTGATGGTGGCAGCAGCGAGCGCTTCGACGGGAGTGAAGCCCATCTGGAGGCAGGCCAGGGTCATTACCATGGGCATGGAATCGCAATTGCAGCTGCCGGGATTGTAATCCGTAGCGATGGCTACGATGAGCCCGGAATCTATCATAAACCTGCCCTTGGCATAGCTCTTGCTGCGCAGTGAGAAAAGGGTGGCCGGCAAGAGGACGGCAGTTACGCCCGCATCCCGCATGGCCAAGAGACCCGCTTCACTGGCGGCACCCAGGTGGTCTGCAGAGGTACATTTCAGTTCGGCAGCCAGTTCCGCACCGCCTATGGGCTCGATCTCATCGGCGTGCATCTTCAGCTCCATACCGTGCTCACGTGCGCATTGCAGCACGCGGCGGCTCTCGTCTATACTGAAGACGTGCGCCTCGGTGAAGATATCGCAATAGCGGGCAATGCCTTGCTTGGCAACCTTGGGGATCATGTCTTGGGTGAGAATCTCGATATAGGCTTCGTGGTCGTTTTTATACTCCACGGGATACTCGTGCGCACCCATGAAGGTGGGCACGATGTCGATGGGCAAATCCTCGTCCAGAGCCCGGATCACGCGCAGCTGCATCAGCTCGGAAGCGGTATCGAGGCCATAACCGCTCTTGGCCTCCAGGGTGGTGGTGCCCAGGGCGATCATCTTCTTGATGCGCTTTTTGGCCAGGTTGAAGAGCAGCTCCTCATCGGCATTCTTGGTGCTTTCTATGGTGGAGCTGATGCCGCCGCCCGCTTTGGAGATTTCCACATAAGTGGCTCCCGCTAAGCGCATGGCAAATTCGGCCTCACGCGTGTGGACAAATACGGGGTGGGTGTGGGGATCCACAAAACCGGGCGTAACGATGCCGCCTTCAGCATCTACAAGCAATCCGCCTTCATGGTTGGCCATAATTTCAGACGTCTTGTCTATAGCCACGATCTTACCGTCTTTAACGGCGATGGCGGCGTCTTTGATGATGCCCGCATCGTTCATGTCTTTGCCCGTTTTGGGCTTGCCGCCGCTGGCCAGAGTGGCCACTTGGGCGCAATTGTGTATAATCAGGTCTACTTTCATTGTTCATTCCTTGTGTTCATGTGGGCAAAACCGCTTCCAATGCTGCTTTGCCCCAAATTGCATTGTTTATCACAGCCAAGAAAAACGGGCTTACTTTCCCAGCAAACCCGATAATATGAGTTTGAAATTGTGAAATACACTGCTATAATGGCTTACTCGTCGTCAGTATCTCCCATAAACAGCTGTTCTTCAAACAGGTTGGCAACTTCGTCGAAGAGATCGTCGTCTTCGATCACGTTGAGCTCAACGGTCTCATCTTGCACTTCCATCTGCAGGATGTCATATTCGTTTGAGCCAACTTCCGCCAAAGCAATGTATTGCTTGCCTTCATGCTCGATTACTCCCAGCATATAGAAGTCCTGCTGGCTACCATCTTCCATATCCAGGGAGATGATATTGTCATCGGCAAAATCTTGTCCGCAATCGCAGTCTTCTCCGCAATCGGGGCAGGGGGTCAGTTTGTCGTCTTTGTCTGAAAACATTGTGTTACTCCTTAGCATTTTAAGCCATTATTTGTGGAGTGCTTCTTTTGGCAAGTGAAAAATCACGCCTTGGGTCAAAGTGGCTCGCAGTGCGCTTGTTGGTTGGAGACTTTGGCGGTGCGTCCGAGCGTTCCCGCCCCAAAACCTGTCACATCAGTGAAACGGGATCCACATCCACCTGCCAGCGCAGTGAAGACTTTGGCTTGAAGCGCTTCTTGATGGTGTCGATGGCGTTTAGCAGGATAGTGTGGCTCTGCGCCTTGAAGATGAGGTGATAGCGGTGCTGTCCTGCTATCTTGGGCAGAGGCGCCACCGTGGGGCCGAGCGTCGTCAAGCCCTCCATCCCTGATAGATATTGCCGGCAAACACCGCTCAGGCTCTGCATCGCGCCCCTGAGCGTGGCTTCGTCCTTGTGTGTAAAAAGTATCCTCGCCAGGCGGCAGAAAGGCGGGTAGTTCATCTCTTGCCGGTACTGCATTTCAAAGGCGGCAAAGGCGGGATAATCCTGCTGCGCAGCCTTGGAGATGGCGTAGTGATCGGGATTGTAGCTTTGGATGATCACTTTGCCGGGGAGTTCTGCCCTGCCGGAGCGTCCCGAAACCTGCGTGAGCTGCTGGAAGGTGCGTTCTGCGGAGCGGAAATCCGGGATATTGAGGCTGATATCGGCCAGCACCACTCCCACCAAGGTGACGTGCGGGAAGTCCAGCCCTTTAGAGATCATCTGCGTGCCCAAAAGGATGTCTATCTCCCTGCTTTTCATGCCCTGATACATCTGCTTGTGCGCATCCTTGCGGCGCGTGCTGTCCGAATCCAGCCGCAGGAGCCGCGCCCCGGGAAAGAGTATCTTGATCATCTGTTCCAGCTTCTGCGTGCCGGGCGCTCCATAGCTGAAGCTGAAGGAACCGCAGGAGGGACAGGAACGCGGATTGGGCATGGTGTAACCGCAATAGTGACACATCAGCTGCGCCATATCACGGTGGTAGTACATACTGATCTCGCAGTGGGGGCATTTGACGATCCGGCCGCACTTAAGGCATTGGATGAAGGAGGAATAGCCGCGTCTGTTTTGAAAGAGGATCACCTGCTCCTTGCGCCTCAGCGTCTCCTCGATCGCCACCAGCAAGGTCTGCGAAAAGAGCTCCTCATGCCCCTCGGTGCGCAAATCTACCAACTGCACCTCCGGCATACTGATCTCAAAGGGACGGTTTTTCAGCGTTTGGAAAGCATACTTATTAGTCTGCGCATTGCGCCAGGATTCCAGCGCCGGCGTGGCAGAGCCGATGATCACCTGCGCTCCCGAGATCTGCGCCCTCACAATCGCCATATCGCGGCCGTGATAGCGGGGCTGGCTCTCCTGCTTGTAGCTCTGCTCGTGCTCTTCATCCACGATCACCAGTCCCAGATTGGGCAGGGGAGCAAAGACGGCACTGCGCGCTCCCACCACGATGCGCTTTTCGCCACCAAAGATCAGCTTCCATTGACGCAGACGCTCCTTGGAACCCAGTTTGCTGTGATTGATGGCCAGGATGGGGCCGAATTCCGCCTCAAAACGCTCCACCATCTGAGGCGTGAGCGCTATCTCCGGGATCAGGAAGAGGATATTCTTGCCTTTCTGCAGATACTCTTGCATCACCTTCAGATACACTTCCGTCTTGCCGCTGCCCGTCACGCCGTAAAGCAGGTTGACGTTGAAGCTGCCCTTCGTCTTGAGGATGGCATCCAAAGCGCTCTGCTGCTCTTCATTCAGCGTGATGTCACGCGGTGCATAAGCGGCAGGCTCATAATGAGGCACAGCGTCTATCCGGCAGGGCTCTATCTTGGCTATGCCCTTGGCTGCCAGGGCTTTGATCACGGAATATGAGAAGTGCTGCGCCAGCTCCGACATCGGCATCCTGCCGTCCGATGCCTTTAGCACCTCTAACGCCTCGCTCTGCCTGTCTGTGAGCTTGACTCCGGCATCCGCATCCGGCAGCAGGCTCACGAAGTTTGCATATCTGGGCTTGTCCCTGGCGCCCACACTGCGCTCCACATCTATCTCATCCGCCTCCTCCGCCTGCTCGATCAGCTTGTAGAAAGGGCGGTTTGGCAAGTCCTCCTTCAACTGCGAAAGCTGATGCCAGAGGCCGTCCTGGAGCAGCTCTGCCAGCTCGGGATCGCTCACCTCGGCGCCCTCACGCTTCCTGATCAGCGCACGGGGATCCGGGATCAAGCTCCCCGGCAGCATACTGAACAGACAAATCCCCATACTGCAGAGGTAATAGCCGGACATCCAAGCCGCCAATTCCATCAATTCCGGAGTGATAACAGGCTCGCTGTCAAGCACTTCCAGGATGTCACGATAGCGGATGCCCTGGGGCGGATTGGACACCTCCTCACCGGTGATGCCGATGGTATCCTTGCCATTTAAGCTCACCAGAACGCGACAACCGGGCTCCAAACGCTGCCGGCTGCGATAGCTAAATTCCTTAGCCAAATTGAGAGGAAAGTGAACGATGTAATACACGAGGCAAGCCTGAGGAGAGGGCGCTATTTTGTCAATACCAAAGTGCATAAGACAGGCTAACGCCTTATCCAACAGCAGGATAGCTGATTTTCGTGCACACTTTTGAAAAGGGACGGAAAGCTGAAGCACTTTTTCCACAGCCTCGGAGACAAAACTGGGTGATTTTAAGGAATCCGGTTCATTTTATCCGCCTAATTTAACAATTCATAAGCGTCTATAGAATCAAGCAGATAGCGAATCAGATTCACGAAAAGTGGATTTATTTCCACAAGCTAAATCAAGAAAACTAAAAATTAGTCTTGACATCAGAACCCTGTTTTATAAGGTGAAGATCATACAGACCCTACATAGAATGCCCTCCGAAGCGTGGAGTCGCCTCTCCGGCGAACTCCACGTTTTTTTATATCTGCCATAAAGGCCGTCCTACCCTATATACGCCTTTGCTGCCGCTTTCCCTCACACTCTTTGCATTCGCTACCGGCGCCGCAGCGGCAATTTCCTCTTGTCTCCCTGCTCTGGCAGCTTATATTTTCTTACATAAGGCCCGTGTCGTTTGAAGGCCTTTTTTGCAAACAATCTAAGTCACAGCCCGAGCTTGCTTTGGCTGCCAAATAGTTTTAGGAGTAGACCCATGGAATTTGTATTTCACAACCCCACTCGGGTATTTTTCGGTAGTGGCATGATCAGTGTTTTAGGCACGCAGCTGCAAAAGCGTGGTGCCAGGAAAGTGCTCATGGTTGCGGGCGGAGGCTCCATCCGCAAAAACGGCACTTACGACCAGGTGGTTTCCAGCCTCAAGGACGCCGGCATCGCCTGGGTAGAGGCTTGGGGCGTGCAGCCCAATCCCACTCTGGAAAAGGTGAGAGAGATCATTGCCCTGGCCCGTAAGGAACAGGTAGATTCCGTCTTGGCCGTAGGTGGCGGCAGCGTGATCGACAGCGGCAAAGCGATAGCCGCCGGCTTTTACCTGGACGATATCTGGAAAGCTGTCACCGGCGAGGAAGGCATCACCAAGGCGCTTCCCATCTACACCGTGCTCACGCTTTCCGCCACGGGCAGCGAGATGAACGGCAATGCCGTGATCACCAACAGCGAAACCATGTCCAAACTCGGCTTTGGCTCGCCTCTGCTGTACCCCGTTTTCACCATCATAGACCCCACCGTGCAAGCCAGTTTACCCTTCCGGCAAACCGTTAGCGGCGCCCTGGACGCCACGGCGCACATCCTGGAGTATTACTTTGCCGAGGAAGACGCCATCGCCACCAACGCCATCAACACCGCCCTGCTCAAGACCATCATGGATATGACTGACAGGCTGCAGGAGGATGCTGCCGATATGGTGGCCCGCGCCAATCTCGCCTGGTGTGCCACCTTGGCGCTCAACGGCATCAGCGGCGTTGGACATCAGGGAGGCGACTGGGCTTGCCACACCATCGAGCACGCCTTTTCCGCACTCAAACCTCAGATCGCCCACGGTGAAGGCTTGGGCGTCATCTTCCCCGCCTGGATTGAATATATGAACCAGAAGATGCCCGGACGCTTCTCCGGCTGGGCCAAAGACGTTTGGGGCGAAGATAACGTCAGCCTCGCCCTGCACAAGTTCAGAGAGAAGATCAGCGCCTGGGGCGCACCCACTTCTCTGAGGGAACTGGGCCTTCAATCTGAAGACCTGCCCACGCTTCTGGAGATCATCACCGCATCCGGCACTCTGGGCGGCTTCAGCAAGCTGGAAAGTGCGGATATCGAAGCCTTGTTGATGCTGGCTTACTAAGCCCGCAAAGCCTGTCTTAAGCGGCGAAGCGGCTGCACTGAGACAGCCCCCGAGGGGACCACTCCGCCTTCAATAATAGGGCAAGACGTGCAGGTGGAAGTGAAACACTATCTGTCCGGCTGCGCCGCCGCAATTCATCAGCAGTCTATAGCCTTTGGGCCGGTATTTCTCATCCAGGTGCTTCTTCACTTTCAGCACGATCTCCTGCATCCGGGCTGCATCCTCAGCATCAAGCTCAAAGTAGTTTTCCCTGTGGCGCTTGCTGATGATCAGCGTGTGTCCCTTGCAGCGCGGTTTATGATCCGGTATGGCATAGAAATGCTCATCTTCCGCGATGTATTTCTCTGGCTCTATATTGCAAAACACGCAGGATTGTACCTTCTGTGTCATTCTCGTCTCCTTGTTTTGTCGCAGGCCGAGGCCCGCAGCGTCTATTCCCGATTCACGGGACTATCTTGCATAAAGTTCTTGATATAGTCTGTATTATCCGTCTTTCTGGGTTTTGAGCTTCTGTCGCTCTTGTCCTTGTCCCCGGGCTTGGTTTCCTTGTTCAATTCCTTGGTGAGCTCCAGCATCTTGAGCCTGCTGCTATCCGGCAGCGGGATTTCCTCTTCGGGCACCACGGTCTCGGTTTTGAGGCTGTCGCTGCCCGACTTCAGTATGGGCGGAGGTGTGAGCCAGCCGTTGATATAGGCATGATAGACGATCAGGCCCAGGATGATCACAAACACCGCTATCCCCAAGCCCCACAGGAGGTTTGTGGAAAGCAGTATCTTCTTGTCCTTCTTCTCTTCCTGCGGCAGCTGTAGTTTGTGGCTCACCTCCGGGATCAGGACGTCCAGCTCCTTCCTCACGGCAGCCAGGTCTGCACCCAGATAGCGGGCGTAGTTGTAGACGATGGATCTCACCATCCCGTGCGGCCCCAGCTCGAAGAAGCGGTTGTCCTCGATCAGCTTCACCTGCTCTTCTTTGAGGCGTATATCCGTGTAGACCATGAAGTAATCAAGGCCTTGAGCTTCACGCTGTTTCTTGAGATACTGACCTAAGTTTTCCAAGGGAAAGCTCCTTCAAACACTTCTCTCACCACGCCGCCAATGCTCACGCCCTGATCTGGTCTCAGACGTGCCTGCACGCTGCCTCCGGGCATATGCATGGTCACTGCGTTATTGATCATTCCCAGCTCCACGCCTACTTTGAGTGTAGCACTGGCACCCGTCCCGCAGGCCAAAGTGGCTCCACAGGCATTTTCCCAGATCACCAGCTCCACCTCATCCTCCGAGATGCGCCGCGCATACATGGAATTGATGCCGCTTTCATAGCCTTCCGTCTTCTCGATCTTGGCGCCGAAGAGCAGATGCGGCTTGGCCGAAAGATCATCCCACCAGGTCACGAAGTGCAGATTACCCACATCCACCAGCGAGCCTTTGAGCCCAAACAGCTCCAGCTCTTTCGCTTTGATGACGGGATAGCCGATGACGGCCTCCACTTCGCCCCGCTCTCTATCTACGTGCACCTCACGCAAGCCGGAATCCGTGAGTATCCTGTAGCTGTCTTTGTGATTGGCCTCCGCTACCAGCCAACCCGCGCAGCGCAGCGCCGAACCGCACATCGCCGGCCGCGTGCCGTCCGAATTGTAGATCACCATCCGTGCATCCGCCTCCTCAGATTCCAGGAGCAAGACCAAGCCATCCGCACCCACGCCAAAGTGCCGATCACAGATGCTTTGCGCCAAGAGTGGCATCTCTTCCCACGGCGCCGTTCTGAAGGGCTGCCTCAGGAATACAAAGTCGTTTCCCTGCGCCTGCATCTTGATGAAGGGTATCAACATAGCCGCTCGTCCATCATCTGGTTGAAGCTATAAAAGCCCTTCTTATTCTGCACCCACAAGGCCGCTTCCAGCGCTCCCAGCGCCAGTCCGCTGCGATTGCGGATGCTGTGTTCCAGCGTTATGCTATCGGCGTCGGAGTCAAAGCCAATGCGGTGCACGCCCGGGATACTGCCACTGCGCACGGAGGCAAAATGCAGCTCTTCCGGCCGGATCACGTAGTCCACCTTCTCAAACACCGCTTTCTCTTTGACGCCGTGGTGTTTGATGATGGTATTGGCCAGCTGGATCGCCGTGCCGGAGGGACTGTCCGCCTTCTGATTGTGATGCATCTCCAAGCCCCAGACGTCGTAAGCCCGAAATTTATCCATCAGATCGGTAGCGTGCGCCAGGATGCGATCGAAGAGATTCATCCCGATCGAGAAATTCGCACCGTAGACGATGCCGATCCGATGCTCAGCGGCGAGCTTCTTCACCTCATCCATCTGTTGATACCAGCCTGTGGTGCCGATCACCATATTCTTCTGCAAAGCGGCCAACTGCCGGATATTATCCATCACCATATCGGGATGTGTGAAGTCCAAACACACCTCCACCTCCCGCAGCACATCCGCCTCTATCCTGGCGCTATGCTCCGGAAGAGCAGGGTCGATGATCGCCTTCACGCAGCAGCCATTCGCTTCCGCCAGGCTGTGCAGCATCCTGCCCATCTTGCCATAACCTATCAAAGCGATATTGAGCATCTTTTACCTCTATTGGGAGTGTTGCACGATCATGGTCTGCACCAAATCTGCGCCTTTCTCCAGCTCAGAGACCAGAATCCGCTCGCGCACGGTGTGCACGTTGTCCATGCCACTGCCGCAGATAACGGTGGGAATGCCGGCCAGATTGATGATATTGGCATCGCTGCCGCCGCCGCCTTTCCTGATCTTGGGCTCGATACCCAGCTCAAGCAGCGCATTCTTGGCCAGCAGCACCGCCGGATGATCCTTTGCGATGCTGAATGCCACATAATCACGCGAGCTGTTAAATTCATATGAAGCCTGCCCATGCGGCAATTGATAGCGCTGCACCGCCGTATCCAGCGCCTGCCTCACCTCTCCGACTATCCTGTCCAGCTTGGCGTTGTCATGGCTGCGTGCTTCGCCGTGGATCACGATCTCATTGGGCACGATATTGGTGGCGATGCCGCCGGAAATCCTGCCCATATTGCAGGTGGATTCCTCATCGATGCGTCCATTGGGCATCATCGCAATCGCCTCAGACGCCACGCGGAGGGCGTTGATCCCATTTTCAGGCTCCACACCCGCGTGCGCTTCCTTACCTCTTACGATGATCTCAAACTTCTCTGCGGAAGGCGCACCGATCAGCACTTCGCCCACCTCATGGCTATCGAAGGCAAAGCCGAGCTTGGCCTTGAGCTGGCTCTTATCAAAAGAACGCGCTCCCAAAAGACCAATCTCTTCACTGATGGTAAACAACACCTCGATGGGAGCATGGTCTGCGCCGCTATCCACCACTCTTTTGATGCCGATCATGATCTCGGCGATGCCGGATTTATCGTCCGCACCCAATATCGTGCTGCCATCCGTGTGGATCACGCCATCGGTAATGATGGGCTTGATGCCATTGCCGGGCTTCACCGTATCCATATGCGCACAAAAGAGGAGGGGGTCTTTATCCGGATTGCCGGCAAAACGAGCAAACACGTTCCCCGCATTGCCGCCATGCTCAAGATGAGCCTCATCTTCAAACACCTCAGCGCCCAAGCCAGCCAGATCTGCCTTGAGCTTATCTGCAACTTTGCGCTCGTTACCAGATTCACTGTCTATGCAAACGAGCTCCAAGAAATACTTTACGACATCTGTATGCATCTGAACTCCATAACTTTATATTGAAGTGCCATCCTACTCAGTAGCCAAAATATG
>Ga0004534J46558_1004687_pt1 | contig 12171 bp, 6 predicted proteins | sample BioPla1RNA1_FD_46558 | JGI IMG/M metagenome (IMG submission 46558) | reverse complement strand
GCTGTCCAAACGGCTTTATGTTTTTCTAATTACACCATTACGCCTGTTTAGCCAAGCGAATTACGTTCCAAGAGGCCTTGTCAAATGAACCAGACAGAACGCCGTCCACAAAGCGGGCATTGCCACCCTGCTTGGGAGCTACGTTGTCCGGATTGTCAGCAGTGTTTATCGCCTTTAGATCCGGGTGGGACATGGTAATCTGGTCCACGATCCGATACTCATTAAAGCCGCGCAGCTGGCACTCTAGCTCCAGGCTTCCTTCCAGGTTGCGGTTCACTGCAAAGACAGTGAGTTCCTCGTCCTCTTCGTTATAAACCGCGATGGAATCGAGGTAAGGCACGTCTGTAAAGTCTTTGGAATCGTAGCGGTCGCTCTTGACCACAGGCTGCAGTACCACACCACGACCGAAGGCAGAAGCATGCATGAAGGGATAAAAGATGGTCTGCCGCCAGGCCCGACCGCCATTCTCGGTCATAATCGGTGCAATAACGTTTACGAGTTGAGCCATGCAGGCAATTTTCACCCGGTCTGCCCGCCTTAACAGGCTGATCAGCATGCTGCCAACAAGCAGGGCGTCCTCCATGTTGTAGATATCTTCCAGCTGGGGAGGGGCAATGGACCAGGGTTCGATCTGGCGGTCCGCCTCGTTGGAGTGATACCAAACATTCCACTCGTCAAAGGAGAGGTGAATGGTCTTATTGCTCCGCTTTTTGGCCTTCACGTAGTCACAGATGGCAATAACCGAGTTAATAAACTCGTCCATATCCAGCGTCCGGGCTAAATAGTTGGCAGTATCGTTGTCCCGGTTACCGTAGTAGGTGTGGAGAGAGACGTAATCCACGTAGGGATAGGTGTGCTCCAGCACAGTTGCTTCCCATTCCGCAAAAGTGGGCATGCCCCTGCCAGAGCTTCCGCACACTACCAGTTCAATGCTGGGGTCAACGGCCCGCATAACCTTAGCAGTCTCCTCGGCCAGCCTACCGTACTCGGTTGCAGTCTTGGCCCCTAACTGCCAATTGCCGTCCATCTCGTTACCCAGGCACCAGACCTTGAAGTTGTGGGGTTCTTCGTAGCCGTGGCTGCGGCGCAAGTCGCTCCAATAGGACCCGCCGGGATGGTTGCAGTACTCGATCAGATCACGGGCTTCGTTAATACCCCGTGTACCGAGGTTAACTGCCATCATCGCTTCGGTGCCAGCCAGCGTAGCCCAGTCCGCAAATTCGTTAACTCCAACCTGGTTTGGTTCAATGGTACGCCAAGCAAGCTCCAGTCTTCTCGGCCTCTGTTCTTTAGGACCGATGCCGTCTTCCCAGTCGTAGCCCGACACGAAGTTACCGCCAGGATAGCGTACGATGGGTACGTTCAGTTCATTCACCAGTTCCAAAACGTCTTGCCGGAATCCCTGTTCATTGGCTGTGGGATGATCGGGCTCGTAAATACCGCCGTAAATTGCCCGGCCCAGGTGCTCCAGGAAAGCCCCGTACACGCGGGGATCCACGTCACCCACTCGGAAATCCCTATCAAGAATCATTTTAGCTTTTTTTGTTGTCGACAATTGTCTTCCCTCCATTTTCAAACTGCTGCCTGCTGGAGCAGTGATTGTAAATAGTTCTTTATGTTTTGAAGCGGAACCAACCGAAGTCGAAGTTGGAGCCCGGCAGGAAGATAAAGGTTACCTTCTGGAGGCCGGTTATCCGCCCTAACTCAAATTCGACTGCCTCGTAGGCACTCCTCTTTTTAAATTCGATTATCTGGACCTTTTCCCCCTGTTCACCAGAAAAGAGGATATGGATCGTGTTGTCAATGGGTGCCCGGCCGTATATGACCAGTTTTCCCGCACCTTCCGAACCAAAGTCCATATCAGCAAACTCTATGGAGACGTTGTTGCCTATACCCTCTATTACCTCCGCCCGTTTACTGAAAGTATCGCCGTAGATGAAGTCGCAATCCACTGCCCTGTTCTGGGAAAATGCTCGGCTCTGCTTGGCAAAGGAGAATCCCTTAATATGGACCTTGTCCTTGAGGACGAAGCAGAGGGACGTGATACCCCGCAGCCTTTTAGACAAACGATAGGTTTCGGGCTGGTAAACGTTCCACACAGAAGGCTTCTGGTAGACAACCTCATTCAGAAGCTCGCTACCCTTTTCACCGGGCATGCCTTCCCAAATCTGAATAGTGTAGGGATCGTCCGACAGAGCGAAAATGGGGATGGTGATCTCATCAGAGCCGTAAGGTCCGAAATCTAAATCCCTGTAACCCACATGGGTCTCTCCGTCCCGATCGGTGGCAACCCCCCGCTCATTGCCGGGAGTCACGCTACCCTTGGCGTAATCGTAAAGCCCGCCGGTGACAAAACCGTATGGGTCTTTGTAGGCTGTGCCCAGTCCATGGATGGAAAATTCCAGATCAGATATGAGCCTGACCCTATCGCTACCGTTTTTGCTGGTGCACCGCACTCGGAAACTGCCGTCACCCAGGGCGGTTATCTTCGCCTCTAGGCCTGACGCTTCGATCTTAGCAATGTTAGTGGGCGCCCCCAAATCGGTCACGACACTCCACTCCACATCCCGGTAGGAGGTGTCTCTGGGATAGAGTTGGGCACGGACAGCGACTTCCCGCCTCTCTGGGCCGAGCTCTTGTCCTCCCTCAGCGGTAAGTTCAATCTTACGCAGGGGTATTTCGTCTAAGGAGCCCAATACAATGGGTCTTGGTCCATTCTGCATCACAGCCGAAACACCGGTTAAGTCTTCTCCCTCAGCAGGTAGAACCTGAAACTTGAGGCTGCTCCCTAGCAGGCCGGGAGATGAGACGGTAATCTCCCCGTCCCCCGACTTGAGCCCAGCCGCGATTATGGCCATCAGTTTCCCGCTGAACAGCCTGCGAGATAGGCCCTTGTACTGATCATAATCGGTGCTGTCACCGTTATCCAAACCAATCAGTCTACCCGCCCCGGTTACCTCAACCTGGACCCTGTTCGTGGCGTTTTCCACCGGATTGCCAGCTCCGTCTTCCGCACTTATCTCCACAAAGATCAGATCCGTTCCATTGGCCCGGATAATACTCCGGTCCGCTTGAAGGCGAATCCGCTTCGGGTCGCCAAAGGAACGCCTGACAGAGGTGGCAATAACATTCCCTTCTTCATCGTAGGCTATAGCCTTCAGCTCCCCGGGCTCAAAGGGCACCTTCCACCAGCCCACCAGTTCCATTCCCTTGGCATGGTCGATGCGATGCGTCCCAAGGGATCTTCCGTTCAGCTGCAGCTCAATCAAAGGGGCGTTGGAGCACACCCGCACATCAATCAGCTGACCGGGGTTAAAGTCCCAATAGGGAAAGACGTGGATCATGGGTGCCTTTTTGTAGTGCGTCCAAGCGGACTGGAAAATGTAGTAGGGATCCTTGGGGAATGAGGCGGTGTCAATCTGGCCCAGATAGGAATTCTTTGTGTGGTAGGGCGTGGGCTCGCCCAAATAGTCGAATCCGGTCCAGATAAACTGCCCCAGGGTAAAGGGTGCATCCCGGTGGGCAATGAGGCAGGCCTCGGTTGAGGCCGCTCCCCAGCTGGTAGGCGAGTTGCCCAAAGCAGAGCACTGCCCATCATCACTGCCTAACACTTTCTGTTCATAGGGAAAATGGTAGATGCCCCTACTCTGCACAGATGCCAGTGTTTCACTGCCGTAGATCACCCAGTCCGGGTAGCGGGCGTGATGCTCGTGGTAGTAGCGATCGCCGTAGTTGTAACCAACTATTTTGAGCTCATCGGCGCATTTTTGCGCCCCCTCCCAGGGCATGTAGTTGGAGCCCATGGTAACCCTGCCATTTTGGCGAGGATCATGCTCCAAGACATAATTCCGCAGCATTTTTGTAAGTTCCACACCCCGGGGGCCCCCATGGGTGTCATAGATCTCATTGCCAATACTCCACATGATCAGACTGGGGTGGTTTCGATCCCGCCGCACCCAGCTGCGTATATCCCGCTCTGCCCATTCTAGAAAGAACCTGGCGTAATCGTACTTGGTCTTGGGCAGTTCCCACATATCAAAAGCCTCTGATACTATAAGAAAACCCATCTCATCGGCCAAGTCCATCAGTTCCACAGCGGGCATGTTATGGGCAGTTCTAATAGCGTTGACGCCCATTTCTTTCAGGATTTCCAACCTGCGCCGGATGGCATCCTTGTTCACGGCTGCACCTAAAGCACCAAGATCGTGGTGTTCACACACCCCGTTAAGCTTCAAGGGCCTTCCGTTGAGAAAGAAACCTGCCTTGGGATCGAAGCTCGTTTCTCTAAAGCCCACATTGGAGAGGTGCATATCCACAACAGTGGGTCCATCGCCACTGAGCGAAATCAGCTCCGTTTTCAGTTGGTAGAGGTTGGGTTCGTCCACGCTCCAGAGCAGAGGTTTTTCCACCTTGAGCACTAGAGTGTCAACGATCTGTCCTGTCCCTTGCGGAGAGAACTGCACCGCACTTTCAGCCACCACTTGCCCGTTCTCGATGAGGGTGTGGGTGAGCTGCGATTCTTCCGCCAAGCTGAGCTCAGTGTCCACCAAGAGCTGCCACCCGTCATCGGTACGTTTGGTGCTTATGTAAACACCGTCGGTGACAATGTGGTTTTTACCCCGCTTTTTCAGCCAGACATTGCGATAAATACCCGCGCCTGAGTACCAGCGGCTGTTGGGGCTTTGGTGCACTACCTTGAGCAGTATCTCATTCTTGCCCAGTTGGAGGGCTGGAGTGAGGTCATGCTCAAAGGAAGAGTAACCGTACTTCCATTCCCCCACTTTCTGCCCATTCACATACAGGGTTGAATCCATGTAGACCCCTTCGAAATACAGAAGAACCTGGTCAGCGTCTCCGCGAAACTCCCATTCCCGGCGGTACCAGCCAATGCTGTTTTCGTAGAGATCTAACGTGTTGTGAATAAGCCAATCGTGGGGCAGATCGACAGGCTGGAACGGAAGGTCCCTAGGATCGGTTACCCCCAACTCACCCTTGGCAAAGGTCCATTGGTCGTTAAATAGGATCCTCGTATTCAGAATGACCCTCCTCCCCAGCCTATTCCAATGAATTTAGTACATCTTAGCTTCGTTCTGGAACCTATCTGTGGTCAGACCGAGTTTTCTCACTCTCTCCATACTTTCGCCAGCCCAAAGCAGACCGTTCTTCATCAGCTTGTGAGCCATGGGGCTGTTGTCAAAGACATTGTCCTGGTGACCGAGGGAAGTGTAGAATACCCGTCCGTTGCCCCAGAACTTGGTCCAAGCTACCGGCATGTCTACCGGTTTGTTGGAAATATGGAAATAGGGTTGATCAGGGTGGGGAAAACGCGTTGTGGCCAATACCTCAATCGCCGGATCGATGTGGAGGTAGTAGTGTTCGCTTTTCACCATGAAGTCTTCCAGGCCTTCAACAATGGGGCTTGAACCGTGGTTGATATGGACCATGTACTCCACACCATCGCCGCCGGGATGGGATACCCACTGCCCACCGGTCATAAACTGCCATTCCACGTCTTCCCGGAAGGAGTCACACATACCGCCATGGCAGCCCGCCAGACCCATGCCTGCCCCTACTGCCTTACTCACGTTGCTCCGCTGCTCATGGGTGATCCTACCCATGGTCCAGCAGGACACGAGGAGATCGAAGGTGGAAAGCCATTCAAAGTCTTCCAGACATTCCAGGTTATCCTGGATGTCAACTTCCCAGTTGCCCTCTTCCAGAAGCATGTTGGCAAAACGCTTACTGGTGAGCTCCGGCTGGTGTCCGTCCCAACCGCCTTGTACAATCAGTGCCTTTTTAATTCTTTCCGTCATTGTTTTATCTTCACTCCTTGAGTTGCAATCTATCGTTGAAATATGCTGAGGCTGTCGCTGCCCGCTTTCACAAAGGCAATAAACTTATCAAGCCCCGCCTCCATTTCCACAAAGCCGGGCCCGCTGTAGGTGCGTCCTTCATTCACATCTATCCATTCTCCCTGGGGCAGATACACTTCCCGTTTGGTCTGACTCCGCTTCACAATGGGGGCAAAGAGAATGTCCTCGCCGAAGAAATACTGATCGCCTAAGCTGTAGCAAATCTCGTCCTCCGGATAGTTAAAGAACATAGACCCGATACCTACAAGCAAGCCCGCTTTGAGCGCTTTGCTTGCCTTGATGCGAAAAAACAGTGCCAGAATGGCCATCACTATGGGCAGCATCACAGCTGCACCCAAATTCATTATGCTTGAAATGGCGCCCAAGCCCCCTTCCATCACCCGCTGTTTACCCTTCCGCGCTTAAAACGACCCGATCAAAAATTCTGAGCCTTGATCCTTCTTTCGTGACCGCAAACTTCACTGTTATCTTGTTTTTGCCCTGCAAGAAGGCAGTGGGTATTTCGTAGTGTTCTCTGTAAAACCGAGAGTCCTTTTCTGCGATCACTTCTTCTTTTAGAAGCTGATCGTCTACGTAGATGTTAAACTTAGTGCCGGCATCTTCACTTAGATATGTCACTTCCAGGTAATTGGCGCGTTTGGGATCAACCGCCAAATCATAGCTGAAGAAACTTTCATCTGCTTTGCCGCCGCCCGCCTGGCGGAAATTAGCGCCCCAATGAGAACCAACCAGCGTGCTGCCTCTTAGGTTGTGCACTAGCTCGCTTTGGTCATTGGTAATCTGCACAAAATCCAACTCTTCTTTGCTTTCAGCCCATTTTTGGACCTGGGCAAGGCGCTCCGCTTCTTCCGTTCCCGCTAAGACAAGGCGAAAATAAATTCCGTAGCGCTCTTGATATTCTAGGTAGTACGGCACAAGTGTTAGTTCAGAATCGCGATCGGTGCCTTTGAGGCAAAACTCCAACTTGCCCGGTGTGCGCACTAGGTTTGCCTTGATATTCTCAAGCCAAGCCTCGATTGAACAATCTTGAATCACAATGTTTTCGTTGATCGCCAGGCTAGATGGCAGCGTGGCCTTGACAGAAGCCCAATGGGGCTCGATCTTCATCTCTTCGCTGCCGAAAGTTGCGCATAAAACCACAGGCCCATAGCTAAAGGCCACCACGTTTTCGTTGTCTGGCAAGGGGTTAACCTGCACTTCCAAAGGCAAGTGCAGTTCAACAGTGTCGCCCTTGGCCCAAATCCTGTCCACCACCAAGTAGCCCGCTTGCTCTATAGCAGAAATAGTTTCGCCATTAACAGCCACTTTAATCTGCCCATCAGCTCTCACCCAGCTCGGGATACGGAATTTTAGCGCTTGTTTTGCAGCAGGTGCTGAGTTTATAGTAAGCAATACTCGCTCACTATTGGGAAGATCAGCCCGCAATTCCAAATCCAATTCCCTTTCGGCCCACTCAAGCTTGGAGCTAAGATATAGATTGATATATAAGGCGCGCCCATCATGGAAATAGATGCTGTCATTTAACTTGGTAAAGTTCTCCATGCCCGTGCCTGTGCAGCACCAAAACGAATTGGTTTCGGTGCCAAAAGCTTTAAAATATCCTGTGGCCATTGGCTTAAAATAGGTGGTCATACCCGTTTCGGGATGGAGAGAAGCCATGATTTCATTAATCAGCGCCCGTTCATAAAAATCCGCGTATTTCACCTCACCTGAGAGCTTAAACAGTTTTCTGGTGAGCAAGAGCATGTTATATGCGTTGCACGTTTCATTGTTCAAATTAGTGCGGTTTTGATTAAGACGGCCCGGACGGCGGAAATGTTCGCATTCGCTATTGCCGCCTGTTACATAGGTGTGATCCTGAACAACCATTTCCCAAAAACGCTCGGCCGCTTTGCGATAAAAGCTCGCCTCTTCGCCCAAAACCTGATATCTATTAGCTGCCCCGATGAATTTGGGTATTTGGGTGTTGGCGTGCTTGTTTTCCAAAACGTCATTGCCCTTAGCTACTTCTGCGAACAGATCATCTTCATCGAACATCTTCGCTGCTTGTAAATGCTTGGCGCTTTTTGTGATTTTATACAGGTCATAAAGGGCTATATTCATTCCACCGTATTCAATATTCAAAACGCGCCTACGCAGCTCTCCATCCCATTTCGAAGTCCGTTCATAGGCCCAATCGCCCAGTTTAGAGGCAATCTCCAATGCTTTTTCATTGCCTGTGTAGCGGTACACATCCACTGTGCCCGCAACCAGTTTATGCATGGTATACCAGGGCACCCAGTGCCTTCCTTCTGCCTTGCCTTCAATAATGTCAAAATGCGTTTCTAAAGAGGCGAACAAATACCCATTAGCAGATGCGCTTTGGCAGGCATGAAGGCCATCAATGGTCCGGGAGATTCTTTCCCCCAATTGGCCATTTAAATCCGGGTTGCTCCGCTCAGTCTGTTTATAAGCCTGGGCAAGTGCTGTGAGATAGTGCCCCATGGTGTGGCCCCGCAGCAAACTCCAGCCCCCTTCCCAACCGCCGTAAAGATTGATATTCTCTTCCTTAGCCGGGTCTTTGCCCTGGGCAACTGCCCTAAAACCGGCCAAAAGCCTGTCCGGTTCAAGGCGCAACAAATACTCCACAACCTTGTCAAACGCATTAACGTAGTATGCATCAGTAACCTGAACCTGGTCTAAGTTAAACGCTGTCAACATGAGTGGGCTTCCTCCTAATAATAAGTTCGAGAGTTACATTGGCCAGGTCAGCGGCCACATCTCGTTTTTCTGTCAAATCAAGCCTGGGTTCCCCGTCCACATCAAAGTGCACCCTGCGAATACCGGTAGAGCGCGGCCCTTCAATGCCCGGCCGGGCATGATAAGTGTTCCAGATCATTCCGTGCTCATCAACTACATAGGCATTGTGCCCCGCGCCATATTCCCCCTCAACGCTTCTGGATGTGAGCAGGGGGAAATTCTTTTTGATCCAGCTGGCCGCATCGAGCAGATCCGCATCCACATCTGCTGTCAGCAGCCCTACAACATAAGTGGCATCTACAAGGGCGCTTGAGAAAGTTAAATAGATCTTGCCATCTCTAATCAGTGCAAACGGACCTTCATCAACGAAGGTGTTATTGTTGGCCCAGCCATATTCGGGTTTTGAAAGGAGCACCGGGTCGGTAGTCAGCTGCCACGGTTTCTCGGGAGAAATCTTGGCAAGATAAAGCCAGGCGCCAAGATCAACAGGGACAAATTGCCTTTCGGACCAAACAACGTAATGCTCCCCTTGCAGCTTGAAATAGGTCATATCCAAAGAGATCGCTTTGCCCGCCTCGCACAAAGGCGAGCCGTCTTTTTTCACAACCGTTTTTGGCCTCGACCAGTCACTGGCTAAAAGCGGGTTGCCGCCTTTTTTCAGTTTCATCACGCGGGCTTGCTGCCAAAAGAACTTGCCCGGTGTTGCTGCATGCATAATATATAATTCATCACCGATTACATGAAGTTCGGGCGCCCACAACAGGCCTTTGATATCAGGATAAGTCTCAGTATCTAAGATGAGCATGTCCTCTGCCTGGGCAAGCGCTTGGAGCGTATCTGCCTGCCTGATATACATCGTTTTATTGTGGTCCGCATCATTAGTGCTCACAAAATAATACTTGCCTTCCCACCTAATCACACAGGGGTCAGCCCGATCCACAATTAAGGGGAAGGGAAAATGAGGTTGGGCAACAGTGCCGTTAATTTCGTACTTTCCGGGCTTGGACCAATCCACATTTTTCGTGTCCCAATTGACCGGTTTCTCAGCCGTTGTGCCATCACTGTAAATGGCAACCGCTTTGACCTTTGCCAATTCATCAGGGCAAGATAAAGTCACGCCCTTGGGCACTTCCATGCCCACATTGCGCGGAACGGTCAGTTTTTTTAGCAAGCGCTCGCCTATTTCTTTTGAAATGGCCAATAAGTTGCCGGGCACTGCCCCTTCTATTTCCACTGCGGGCCTTTGCCAACGCACAGGCTCGCTCGCAAGCGGTTGGCCCGTGCAGGCTAAATCACTGGGATCCTTAAGAACGTTCTTGTAAAAACCGCCCTTGCCGTCGGACCATGAAATGAGGTAAACCCCTTCATCTTCCACGTATTCACACGCAACATCACAAACGGTGCGATCAAACTTTAAATCAATCAGACCAACTTCTTCATACTGAAGAAGATCGGGCGATGTAAAAAACAAAACTTTACCCTTGCTTTGCTCATCGGCGGAGCCGTCCGCTTCGGTGCGCACCGCCACAACTCCGAAACTGCCGTCCTTTAAATGAAAGAGATATGGTTTCTGCAAAGACTTGGCATTCAGCGAGCGATCCTCGTTTTCGGTCGCCTTGGCAAACAAAACACCCGAATTATGGTTTAAGGCCTGAAAATCCTTTCCGTCCTCACTGTACGCTAGGTGCATACTATAAGCCAGCTTGGCCGAATAAACTAGACTTTCCAGAGGTGTTCTGGTATAACAAAGCACGTAATTGTTCATGTGTTCCTCCTGTTTCGAGAGAAATTAGGAAGACGCCGCTTCCATTTCTAGAATCTGTTCTGGTGCTCCATCGCCCAAATCCATCTGATCGATGGACCGTTGGGCTTGGACAAGGCGGTAATAATGGCCTTTGAGCTCCATAAGCTCATCGTGCGTTCCCAGTTCGACCAACTCACCCTCATCTAAAACAGCTAACCGATCCGCATTACTAAGTGTTGAGAGCCGATGGGCGATCACTATTGTAGTGCGATTTTCGGTTAATCTGCTGATTGCTTGGTGAATCTGCTGCTCAGTTTCGCTATCAACAGAAGAAGTGGCTTCATCAAAAATTAGAATCTTAGGATCGTGCAAAATGGAGCGAGCGATTGCGATGCGCTGCCTTTCGCCGCCTGACAGGCGCTGGCCCCGCTCTCCCACTCTGGTATCGTAACCGTCCGGAAACTTTGTGATAAAATCGTGGGCATTGGCGATCTTAGCCGCTCGAATCACATCTTCTGCTGTGGCATCTGCCTTGGCATACGCTATATTCTCGCCAATAGTGCCTGCAAAGAGAAACGATTCTTGCAAAACAACACCAACCTGCCTGCGAAAGTCGGCTAGCTGCAAATCCTTCACATTGATGCCGTCAATGTAAATGCTGCCCCGATCCACGTCATAAAACGATTAATCAAATTGATCAAGGTGGATTTCCCTGCGCCCGAATGGCCCACCAGCCCGATCATTTCACCTGGCTGAATGTGCAAGTTCACCCGCCTTAAGACAGGTTCATGCGAACGGTAACCAAAGGTCACATCTTCCAGCTGAATTTCACCCTTTAGTTCAGGCAGGGCGATTGCCTGCGGTTTGTCTTGGATTTCAGGAACTTCATCCAAAATTTCGAACAGCCTTTCCGCAGCTGTCATGGCCTGGTGGAACCAGCGGGGAATAAAAGACATAAACTGGAGCGGGCCATAAACCAGGCCGGCATAGGCCGAAAATTGAATAAGTTCACCTATCTGAAACGTCTGGTCTAGAACTAAAGTGCCTCCATAGTACAAGATCAAGAAATTGCCCAAGCCCATAATAAAACTTAAAGTCGGATACAAAGTGTTCCAGGCTGCTTCGTTGCGCGCCGTTATATCCCGTAGGCGGCCACTGTCTTCCGCAAAGCGAGCGGCTTCTCGTTTTTCATTGCCAAACGCTTTTACCACCCTGATACCGCTTAAAATGTCCTGCAGCGAAGAGTTGGCCTCATCCCACCAGCGCCACTGCTAATGGTACATACGCCTGACCCGCCTTCTGGTGGCGTTGGACAGCCAAACGATAAATGGCGCCGGAATTAGGATCATCAGGGCTAATTTCCAGTTTTGCATAAGCAGAATGATTATAATTCCAACCAGAAGCAAGGCTTGGGTGATCACATCGGGCATTTGGTGCTGCAAAAAACTTTGTACATGATCTGTATCCCGGTTGATGCGGTTCATCAAATCACCTGTACGGTGCTGATCTATAAAACTGAGTGACAGAGCTTGCAGCCGGCCAAATGTCATGGAACGCAAATCCTGGCCTAAGCGCGCGCCTACCGCAACCATAATTCTGCCCCGCACGATCGTAAATGCAGTAACCAATAGCCTGGACAGGGCCATGCCTCCAATCTCGATGAGGGTGTGGGTGAGCTGCGATTCTTCCGCCAAGCTGAGCTCAGTGTCCACCAAGAGCTGCCACCCGTCATCGGTACGTTTGGTGCTTATGTAAACACCGTCGGTGACAATGTGGTTTTTACCCCGCTTTTTCAGCCAGACATTGCGATAAATA
>Ga0004534J46558_1000311_pt1 | contig 12303 bp, 8 predicted proteins | sample BioPla1RNA1_FD_46558 | JGI IMG/M metagenome (IMG submission 46558) | reverse complement strand
GGTACTTCATTACCCGGCGCGTCACCGTGAGGTGTGTTAGAATGTGCCGTGTCTTGGTGTGTTGTATCCGCATGTGGTGTATTGAGGTGGCTGACATCGGAATGTGGTGCGTTTTGGTGTTCGGCGTCTTGATGGGGAACATTCGAATGTTCAGCGTTCAGGTGTTCGATGTCCTCGTGCACGGTGTTCAGGTGGGATTCGTCCGTATGCGATTCGTCCGAATGGGCTCGATCATCATGAGCGCGATCTGAGTAAGGTGAGTCTTGATGCGGCGTGTCGTCATGGATGGTGTTCTCATGATCGAACTCCATGTCCGCATGCCAACCGTCACGAATCAACTTATCGACATGAACACTGTCGGCATGGGCTGGTTGGTCTATGTGGTCCGAGTATCCTTCTGCATCCAAATGAAACGTGCGTCTCTGGACCACCGAATCGCCTTGTGGTTTGGCAAACCACAGCCACCGTTCGGGGTCAATGGCGATGTAGTAAGGAGGCCTCCCAGAAGCTCTGTATTCCTCGGTGTCTATGACCCGTTTGTGCTGGTTGGCGTCCACATAGCAAAACAGATTTCCCTCGATCCAAAACCTGCCCGGGGGATAGGAAGTTGCCCCTGCATCGGTTCCTAAAAAGCTCCATTCTTCTCCATTGCGAAGGATGAACAGCCTCTGGCCATGGACCCAGATGTTGCTGTTGTTATAAGGCATACCTCCTCCCCCTCTGCCTAGTTTGGCTTCACCGGCAAGACTATGGCCTCAGCCTCCACAACCCCTCTGAAGTACGCGTCTCCCGTCTGCGTGCTCATCTGGATGGAGATCAACCCTGCAGTGTCCCTGAAGACAATTCCGTCGCCTGAGATCTCGATGGCACTGTCTCCTGTCCCTCGAGCCTGGATCCTCACTTTGTTGCAGTCAATCTCGCCTGTGGTGATGTGCGAACCGTTGATGTACGTAAACCCATAACTCATTGCCAAAACCGCTGGATCGTCTGTCGTGAAGTACATTCCCACCAGAAAATTATGGTAGTTGCTATCCTGAAGAGTCGGCCTCGTTTCGCTGAACATTATCTCGCCGGTGGAGCCCTCTTTTAGGCAACGAACGTAAACGAAATATTCCTTGTTCAATGACAGCTGTTGTGTTTTTGCGGATATGCTCCAGGTACCAGTTGATTCCCCCGGGTCCGTGGCGAGGATCAAGTATCCGCTTGTGTTCGAAAACTTGCCTCTCACATTGTCCGTGTTAGCGTTCATCTTGACGCCAACCAGCTGGAAATTCCGACTCCCAGCGCCCACGGCCAGATGTTGAGTCTCAACCGTGTTCGGTTTGATGTTGGAGCCGTCAAAATACCCTTCTTCATTTCCGAAGAAGTGGTGGTTCAGCAGCTTCTCGTAGGTCTGTTTGGCGACGTACATGGCATAGACACGGTCGGATAGCAGCTTCGGGATGTTTATGACCACAGTATTTGAAGGGGCGCTTCTTTGTCCAGATCTATCCCTGGCGAAGACCCTAACATAGAGAACCTTATCGGCTGCCAGTCCCGTCAGGTGAAAGACGTTTGAGGGCGTGAAGTATTCGGTCACCCCTTGGGTGAAGGTGGCGTTCTCAGCCACTTGGACCACATAGTCCTTGAGGTTCGGATAGTCGACCATCCGCCATGTCAGGACCACATCGCCATCATCATTCACACTTGCGATCAGGTTTGTCGGCGCTGCGGGGACGCCTGGTTTCCCACCCATCGTGAGTGTCACTGTTGGATCGTTCTCAGAGTAAACGCCAGCCTTGCTGATTGTGCGCACACGCCAGGTGTATGTTGCACCGGCAGCCAAGCCTTGGGTGTCCCGGTGGACCTCCGCGTCTTTGCCCAGAGTGGCTATGGTCTGAAAGCCATCGCCGATGGAGCGGTCGATGAACTGCTGGTGCGCATGTTCGCTTACGCTCCTGGTCCAAGTGAGTTCAGCGACCAAAACCATGAAACCGTCTTCCGACACAAAAGACTTCTCAGTCACATCCAAGTTCGTAGCCGGCTCCGGGGGCGTCGGATCATCGCGCGGTATGTCCTCGACGGTCGCCGATACGGTCTCGGACCATCCGCTGATCCTGTTGTTCTTTATGGCGGCCACTTGGTACTCCCATGTGCTGCCAACTGCCAGCTGGTTGTGTGTAAAGATGGTGGTCAGCGAGTCAAATACCAGCCAAGGCCCGTATGTCACAGTCGGCGGCGCTTCGGGGTCTTCCTCAACGTAGGTTATTGACACTTCCCGCGCTCGAACAGCCCACGAATCGGCATCGCTGACCCATGTGACTACGATGTAACCAATGTTAGGGTGAGCGATCACCTCTTTCGGCGGATCGGGGATGTCACCCAAGGTTCTGCTCGAGGGGCGACGTCCAATCAGTTCATCCAAAGGGTTTCTCAAGAAGTCGTTCAGCCCCCACCGAACTGTTCGTGAAGAGCGGCTCATTTGGAATGATGAGTCCATGATCCGGCCACTCACCAGCACCTTGTTCCTCGGATGCACAACTGTGATGGTGTCGCCAAGGCCTACGCCCGCCAGCTCCTCCCATCGGTCAATCGGTATGGATGCCTCAAAGGCGATGTCGGGTTGGCTGCGCTTCTCCAGTTCATGCTGTCCGGCTTCGATGAGTTCGGCCATGGTGTCGGCTTCTGGTGCATAGAAGTCTCCGGGAGCCTCACCGTAGTCGGCGATCGACTGGTCGTTCTTGAGCTGGACGTAAAGCTGACTGGTTCCCTCGCCAGCCCCAAAGCAGTCCAGTATGTTTGCCATTTTGCTCCTGTCGTCACGCAGCACACCGATAGTCGCGTTGCGACCGTGCTCGATGACAAAAGGTTCCTGGCTACTGATCGTTCGGTCCGTGCCGAACTTGGGCTCACCATTGGCGCCTAGATCGAGAAGAAGCCGTCTCTGTGCCTCATCATGTCGAACTCTGAATTCCCAGCCATATTGGTCGCAGAGCTCGGCGAGGGTCTGAAGAAAGTCCAGGCGTTCAAACTCGAAACCCTGGACGATGACCCCCGTGGATAGCGGTATGTCTCCCCCCTGCAGGAATGTTGGCTCGCGCCAGATGAGTTCTGCGCCTGCCAGGTAGGGTGTGAAGCCATATCCCACAATACTGCCGCTAGAGTCCTTCCGAGGACTGTTTTGGTCTTCGGTGTAAAGGTTGATGCGAATATCTACCCAGCGGCCTTCGCCAGCAATCGGGACGCCATTCACTTCGTTTTCCCGGATATCCCCTACATTGATGGCCGTCATCTCGGGGCCCCATTCCGCGTTGTCAAGTTCCGGTGTTTCTGCTGCGCTTCGGCTCTGAACAGTGATGCGGACATAGGGATCCACGATCTCCGTCCAGCGCAGGATCCTCCCTGAACTCAAGGCATTCTCGCCGAGGTCCACACGGAACTGGATGTATCCGTAGGCCTTTGGGCGTTCATTGTCCGGGTCGTCGGGATGGGGTTCATACTGCAGGATGACAGACCCGGGTTCAGTCTGAATATCCACCCGGTATTTGATGGCTGTCTCCCAGTCTGCTTGGGTATTCCATCTCTTGATGCAGAACTTCCTGAGATGGTCCCGCACGACATCTGCCAGATCCCGCCCATTCCACCCCTGCCAGCGGTGAGGTGTCTTGTAGTTCTTGAGTCGGTGGGCGTGGCCCTGAACCGTGAAAGAATACTCGTTACCAGACAGGTCCCTGGCATGTATGAGACCCGAAGCGCACTGCTCAGTTCCGTCATACAGTGCAACGAACGCCGCCAAACCAAGCTGTTCGACTCCTTCGGCATCATGGGGTACGGTAAAAGACGCTTGATCGGCTGTGTTTATCCTCTTTCTGGCCTGTCGTATGGTGACATCCTGAATGGGCTCACCAATTGGGTTGAGATCTTGATCGAAACATTTAACGTATGCCATATGCCATCAGCTCACCTCCCACAGACCGAAGAGGGGAGGCATTGGCCTCCCCCGATGTTTTGCTTTGCGTCAATACGTCAACCCGCCTCCATCAGCGGTTGACAATGCTTCTCTCACCAGCTCCTCCAAGAAGCTGCGCACATCCGTTACGCCGCTGAGGTTGACGTTCACTTGGTTGATCAACACTTGCTGGATCAGGACTTCCTGCGCATGGAGGGCGGTTATTTCGGCCATCTGGAAGGTCTGGTACACATCCATGGCTTGGCTGTCCAGCAGACCAGGCAAGCGGTCCAAATTTGCCAATGGCCGCAGCAGTTCAACGAAGAGGTCTCTATCTTGACCGGAAAGCCTTGTGATCTGAACACCCCTGACCTCGTGCTGAACTGTCCTGTCTTCTTCCGGCAGGAGCTGATCCAAGATGTCTGAGTATTCATCCCACTGCCGCTGAAGCTCATCGAATGCATCGCGCCAAGCCTTCCTGATGCGCTCGATCTCTTCATCGGTGAACCCATCAGCCACAGACTCCTGCATCAGGCCAACGACCAGCTTGGCGTTTTTCTCGAACTCCGCGGCCTGCATGATCTGCTCCATCAAGATGCGTCTGAGCTGCTGACCCAGAGTCTGTTCGAACTCATCCCACGTAGACTTGCCAGCTACAGCAGCAGCCATGGCCGAGCCCAAAGTCCTCAGAGTCTCGTTCATGGACTCGATCATCACTTTGCCGATCTCATAGCCGGCTTTTGCTTCTTCCTCATTCACGAACTCCCATCCGGTGTGCCAGATGAGGAAGTAGGTCTTCCGGATATCAGCTTCGACCGATCGGTAGGTTACACCATATTCCTCCAGCGCCCGGTTCAGGTCCTCGATGCCCTTTTTCAAGGACTGCATTTCTTGAGGGATGGGTCCGGGGTCGAAGATCCTGGCGATGAAAGAGACCCCTGTTGATATTGCGGCCAGCACAGGGTCCCCTGTGAGACCCGCAAATCCTCCGGTAATGCCGGCAATAATCGCAGCTAGGCTGGAGCCTCCCTTCTCGAAGGTCCCCCCAGCGCCCAGGTATCCAGCCAAGGTTCCATAGATGCCGGCAACGGCATCGCCGAACTCCCCGAACGCCTGGCGCATTGAGAACCGCATGTTCTCAAAGGCCTGCGGCGCCTCTTGGATCAACCGCAGGAAGTCCTCGATCTGCTGGGTTATCTCGCTCCACTCGGGCGACATTTCCGCGAAGAACCTGGCAGTCGCATCTTCCGCGTCCTCGATCTCTTGACGAGTCTTCAGAAGCTCGTTCAGGTATTCCTGCTGCTCGATGTAGTTGTCAGTCTGCTGGATGAGTTTGACCAGTTGGTTGTATTTGGCTTGCAGGCTGGCAAGGTCGCTCTTGTTGTACTGGATCGACTCGATCCGGTTCTTTGCAGTCTCTTGTGCTATCTGTCCTTCGAGTTCTTTCTCCTGCCGGCGAAGTTCCTGCCATTCCTGAGAGAACCGGTACAGGTCTCCGTAGAGCCGTTCATACTCCTCGCGCATCCGCCGGACGATATCGAGTCTGTCCTCGGCGCTGAGTTCTTCTTCGATAACCATCGCATTCAAAAGAGCTCGCTGGTCCTCAAGGTTCTGCTTGGCGAGGTTGTACTTGGCCTGCTGCAGCTCCCTTTCCAGCTCCAGTCTGCGCTCGTTACCAGCGTCAACCACGGCCAACTCTGCCTCAAGAGTTCGGACCTGTTCCTCAAGCACCGCCGCAGCACCGATCTGCCGAGACTGGATCAGGAAGCTCTGCCACTGCTGCTCTCGCCGCTGCCACTCTTCAAAGCGTCGTTCTTCCTCGGACTGTATCCGAAGCTCCAGCGCTTCGAGCTCGGCTAGAGCATACCGGCCACCGCCGCCCTCCATCCCAGCATAGAGAGCTTTGCGCTCGTCTATCCAAGCTTTGAGAGAGCTCAGATCAGCCTCTCGCAAGTCGCCCATAGCCCGTATTTGGTCAGCTATCTCCTGGCCCAACTCCCGGGCCCTCTGTTCGGCATACCTTGCGCTGATCTCGGTCAGCCTTTGCTGATGGGCTTGATAGGCCAACTTCTGCATCGCCAGGTTGTCTTTATACTGGTCAAGCTCACGGTTCAAGCGCAACAGGGATTCGGCTATGTCAGCCTCTTCTAACCGGCCTTCATTCCGCAGGCGCTGGATCTCGACCTCTTGCTTCTTGTAGTTCAGTTCCTGGACACGCCTCAGCTCGCTCTCATCGCGCTGATCCCATAGCTGTCGGCGCATGCGTTCGACTTCTTGGATCTGGTCAAAAGACTTGGCGTATGCGCCCACATAGCGCTCGAGGTTCTCCAGCTGCTGCTGAAGCGACCACCCTTCGCGTTCGGCCGCCAGCCTGTAGTTGGCCATGCGCAGAGCAAAGATCTCGTTCTCGATGGCCATGCGCTCTTCAGTGGTCCGGATAACGCCTTCTGCGGCCAGCACTTCGGTCTGCAGCCATTCGATCTGCTTCTCGTAGCTATCGACGGTCGCATCGTTGAGATGCTTCAGCTGCTCGAAGAGCTGGAGCCGTTCACGAAGAGCTTCATTGTCTTCAGTACGTTCCTCTTCTCTCTTGATCTTCTCCTGGACAGAGGCGATCTCACGCCAGATCTGGAGCCACTCGTCGGTCCCGACAGCTGCCTTGTCAAGCTGATAATTCAGGACCTCCAGATGCTGATGCAGAGTAACTTGCCCGGCTTCCACTAAGTAGCGGTAGTAGTTCTCGATGTGCTTTTCTGCCTTCTCGAGATCATCAAGGTCAACTTGGACCTCGCCGAGGTCCAGGGCTTTGCGGATAGCATCGGCCTGCGGGCCGTAACGTGCCACTATGTCAAACACCCGCGCCCAGCGCTCTTCCGTGGTCAGGGCAAGCCGATCGAGTTCGTCCTCGACGGCGGAAATGGCCTCCTGTATCCGGACTTGAGTCGCTGCTGACAGCGCCGTGTCGACGGTCTGTTCTTGCAACCAGCCGCGGTATTTCTGGAGATGGCCTTCCAGGCCGCCGAGTTCATCCTTGTACCTCTGAACTCCCAGCCTCAGCAGTTCAAGCTCAGCTTGGTATACCTGCATGCGCTTGGCAACCAGGGTGTCTGGATCTTCGCCCTTCTCCGGCCTAAGCATCTTGTCCAGCTCATCCCGCACGTTCTGGAGTTCGGTGGCTATTACATTCCCACGGAACACTTCGGACAAGGCCGTGTCAACCGCTCGCTGCTTCAGGAAGTCGATATACCTCTCATGCAGAGACTCCAGAGTTCCATATGTTGCCTCATACTCTTCAGGGAGACTCCGCACCAGTTCGATCCGGGCCCGATACAGATCCATCTCAGCCCTAACTTCTGCCTCGAGCTCTTCGATGGTCTTTTCCGACCCAGTACCCGGGCCTCCCCCGCCGGTTCCGGCAGGCGGGGCCGTGGTTGGTGCTGCCCCGGTGAGTGGAATGCCTGCTTGTCTCCGCTCAAGCTCAGCCATCACAGCGGCCGCGTGGGCCTGAGTATCTTGGATCTCAGCGATTCTGGCGTTGATCTTGTCAAGATCCTGAAGCAGTGCTCCGCTCTGCCCGCTGACGCGCTCAGCTTCAGCAGTAAGCTCGGATACCCACTTACCCCAAAGACCAAAGGGGCTGTCCTGGGCGACATGATCGGGTTTCCACTCGACCAAGACTCGCCGCATGGTCTCTTCGGCTCTCTTGGCAGCATCTTCGAGGCCAAGCTCTTGGGCTTCCAACCAGTCCATGAAAGCCATTTGGGCTTCGTTCTGCAGTCTGACAAGTCTCTCTGTCTCGCTGACGTTCTTTTGGACTTGGGACTCCTTCTGAGAGCGCTCGCCCAGCAGTTGGTTCAGCTCTTGCTCAAGTTGGTTCCTTGTGCGAAGGTACTCCAGGCTGGCAAGACGCAGGTGGAGTTCGCTTTGCGTCTCCAGCTTTTCGATGTAGGTTTCGAGCGTACCGATGTTGGCCCTGATAGCCTCATCGATGGTTTCGTAGCCAACAGCAAGCTCCGGTTGCAGCTCTACGATGCGCTCCATGACTTCTTTGAGCCGGCGGTGCTCTTCCTCGGACTTGCTCGGCTTGCCTTCCAGTTCTCTGTACTCGTTTGCTAGTGCACGTAGCTCCATGGCCTGCTGCTCGGCAGCTCTCGATGCCTCTATGGACTCCTGGTAGAACTCCCGCATGTCCCTGGAACTACCCGTCATTGCAAATGCTAGTGCCGTAACAGCTGCTATGCCGCCATAGATCCATCCTGCGGGTCCGAACAGCAAGGGTAAGGCCTTGAGGAGCTGGCTTATGATCAGCATGGTGGGGCCCGCCGCAGCAGCAAACCCCGCTATGGTCACGATCAACTTCTGAGTTTCAGGGTTTAGGTCTCTGATCCAGCCAAACAGCTCCGTGATGCGCTGAGTGATCTGGCGTAGTGCGGGTTCGAAATTTCCTGTCATCTCCAGGACCATGCTCTCGTATACCGACTGCATGATCTTGATGTCTCCCTGGAGAGTGTCCAGTTGGATGGATGCTTGTTCAGCCGCTTTATTAGTGCCGGTGATGCTCTCCGTGTATTGTCGAAGGGCTTCTCCACCTTGGTTGAGAAGGGTTATCATTCCAGGGCCGGCCACTTGGCCAAATAGACGTAAGGACTGCGTGGAGTCGATCCCGGCGGCATTCAGGGTATCGATGATGTCGGCCAAAGAGTTCAACTCGGGATGAACATCCCGGACGGTCAAACCCAATTCGCTCAAGACGTTCACTGCGTCTCCCACTGGGTTCGCTAGATCCGAGATGGCCCGCTTGAGCATGTTTCCGGCTTGCTCGCCTTGGAAACCCGCATTGTAGAGAGCCATTAGAGCAGCAACGGTCTCCTCAAGCGAGTAGCCAAACGTGGCGGCCACAGGCCCGGCGTTTTTCAGCGATGCGGCGAGCCTATCCAGCTCTGCGAGCGACTCAGCGTTGGCAGCTGCGAACACGTTAGCCACTCTTGACGCTTCGTTGGCGGCCAGGCCAAACTGGTTCAGGGTGGACACCACGACTTCCGCTGTGAAGGCGAGTTCCGACTGCGATGCCACGGCCAATGTCAGAACACCGTCCAAAGCGTCGATAGCCTGCGACGCATCCATACCAGCTTGCCCGAGGTTGTACAGCGCATCGGCAGCCTGGCTGGCTTTGAACACGGTTTCCTCGCCCGCTTTGCGAGCAGCTGCCGTCAAAGCCTCCAACTCTTCCACGGTGGCTCCCATGACCGACTGAGTGTTCGCCATGGCCTGCTGGAAGTCGGCAAACGTGTTGAGCCACTGTCGCCCTAACATCGTGAGTGGCGCGGTTGCTGCGACAGACATACGCCCGCCAAGGCCCTCCCAACGACTCGCCAACCTCTGCACCGTTCGCTGCATCTCTTCATCGAGCCACTTGTTCTGCCTTACCACATGGGCAACGCCTTCATCGTACTTGGAGTAGTTGAGCCGCACCTCGGCCCATATGCTACCTAGCTCTTCTGCCATGTACCTTGTCCACCCCCTTTTTGCAAAAGGAAAGGTTGAGCCCTGGCGGAGCAGCGAGAGGGTACTGCCCCATGGGGTTGCCAGGGCTCAACCATGCTTACTGTTTACTTCTTCTTGCGAAAAGCTTCGTGGTTCATCAGATCCACGCCCCTCATGTGCGGGCCTGGAACGTCTTTCTTTTTCGGGCTCGGAGGCTTGGGATCGCCCCTCCCTGCTTTCGACTTTGCCTCCTCGATCTGTTTCTGCTCCTCGATGGCCATTTGTATGGCTACAAGTTCATCGAAGCAGTACCGTTCCCAGGTCCCCAACTCGGGAAGATAGTCACTGGGCCTTACCCCGAAGGTCTTGGCTGTCACTCCTATGCGCAATAGCAACTCGGGTTGCTTCGCGAAAGGAATGCAGGGCCCTTACGCCCCCAAGGCAGTAGTAATGTATCGCCATGAGCTGCTGATCCGTCAGCCAGCCCACTTCTTTCATGATCTGGTCATAGGTAGGTTCCACCAATGCTTCCCTGGCCATGGCGTGCAGCAGCTGGGTGTACTTCTCGAACGAGTTGACTTCCATCTCCGCCACCGAGTCAGGTTTCCCGGACTGCTGCTTCAGGGCCATATCAGTAGCGAACGTCAGAAGGTCATTGGGAAGGTTGCCCGACTGCACCAACGCCATCAACGACACCCGGCGCAATCTGACGTAAATGTCCGATGCTCCGTCCCACGATGGGATGGCTACCACCGGTGCTGCGGCCTCGGCCATATCGGCCAGAGATGTTACTTTGCTCTCCTTCTTTTTGAACTTGCCTGTTAGCCACTTAAGCATTTTCGTACCCCTCTCGTTTTGGATGTAAAAAAGAGCCCCTAGCTAAGCTAGAAGCTCAATGGGTTCAACCATGCTACGGGAAAACCCGCTTGTAGTAGTGAGCCACGTTTGCCGGGTTAGTCTTGGCATAGACCTGGGTTGTCCTGACGGACTCATGCCCCAACAGGTACTGCACAAGCTCAATCGGCATGCCAGCGTCAAGCAAGTGTGTGGCGAAACTGTGCCTCAGCATGTGAGGCGTGACTCGCCTGGCCAGCCCGGCCATATGGCCGAGCTTCTTGATGTGCCACTCGATGCTCTCCTTGGAGATGCGTTTCCGATAGTTGCTCCGGAACAACCAAGGGTCGTCATCACTGCGCTTCTTGAGATAGTCCTGAAGCACCAAATTGGCTCGGGTGCTCAGAGGCACTGTGCGCTGTTTGCCGCCTTTTCCTTCACGGACAAGAAGCGTCTTGGCCACCGGGTCATAGTCTGAACGGTCAAGATTGACTGCCTCACTGACCCTGATCCCCGACGAGTACAGGACCTCAAACAACACCTTGCGGATCCCTGTGGCTGCTTCACGGAGCCTTTCGATCTCTTCGTAGGTTAGGTGCTTCGGCGGTCGTTTGAGTTCCCTTGGCCGCTCGATGCGGTCCATCGGGTTGCGGAGGATGATCTCCTCTTTGACGAGCCATCCGTAAAAGGAGCTCAAGGAATGAACCTTACTAGCGATTGTACCATCAGAATTGCCCCTTACTTCTCGCTGATGAGCTATAAAGTCCCGTATGTTCTCGGTGGTGACCAGGTCCAAGCTCACCGTAAGAAATTCTGAAAAGCTCCGAAGGAGATAGCCATACCGCTGCTTCGTCCTCGGCCTCAGCTCTTTTGATGCCAGAAACTGTTCGATGAGCTCCCTGGAACGCTCCTCCTTCTTGTGCTGGCGGGAATAGAGCATCTGCACATACTTGTGCTTGGACTCAATCCAGACAGCGCTTCCGGACCACCTCAGCTCCAGGCCACTCTTCGGATCATCGTACCGGGTCTCCAGCTCAAACAGGCTCCGCCGAACATCCTTGTCTGTGACTCCCAGGCGATGCGCAATCGTGGCGATGTCCTGTTTGTCACGTTCGGCGAACAGCAGTGCTTCGACGGCCGGCAACAAGTCGACGTCGCGCGCCAACAGAACCGCCTTGTTCATTTGTCTGCAACCTCCCGTAGTTGCTCCCGATTTTGCTATTGGAGGGCAGGCGGCTCGGGATTGCCGCTTTTCGGGTCGCGATTCCCTAGCCCTCATTCCATGTCTACGACATTACTGAAGAATCTCCTACTGCAGACGATCAAGGAACAAGACTGCCGCGTGACGAATGCGTTATTGAGTATGTTGTCAAAGGAGGTGATCAAGGATGGACCCAATCGACAGAAATGTTCTGCACCGTATCAAGAGAGTGAACGAAGTGGAAGACCTCGGCGAACTAAATGACTACTTGGAACTCGGATGGATCCTGCTAAACATAAGGAATCTCGAAGATGGCTACACATACTACCTCATAGGTTGGCCATCGGATAATGAGGAACCGCCGCATCCCGAAAGCGTGCAGCGAAAGCAAAAACGATTACTGGAGAGCTTGTACTTGCCTTCGGGAGAAGATGAATAAAAAGGTTAGGGGCAGAGCGATCTGCCCCTAATGCTTACCCCAAAAAGTTACACTATCTTGCTCTATTCCTGAATTCCGTCCAATAACGCCTGCACTTCCTCACGCCATCTTTTGGGCACTTCTTCAAGCGTCATTTCTCCTGCCACGATTCGGCGGTAGTAGATTTTAGCCATCTTCTTCCTCCTCTTCCTCCTCGCTTATGATCGCTGCGAGTTCTACAATCGCATCCTCCAAGATCTTAACATGCTCTTTCAAGGCTCTATTTTCCTGTTGGAGTTTCTGCACTTGCTCTTTAGGTGTTAAATACTTAAACATACCTCGACCTCCTTTTATACAATGACTACTGCGGGGGCGACCCCGTGGGAGTCCGACGCACTGTTGTTGCTCACGCTCCCACCGGGGTGCACGGTGAACAGA
>Ga0004534J46558_1003723_pt1 | contig 12535 bp, 19 predicted proteins | sample BioPla1RNA1_FD_46558 | JGI IMG/M metagenome (IMG submission 46558) | reverse complement strand
TCCGAAACGGACTTCTGCGCCACTTGGGGCGCTTCCCGCGAAACACGCGTTTCTTCACCGTCACCGCCATCGTCTCGCCCGTCTTTCCGGTTACAATTCCGATGAAATGCCGTTATTGGGAAAACCTTGTTACATTTGGTACATTGTTTCTTCTGTTTCTTTTCCATTTCAAAAACCCGTTTGCCAGTTTTACAAGTTCGTTATTACCATGTTAGAAGAATTCATGCCCGCATAGGTCAGTAAACTGAATAGGGCACTCCTGTAGCATTTGTAGGAACTCCCCCCTGGTGAACTCGCGTCCATATTCGTCAACAATTCTCTGAACTCTTCCCAGTTTGCGCGCCCAGGTAAACGATGAGCACGAGCGAACCCCAGTCTTGGCGGCAAAAGGCTGCTTGTTAAATCCGAGTTCCCGACCAACAGACCCATCGTGAAGCCCCTCTTTCTCTGGAGCCTTTCCACATACAGGGCACCGTTCGTACCAACCGAAATTATGCTGATGAACTCCAGATTCCCCCCCTTTGCAGAGGGTAATATGGCAGTCCCAACAATATAGCCCCGCTGCCGACCGCTTCCCGATATGATATTTCGGGTTATCGTCGCCACGGTGCCCTTTAAGGTAGTAATTCGTTCCCATGATCTACTCCTTTTCTACCATCAATTTGTCATACACCACCTTGCAGATCGGACCGCAGCGGACACAGTGCGACATATGCTGGCAATCGGGGTGGCAACCTCCGTCCACAATCAAACGCATTTCCGCGCTGATGGTGTCGTCCCGAGGGCAGTTGCGATCAATCATCCTTACTCCAGCATACAGGCCCTTGACGAGTTTGGTGCAATGCCCTTGGGGGGTATTGATCCGGGATACGTGGCAGTCGGGGCAATCAAGGCACCGTCTGATTTTATCCTTCATCCCTCACTCCTCCTTCCTGTTTTCTACCATCTTCTCTTTCCACCAACCGCCACAGGCAACGCAGGTTACCAAGCGGTAGCCCTTTGCCTCGTCCACACCTTCATCCCGCTCAATCGGGAGGAGGGGTTCACCACATCGCGGACAGTTCATGATCTACTCCTCTACCATCTCATATACACAGCCGATCTTCGTCACGCCTGCGTATTGAGCCCGATAATACCAACAGTCGTTTCCCATCTTTTCTCACCTACCTCGATTCCGTGATCTGACTCCAGTCGATAGCCTCCACCGGGCGCGGCCACTCCCGCAGGTGTCGCGGCTATCCGTCTCGTAATGCACCTGCCGGCCGCGCTCCATCTCCCGGGTGCGTTTGCGGGCGATCTCCGGGCTCCAGGCGCACCGGTCGCGAGGAGGGAGCCACCAGGGGTATCGGGAGTCATGCAAGGGATCCCGGGAATATCCCATAGTCAGCGAGAGCCGGGCGGCGGGGTCGTACCGATAGGGGCTCTCCCCTGCATGCCCGCCAGCGAGCGGGCACTCGTCGCAGAGTTCGACGCGGGTGATCCTCATATACATTCCGACCCCCCTGTGAGTCCGTTTGCGAGGTTTTCCCACCTGTGATCACGCTCGATTGCCTGGCGGCACAGCTCGGCGGCGCGGGGGTGCCAGCGCCAGACGTTAGAGCGCGCCCTGGATCCTCCTTTGAGCGGGACGCCTTTGGGGTCCCGGGCGCGGATGAATATGCCCGGGGTGGTGTAGCGGAGCATTGTGCCGCACGGGATGAGGTCTGCGATATCACCATACGTGAAGGAGGTGTCGCCTGTGCGGCGATAGATCGCCACCAGGTGATCCTCGTTTGCGACGACTGATTGGGATAGGCCTCTCATGGGTGCCGCTCCCCCCTGTAGTATCCGCGATACCGGTTGCACACCGGGCACTGCCAGCCGTCATCCAGGGCGAGCATTTTCCCGCAGCCGTTTTTGCAGCAGGGGAGATGGTAGCGGGTCTGAGCGTGTTTCACGGCCGCGAACGCGCCGCCGGTTTTGCTGCTCATGATTGTGCAGCCCCCCACTGTTCGCGCTGCTTCATCCGCTCGACCGCTTTGCGGAGCTTCTGCCGGCCCTCGGGTGTCTGTGCGAGACGGGTGAGGAGTTTATCGGTCGGGTTCCGGGGGCGGCCGCTCACAGCCTCGCCTCCTCCACCGTGTCCGGCTCCGGGCCCATACATCGCAAAAGTTCTAGGGAGGCAAACGCTTTCCCGAGCGTGGCGCGAGCCAAGTAGAACCCATCATCACAGTCATGACCCTCCAAGCGGGTGATCAGCGGTGCGACTAGGTGGAGTCCTGCCTCGATGTTATCGTAGAGTCGTTTAGATTCGCTCATTTCATCCCTCCTTCAAAATATTCTTGAATCGCAGAATCTTATCCCGGATCTCATCTCCTCGGGAGTCTAACAACCAAGGCCGCTGGGAAACATATGTTCCCCAAAAATCCGTCAATTCATGAACCCGGTGCAGTGATATCCGTTCAATGCGGGGAGAACTCAGAAGTCTCGTATATTCGCGGAATTCTTCTTTACTAATCCCCGCTTTCAATGCTGCATTCAGTTGTAATTCCCGTGCTTCTTTAATCCTGTCTTTTGGAGCCATCATAACCATGATTGGCCATTTATCTCTGGGCAAATCCGTCAAAACATCAAAAGAATAATGGATAAACAATTCCATCTCTTCTTTTGTGATCTCCAATTTGCGGAGCATTTCAATTTCATCTTCTTCGAGTTGCCCATATTTCCCCATTTAATCATTCCTCCCAAAATATTTGCGTAGGAAGTCAACGGTAAACCCCCGTTGGTTAATCAACTTCAATGAGATTATCCATTTCTAACGACATTTTGGTCGGTTCTTTCCAGTTTCCGACCACATCGCGATGGATTTTCATAAATTTAAAAATCATTGTCTCATACTTGATTTGTTCATCGATTGCGGTCTTAATCTTGTTCAAATCACCCGTTGTGCATCCGTTCTGCCGAACCCCCCCTCGTAACGCATGAGAGTCTTTTGGAATCGCTTCAAACCGTTCGGCAAACGCCGGAATATTTTCCCCCCGGGTGTTTATTGGGGAAAGGATGAAATAAACTATGTATCCTCGGTATTCACCGATAAAATACCGTTTGTCATGATGTTCTGGTGTCATTTCTTCATCGCCTCAAGGCTATTGGTGCGAATTAGGTGTTTCCTCTGTTTTATTCGTTCACGCCGTTCTTGCAAATATTCCCGGTTACACCGTTTGCAATACGCACTTAACCCGTCAGGTTTCGATTTGTTTCGATTAAACAGGGTGATTCGTTTCTCTTTTCCGCATTTTGAACACGTTTTCGTTTCGGTTGGCCCTTCAATCTCTTCAAATATCATGTTTCATCGCTCCAATCTGGTTTTCCTTCCAATTCATGTCGGTTTCAGTCAAGACCGACCGCCTCGCGATGCTTCATTCGTATCTTCCGAATCGCATCGTCTGATTGAACATCACCGGTGAACATCCATTGTTCCATTTCTCCCCCACACAACGGGCAGGTTTTCTTGTCTGCGGATGATATAAACTTCTTTCCACATTCGCAGACGAAACATTGATTCATTCGTCATCACTCCCTGTTACCGCAGGAATTACCTTTGTCCGACCAATCAAATAATACACCGCCGTTTCTGATTCGGTTGCCGATTTGAACAACCATAATGGGTTCTTTTTCAACACCGATAACCATGATTTGACATACGCCGCGCTTTGGGATAATGCGGCATTATCATCGCCAATCAGGTAATGGGATAATGTGGCCGCCCCAATCTCGGCTATCAGTTCTTCCTTCGAGTATTTTTCCGACCCGAACATCGTCCCAAATTCCCGCCCCAATCGGGTTTCATGCCCCGTCCAATGCACCATTTCGTGAAAGAGCGTTTGATAATACGCTTCCACCGAGACAAACGATTCCACCCGGGGCATTTTGATTACATCTTGATGCGGGCTGTATGCCGGTGTTCGCCCGGGAACTATCATTGGATTGACCGATTCGACAAATTGTTTCAATTCGGATACATTCTTCGGCACACCTTGGGGCGGCTCTTGATTATCCGGGAGATATTGACTCATATCAATACCTTCGCATTGATCAAGGTTGAACACGGTCGCATTCCCGAAATAAGTGCTGACAATTTTATGGTCCGGGTCTTTCTCATCTTCCCGTGTGACCGTTCTAGCGACGATTATGGGGTATCCTTTCTCGCCCTTTGACACATTCCCACCCAACGTTTTCGCTCCGTTGTAAGTCGTATAAAACGGTGTCTGGTAGTTGTTCAACCATTGCATTACCCCGAGGTATAGGCTGTTACCCCCAGAATAGGTGGTCCCGGTGACCGGGTTTTGAGGAGGGATTGATTCCGGTCTCAAATACGGACAATCCCACGGCAATACTTCGTGCTCTTCACAAATCGATACCAGTTTGGTCACAACTTTTTCAATCGGTTTCAATTTCTGTCCTCCCCAACTCTGTTCTTGTTTCAACCGGGTATACTTCGACATGCAACACATTCCAGCAGAAATCAGAAAATTTACTGAAAACTCGCCGTTTTGCCTCCTCAAGCGTTGTGGCGGTTAATGTTCCAGTTGCCGAAGTATTCACGGTGAATCCAAATTCTATGGCTTGTTCGCCAGTATCGACCGGTTCATTCCCGGGTTGGCCCGCTTCGTTGGTGCGGTCCCTGCCAGCATACCGGATCGTGTATTTCAACTCTTTTTCTTCCTTCAAAACCTTGCTCATGTCCAGGGCTTTCCGATACACCCGCCAATTTGGGGCGTAGTTCGGGTTCCGTTGCAAGAACATAATCCCGGCTTGCCGGGCCGAAATACCGGGATACTCGTCAAATATCCCGCGCATTTGGTTATCTTCCTCATCGGTCCATACGAATTGTGTTCTTTCGTTTTGGCTGGTTCTCGTTCGTGTCATTTGTTTACCTCGATACCTTACAGTGTTCATGGCAAATTTTGGTTGTTTACCAACCTAAAAGGTGAAGCGCGGTATTTACCGTGCCAGTAACCAGAATTAACCCGATTACTATCGCGATCCGTAATCCCCAGAACCCGACCAGATAATAATGATACTCATCTTGCAGGTCTTTTATCAAATCCGGGCTTAACCCATCGTTGTTTTCAAGTTCATTGTATTTGATCGGTTTGAGCGTTTTACAACTGTGAATCAGTCCCATCCCGAAAGCATGGATTTCTTCACAGGTGTTCAAGAATTCAAACACGGGAGACGGTTTGTTTTTCTCAAACGTCATATAGAAAGTATCTCCGAGTTTGCCGTTTCGTTCATCGAGATTTAAGAGCGTGAACCGAAAATCGGTGCCGTCTCGTTGTTCGATACACGTGACCACATACCCTTCTAACAGCAGGGCTTCCCGCAACTTGGGGAACATTTCAAGACTCATATGATACTGTTTCATCACGGAGATATAAACAATTTCGGTTTTTTCAAGTCATCTCAACGCCTCTTAGCCGATTTTGAACGTTCTCATCACATGTTTTCCAAATAGATCCGAATATCTTTCTTCTTTCCGGGCCGGTGATACTCAATTACCTTAATCTCGTTCGATTCCACCAAAGCCAGCGCATGTTCCTCGAAATCCTTGAGTTTAATGTGTAACGCCCGCAAAATGTCAACGCGTTTCATTTCACCGCCATTCCGGCGAAGCAATGACAGAATCTTCTCCTGCACATTGATTTCGGTTCGCCGGGCAACGGTATCCGCAACATCTGCCGCCATTGGTGAGAAATACTGGTCGATTTGCCGGCACGCTTCAATCAGGAAACATTCGTCCAGAATCACTTGTTGCCCGGGTTGGATACCCGTTTCTTGTTGTGCGGCCATCATTTCAACGAATTTGGGGTCGCCAATCTTGAATAGCATCGCTAATTTCAGCGCGTAGGTGAATAACCGGCCATATTGAGCCAACCGAACATTGTCCCCATCCCGGAAATAGTTCATTTCCACATCGCGTTGCCAGGACTGGAAGAATTCCATGCCTTCCGGGGTGAGAACGAATTGTAACTCTTCCCCGGTCAAACGGAAGAACGTAAACAGTTCCCCGATGAGGCTCCGCAAATATTCCATCTCTTCCTGGGTTTCTTCGTTGGCTTCCTGATACGGCTGTGAAACTTTGTAATACCGTGGGAAGAAATACAGGAACCGCAACAACCACCCTGACGTTAAATCTAACGCCGTTGTTTGTTCCGAGAACGTTTCTGGTGTCGTTGCAAAGAAGAACGTTGTATACGGTCTATCTATCACGAACTCGGATCTATCCTTGGAGCGATTGGTGCGGAGTTTCCGCCGATAATTCTGATTCTCGTAAATCTCGTTCAAGAAATCCCGCATCTCAGCCATATACTGTTTTCGCTGCATCGTTGACAGTAACGACCCAACCTCATCTTTAAACCACCATGCCCGGGGATTATCGGTTAACTCTTCAATGAGCGCTTCAGGAGAGAATGAACCCGGAAGTTCAGCCGCTGGTGCATGATACCGGGCAATATCTCGCGCAATCTTAAGCGCGGTGGATTTCCGCGATATTGTCGAAATACCGAGGCACATCGACCAGATGTTTGAGTAGATGTTGCCGTGAGAAAACTTAACCACAGCGTTTCTATTCGCTACCATCGAAATCAACGAATAAATCCCGGCATAATGGAGTTCAGGATACGCATCCGTCATCCTTTTGGCAACGGAAACATACCGTTCTATCAAGTTATCATCGGGTAAATACGATTTAAATCGCAAACCGCGTTTCGCACGGTTATCAAATGGGTCTCCGGTTGAAATTTCCCGAGGAACTGATTTGGATAACCGTTTCTGTTCGAGTAACCGCCATTTCCGGTCAATCTCTTCAATCTGAGTGCCATACCCATACTCGGTAGCAAGGGATTCTTTCACTTGCAGGAATATCTCGTCAGTAATGGGGATTCGCCCTGCGTCCGAACAAGAAATCAATCCTTTTCGGACCGCGACAAACGTTATTGGGTCACCCCCCGAGTCGCACCGGAAACAATGCCAGAGGTTGCGGCGCGTATCAATCGAGTAATTATGCCCAGTTGAAGACCCGTGAACCGGATGAGCACCTTGAATCTCAGTTCCCCGATGCACTCCGTTAACCGGCGCTCCAATGTCTTCAATGCGTAACCCGATTTCTTCTGAAAGAAGGTTGCTATACCGGCCGCTCGGGATTCTCTTCTCGAATTGGGTCGCGTCTTCTTGTCGCGCTGCCCATAACGTATGTTTACTTTTAGCGAACACCCCGGTATAAATAACGTCAAACGGTATTTCAACGATTGGGGCGTTTTTCATGATTTCATAACTGTTTCCGGTTGGATGGATTGAACCTGGACCCACCACATACGCCCGGCACCCCGCCGGGTAAACCTCTCCTAAATGACACGATTCATCGGAAAGGTCGTATAGTGGAATCCGTTTCGGGGTTTCCATCTCGGCTAGCAGCCCTTTACACCGGAAATACACATGGAGCCCGCCACTCCCGGTCTTTACAGTAAATGTCTTGAAACGCTCGGTAAATATGTCAAGCATCTCCAACTGTTCGCATTTTTCCACATCGTCAACATCAAAAATACATACATCGTTTTTAACGGGGATAACCCCGTAATTTATGTTTCGCGATAAATGGGTCGTTAATTCCTGGTCACTTGCCCCAAAATTGTTTGTATCGAAATAATCGGTGTCTATTGGCCGTTTACTCCGTGGTCTGACTCGAATGAACCGGAAACTATCGTTCCGCAATTGTCGCGGGATGTTTTCGTGGAACACTGGTTCTCCCATGATTTCTCATCTCCTTACTTTGAATACTTAAATTTCTTCATGTTGGGATGTTTTTTGTGAAATCCCTGTAGTAACCCTTTAAACTGCCTCGACCGTTCCTGTAATTCAGGTTTGGTCAAAACATACAGTTTCGCTTCAAGGGTCGGATTTTTGTGCTGATACGGACAAACCGAGATGATTACGCCCTGTTCTGGATACGGGTCCATAAACAGTGCATACGCCCCGAGTTGGACGAAATGAGCTTCTCTTGCCATTGGTGACGTTTTCAAGTCAGCAACCGACCATTTCGCAGGGTTCCCATTAACTGCGAAATTCCCGGCCAAATCATACGTTCCACACACTTTTAAATCGTGATCAACCGTAAACTTTTCAACTTCCAACCTCCCGGGCTCGATTTTGAAATTCTTCGTCAGTAACTCGGCCCATTCCACATCAGCGATTTCGCACAGCGTCTTTATGTTAATGGGGCAATCTTTGAAATTGAATCGAGGTGGCGGAATTTCGTATTTGACAAGGTTATTGAGAATCCGGTAATGAACGAGAGTTCCGACCGCGCTTGCTTCATTGGCGATACGTTTGGCTTCTTTCGCCCCAACCTTCCTTTTCCAGTGCATTAGCCCGTCATTGGGGAGCATTTCCCCAATTACCTGTGTAACTCTTGGATACGGAACATACATTGTAATACTCCCGTTAACCCATTGGTCAATGATCCATAAAAAGAATCGGATTTGGGCTGTTCTTAAAAACCCAATTTACAAATTTAATCTGGAATCGTCAATCTTTGCGGCGCGGTCAAATGCCGCCCGGATATCCTGAAAATGCGGTGAATGGAGCAGCGCGAAATAGATCCCTGCCGAACCTTCCCCATAGAACAAAGTTTCCTCAAATTCCGGGTCGTTGTAATGCAACCCGATGCGCAGTAGTTTTCCGAGGTAATTTGCTCGTTCCAGGCTATTCCAAATCCCACGATAATATCGTCCCGCAATATACAACCCAATGAAAAACGGGTCATAATGGTCAGTTAACGCCAATGCGCTACGGTGACGAGCATAAAATTCAAATTCACTGATTTCTAACAGGTCTTTACGATTGTCAAACACCCCGATTTCTTTCAAAGTTTCATCGATCTTTGCATTCCAAAATGAACTGCGATCCGCCTCATCCGCTTGCAAAATCCACAACCTCCGCGTTCTCGAAGAAATGCCCGTAAACTTCCGAATACGCTTCAAATCGGTGACGGGTATCATTAATCAGGAATCTATGGCCGTCATCGGAAAAATCAACCAGAATCGTATCGTGTTTCCCGGGCGCGGCGCGAAGTGTTCTTCCTGCGGATTGAATCGTAGAGATGAATGATTGGCCACCGGCGGCATTGATGAACATATCGGCAGCAGGCACATTAACCCCTTCCCGCAACAATGTCGATATCATACAACGTGGTCCTTCTCCCCGTTTGAACGCTTCAATCGCTTCAGTTCGCCCCGGACTCCCGGCATGAACGAATATCGAACCCGGAATCAACCGTTCCAACTCTTCCCCATGTAGAATCTGTTTCACGCTTATAAAAATCAGCCGGTTCGATTCAAGCCCGTTGATGGCACACTTGGCGATAAGGTCATTTCTTAACCGGTTCATAACAACCCCGTGTTTATAGACGTTATGATAGGTTTCTGCCCGTTTGAACTGGATTCCAGACATTGGGGTTTGGAGCAACCAGAACACAGGTTTTGCCAAATACCCCTGACTAACCAATGTTTCCACCGAAATTGACCCGATTACCGGCCCGGTTGCGCCCCAAATCATTTTGTCTAATCCATCTGTCCTGCGCGCGGTTGCTGAAAGTCCTAACCTCCATCGCGCGCCTATCTTTGTGGCAACAGTAAACGCAGTTTTCGCCGGGGTGGTATGTGCCTCATCGAAGATGATAAGCGGGAACGACAACCGATGTCGCCCGACATTAACGATGTTGTGCAGCGTTTGAACCATTGCGACCACGATGTCGCCGGTTAGGTCTTTTGACCCATCACCAACCAATGTCGGGACTATCCCAAAGGCCGCTTCAATCTCTTCTTTCCATTGGGTAAGCAGTTCTTTCCGGTGAACCACCACCAAGAACGGGCATTTCCGAAGATACGCATACCGCAACGCAATCAGGGTTTTCCCGGCTCCAGTCGGTATTTCCACGGTTCCCGACCCGTTTCGCCGCATGAGCACCCGGAGGATCTCATTCTGGTATTCTCGCGGTTGGAGCGGGGAAACCCAATGAAGATCCAGCGTTTCAACAGGATTTGGTGACAAATCGGTTTCAATCCCAAACGTGTTCAGAATGATTGACACTTCTTCGGTCAATCCAACCGGGAAATAGTAAGACCCGTTGCGAGCGCGTTTAAAAAGATGAATCTTCCCGTCCCAATCACCGGAACGGTATTTGTCTGTCATATCGTAATTCTTTACGTAATCAGACAACACTTCGTCCAGAACCGCAATTGCTTCTAATGGGATTTCTTCGTCCCCATTGATGAAACAATACCCGGAATACGGCGGGGTTTTCAGGGTTACTCGTCCCATAACACATCTTGTTTGTCAAAGATAGATTCTTTTACCTCTTCGGGAACCGTCGGGGGTTCCGCATGCACATTTCTTATCATTTGGGAAGGCGTGTATTCTTTCCCGGAATTGAGCCAATCAACCAGCATTTCACCGTGCTGGATAGTCGGAGTGAATTCCTCCCCAATCGGGAATATGCTCATTCTGGTCTTTGTTACCGTTGCAACGACATCTTTGCCGTCACTCATCATATCGAACGTCAAATCGGGTTCGTATTCAATACCCGCCCGAAATTGTGGTCCAATACCGATTTTACGCGGAACCATCTTCCCGTTTTGCCCCGTAGAAATATCATACCGTGTTTTCGCCCGAATCGTCATAATCAGATGAATATCTGATTCAAGGATTTTTTGAACGAATTCGTTATACATCGGGGTTATTCTTGCCCAAGCGGTGAATGAATTCCCGGTTCGCCGGGTAATCTTGTCATGCTCCCCAAGCAGGCTTTCCCAAACCGGACTAATGGTATCAATGACAAGAACATCATAATTGTTCGCAATCGCTTCATCTATCCCGTTTGTATAGGTTTCAACTGAATATGGCGGCTCTAGGAAATCGACATCAAACGGGGTCAAATCAGAATACAGCGTAGACGAACCCTTTTCAGAATCAAGGAACGCAATTGTCCCATTTTTCCCCGCAATCCCTCTGGCAAAAAGAATTGCTGAATACGTTTTGCCACTGCCGGAAGGCCCGATGAACCCGACTTTCGCTTTCTTTCGTTGTCGGACAGCACGTTTGAACGCCATTTTCAGTCCGTCCCGTCAGAGTTGGCCTTCTTCTCCATCCTCGCCGCAACTGCGAGTTCTTGGGATTTCTTTAGCGCGATCGTGAGAAGCATATCGGTAGATCCCTCCCCAATCCCTACTTCCTTGAGTTCGTCCTTGTTCATGGAAAGAACCGATTTTCCAATCAGATCGCAGTATTCGGTAATCTGTTCGGAAATCAGGTTAATCTGGTTAACCGCGTTTTTCCGGTCAGAAGAAGGAGAAACCTGGGGTTCCTGGTTCTTCTCCACATCCTTCTTTGGTTTCTGGGTTGATTCCGCAACCTCGGGAGGGATGGGATTCGTTTTCACAGATTCATTGATACGGGCCGTGAATTCATCATCGGTTTCACCGGACCCAATTACTGTCTGTTTAAGCACCGGTGGCGCGGTGGTGGTATGAACATTTGGGGCGGGGGTTTCACTGGCTCCTGATACCTCTATGAGCCCTGTGAGCCGAATGTAGACAGGAAGTGTCCGAACATCATCCTGTGTGTATCTCTCCGAAATGTTCATGACTTCCCCAATTCCAACAACCGTCCGGTCCTTAAGGGCCGTCTGGAGGAACTTCGCCTGTTTCTCGGGGTCGTTCGGGTGAATGCTGACCACATCAGCCAAAAGAAGATTGAAATCTTCAACCCCGATGAACGGAACCCCCCTATTCTGCTCGATAAACCGGAGATGCAGTTCAACCAGCCCGTCAAACGCCAGCACCGCTTCAAAGACCGGTCGCCCTTTCGGGTCAACAACCGGAATTGGGTTACCACGGTTGCCTTCCGGATCTTTCTCGAAAAGCGGGTTAATCCACTTGATAGTTCCTGTCACCAGGACAGGATCACCGGCTCCGGTTTGGTTTTCCCATACGTTTTCATCCGCGATGGAAAGAGCCGCCTTCTGAAGAATTGACAGGTTCTTGAACGGTTTCGCCTCAATCAGTTCAATATCACCGTAATTTCCGAAATCCTGGTTCAAAATTCCGGTGAGTTTCACGAATTGGAGGCCCGTAGGAATGGTATTCGCGTTCCAAGACACCACCTTTGTCAGTTTCCCATTCTTTAACAGCACCGGCCACGAAACCGGGAGCCGGGTTCCTTTCCGGTCACATCCGCCGAAAACCACGCCTTCAATGACATCAAGTGTCTTGGCGCGCGCTTCCCGGATGAGTGAGGCTTTCAGGAAAGGAACGATAGTCGTGTCGGAATACTTCTCGTAAATCGGGTATTCCCGCTTGATGATCGTTTCGGGATTATCGCATTCTTTCCACTCTTTGCTTTGCTTTAATGTTTCAACTATTCGATCAAACCGTGTAGAACTCATTGTTTTCCCTACCTACTGTTTTTCGGGGTTTTGTTTTCAAACCTGTTGTTTTGC
>Ga0004534J46558_1000588_pt1 | contig 12632 bp, 8 predicted proteins | sample BioPla1RNA1_FD_46558 | JGI IMG/M metagenome (IMG submission 46558) | reverse complement strand
GGAAGCTTTTTTTGGTCTGCCTTTGAAGTTCTGGTAGACCTTGACACTGATAATTCCCAAGCTAATTCCGACTAAGTCAATAAAAATGTCACTGACAGTGCCCGAGCGGTGAGTGAGCCTGGTCTGGTAGCTCTCATCGCAGACAGCGAGCAGCACTGCCAAAATGAAAGCTGTGTGTGCCGGAAATCTTTCCAAGCGAGGCGATACTTTTGCAGCTGCATAGAATAAAACTGCAGCAAGAAAATATCCGCCGATGTGAATCAGTTTGCGCAGATAGAGCACAACCATACCAAGATCGTAGTTATCAAGAAAAGGAAACATATTAAGCAGCCAATCAGCCATCGATCCGGCACTGGAAGCAGGACTTTGCGAAAAGATGAAGATAAAGGCGACATAAGCTGTTACTAACAACCATCTAATTACAACCAAACCATTTCCCCATTCCCATCAAACCGGCTCCTCTTAAGCCGGTTTGCCTTTTCTCAGTATTATATCAGGATTGAGCGCTTTATATGTGTATCTTCCTCTACTGCCTCTAAAACCTCGTCCAGCAGTCTCTGCAGTGCCCTAGCCCTCCGGGCTAATTCCTTCCGCTGCTCATCGTCCAACTGCCTAAGATCATCCGGTTTTGTCTTGACTAAATAATCACCGGACTTAGATAGAGAGTCAACCAGTTTTTCCACACTCCAACTGGGAGGCTCCTCATTCGAATCGCGTTTCCGCGGAATCAATCGGACCATCCGCACTGCTTGATCTATACTGAGATCCTTAGCACTTTCTACTAATTTGAGTACTCGCCTTGTTTCAGCGCGGTTTAAACCATAATACAGAATGGCATCCAAAACCACGTTAAGCATGTTTTCGCTGCCCACTTTGTTGGCAAAACGCTTTGCCAAACTTACATGAGAAAGCGTTAATGGTGAACTCCCGCCATAATAGTTGTTGATTACTGCATTTTGATACTTCTCGTCCAAATCAAGTACAGCCAACCAATCATTGATTGTTGTCCGCGGCACTCCCAATTTCTGGCTGGCTTTCAGAACTGAAAGCTTATTCTCCTGAATAAACAGCTGAACTGCTACAGCTCGATCCACAGGATTCAGATCTTCCCTCTGGATATTTTCGATAATCTGAACCTGACGTACAGATGCATCCTCACTCAACACCAGCGCAGGAATAGTCTCATAACCCAAGCGAATGCAGGAAGCTAATCTGCGAGCACCGGCAACTAGTCGGTAGTGCTCACCATCTTCAATCACAATGATGGGTTGAAGCAGACCTACCTCTGCGATTGAGTTTTTCAAATCTTCAAGTTTAACTTGATCCAGATTTGAGCGCACATGATCAGCTGGTACAGTAATCTGCTCCAGTGGCAGTTCCACCATATTCAATTTTAGACCCCCCTATTTCCTAAAAAACCAAAATCGCTTGCGCGGCTGGTAATATCTTACCTCCGGTATATCTATTGGTTCCCCTGCAATAACGAGGGCTGGATTTGAAGATACTAGTTTTTCCACATCGTCTGGTGCAATTATCTTGGCTGCCGCTTCAGCAGCGCTGTCTAAACAAAAACCACGGCGCCCGGTTGAGTGGGCGTCGCTAGCTATAAAGTGTACCATGTTGTGCTCCAGCATGATCCTGCTTGTCTTAATAACCTTTTCACCAAATAACCCCAGCACGCTGTTGGCATTCATTTGGATTAAAGAACCCGCTTCAATCCATTCAGCAACCAAATTTGGCTCACGAATTACCCGCTGGTAGCGCTCCGGATGCGCAATAATCGGAGTAATACCTTTAACCTGGAGTGAGAACAGAACCTGATCAATATACGCCGGAAATTCCATCATGGGAAACTCAACTAAACAGTAGCGTCCAGTATCGTTATAAGTAGGTATTTCGCCCGCCGGAAGGTCAATAAACATTGGATCTATATATAATTCCGCTCCGGCTATTACTTCAAGCTCAATTCCATGATCCGTAAGTAGGAGCCGCAGTTCGTTCGTTTTGTTCTTTACCTCTGACCAGGTTACCTTAAGATAGTGGGGCGTAGCGGCAACAGCTTTAATGCCCCGCGCAACTGCCTGTTGGGCCATTTCTAAAGCCATCTCAAGATCTTTTGCTCCATCATCAATGCCCGGTAAGATATGCGAATGCAGATCGATCATTTAGTACACCTATTTACTTTCTGATGTATAGTAGTTATAGTAATACTGCTCGCCATCCCGCGAGTATTTCACCTGATTCAGAACGACGCCCAGGAGTCTGGCATTGGTGTTCTCCAGCAGTTCTTTAGCTCGCACAGCCATTTCACGGGGCACATGATTAGCTGGAATCACCATGATAACTCCATCAACATAGGCAGACAGAATCATGGCATCGGCAACCGGGAGCACCGGCGGTGCGTCAAGCAGTACTCGCTCATGCTCCTGTTTTAACCTCTCAACAATGCCTCTCATCGACTTGGATTGAAGCAGTTCCGCCGGATTAGGCGGGATCGGTCCAGAGGTTAACACAGATAAACCATCTATTTTGGTTTTCTGTACAGCGTCTTCTAGTTTAATCTGACCTGTTAAAACGCTGGTTAAACCAACAGAATTATTCAGACCAAATATTTTATGGACTGTCGGTTTGCGCAGGTCGCTGTCGACCAAGACAATCTCAGTACCTGTCTGGGCAACAGAAACAGCTAAATTTGAGCTCACCGTTGATTTGCCTTCTGCTGGCCCGGGGCTGGTGAATAATACTGCTCTCAACTCAACATCAGGCGAAGCAAACTGCAGATTAGTTCTCAGAGTTCGAAACGCCTCGGAACTAACAGCTTTCGGGTCTTCCTGCACAACTAATCTGCGCTCATCGGGTCTAGGCATAACATATCACATCCTTACACTCTGCTTGAATCTGATCTTACTCTTACCATTGGACTCGAATTCCGGTATCTGACCGATCACCGGAAGACCTAAAACTCTTTCTACGTCTTCTTTGGTCTTAATAGTGTTGTCTACAAATTCCAGTAAGAATGCGAGACCCACTCCGACAAACAGGCCAAGCACGCCGCCAATGGCAATGTTCAACTTCACCCGCGGTTTAATTGGATTGTGAGGTACAACAGCGGGATCCACTATCTGCAGATTTCCGGAATGCATCTGCTCGTTAATCCTGATCTCCTCATAACGAGTCATGAGCATTAGATAGATATCTTCATGAACGCTCACTTCGCGCATCAACCGCACCAGCTCCAGCTCTTTTTCTGGAATATTGGTGTACTGGCCTTCAAGCGCATTTCTCTGCTCCAAAATCGCCTGTTCTCTAGCATTGATCGCCACTAATTCTACCTGAGTAGAAATCAGCTGGCTGTACAGCTGACTGTGAATCGGGTTAATTGTCTGGGTTTCAGTGGCAATCACCCGCTCCACTTCATTAGCCAGCTTAGTGCGGACCTCTTGGATCTCTGCCTGCAGACTTAAAACCTCCGGATGGCGCTCCGTATACAGTTCACGGGCACCGGACAGAGCAATTTCCAGATCAGCCAACCGCTGCTGATAGCTCTGGACCAGTGGGTTGTTTTGGATGGTTGTTGAAGAAATAATGATCTCATCCTGCGCCAGCAGTTTCTCCTGAATCTGAGTTAAGCGCTGCTCAACTTCTATGCGAGCGATTTGGGTTTGAGTAAGCTCGGTATCCCACTGCACGTACTGCTGCACCAGCAGGGACGAATCCTGCATCGGCTGAATAACCCGTTCGGTCTCCCGGAAGGACCGCAGCTTTTCCTCTGCCTCTTTCAGCTGAGCAGCCACGATTTCAATCTGCTCAGCCAAGTATTCCCTGGCAGTCCTTAAATCTGAGCGGTTGTCATCGCGTGTTGTATCGATAAACTTTTGGCTCAGTGTGTTTACGAAATCAGCGGCAAACTCCCGATCGGGTGATTCAAGCTTAATTTCGAGAATTTCGGTTCCGGTAACCTGCTGAACAGTCAGAGCATTGTTGACCGCTCGCAAATCATCACCTGTAACCGGGTTTATGCCCATGGTTTCAAGAACATCAGTGAGCATTGTGCGGCTGGTCAGCATATAGATATAGTTCTGCAGCATTACATTTGCCTGTGAAGAACCAGTTAATGCTCCCAATGGATCCAAAGCCGCTAATGTGCTGGCCTTCTCATTTTTCAGCATTAGGGTTGCAGTTGCTTGATATATCGGCTCCATATACATGCTGATCACCCCAGCGGCCACAACTGCAACGATGAAACAGAGGATAATTTGGAGCTTGCGCTTCATCAATATGTTCCACAGCTCTAGTAAATCCATTTCTTCCATTTCCATTTGCAACCCACCTCCCACTGGCTAACGACCTGGTATAAACCAATCTATAATTTGCTGGAATGTCCTTACCCCGCTCATTAACCCAAGAATCTTGTTCCAATCAGGTTTTGCAGTTTCAGGAACATAAATGATATCTCCACCCATAATTTCCGGGTTTTCCCTGGCATCACCCTGGAACAGAACCCGTTCTTGTCCCACTGCCAGGGTTGACGGCACAGTCAAATCCTCTCCACGATAAATGCCAACCGCACCGAGATTGGCCCGCTCTGTCGGTCCATCAGCCATCGCAATCGCATCTAGCACACGAGCTCCCTCATAAATTGTATATACTCCTGGTCTGGTCACTTCTCCGAGAACCAGGACCTGTCTGCTTAACTCCGGAACAAATACTACATCTCCGCCAGCAAGGAGAAGGTTGTGTTCGCTCTGATTGCTCATCAACGCTTGATAGGTGGTAATCCACACCTGCTCACCTTCGGTTTCCTGGCGAGTTATGACGATTTCCTGCTGACTGATATTTGTTTTTAGGCCTCCTGCCAATGCCAGCAGATCGAGAATACGGCTTCCCTCCGGCAGAGTGAACGCTCCTGGCCGAGCCACTTCTCCCATCACCAGCACCTGGCGCGCCTGCGGAATGTGCACTACCTCTCCTCCGGATAATAACGGGTTCGGCTGCTGATTCGCAATCACCGCTCCTAAATCTAAATAATTCACTTCTGTTCCTCCAGCGGCTGCTGCGATCATCACCTCATCAAGCTTAGCCCGCTCAGTGGGCCCTCCTGCTAATCCAACTAGGTCCAGCAGAGTTGTGTACTCATCAATAGTATAAGCACCTGGTCGGGCTACTTCCCCAAAAATCAGTACCCTGCGGTTTAAGCGGGGAACATGAATGATATCGCCACCCAACACAGCCATATTCAGCTCCGCTCCATCGGACCGCACCAGCTGTTGATAATCAACGGTATAGATTGTCTGCTCGCTGCCTCTGCTGCGGGTAATTGTCAGCACTGGATCGGCATCATCTGTCAATCCGCCCGCTTTAGCCAAAACATCGAGGAGCCGCTCGCCGCTGCGAATAGTGTAACGACCTGGTGTCCTAACTTCACCTAAGATAGATACTTCTAGATCCAGCTCCGGAACCAAAATCATCTCGCCACCGGTTAAGGGAACATTTCCCTGTCCGGTTTCCATCACCGGCTCCAAATCTATTACTTCGATCGAAGCTGCTCCATCAACTATCCGAGTTAGACTCACGGCAGCAACTGCAGCTCGATCAGTCAGTCCGCCTGCCTTAGCCAGAACATCCAGGAGTTTTTCCCCGCGCCGAATAGTATATCGACCCGGAGCTCTGACCTCTCCTAAGATTGACACTTCTAAATCCAGCTCTGGCACTAAAATCATCTCGCCACCGGACAGTGGAATATTGCCATGCCCGGATTCCATAATTGACTGCAGATCGATCGTTTCGATCATGGTTGTCCCATCGACAATTCGAGTCAGGCTCACCTGATCTGCTGCTGCTCGATCTGTCAGACCACCTGCCCTGGCAATCGCATCCAAGAGATTGGTAGTGGCAGTTACAGGATAATAACCCGGTGAAGCAACTTCGCCAAATACCAGCACAGAGGTTTTGCGCTCGGGCACATAGACAACATCTCCTGCTTGCACCAGCGGATTATCGCTGCTTAAACCCTTCATTACTGCGTCAAGATCATATACCGCTGCGCTGGAATTATCATCGGCATCAACTCTACTGACCTGGACGCTGTCAGCTGCAGCGCTGCTGGTCACACCTCCAGCGAGCGCAATGACATCCAGCAGGCGCTGATCCGGTCCAAAAGTATAGTAGCCCGGTCTGGCCACTTCTCCTAAGACCATTACATAGCGTCTTGCCTCAGGAACTATAATCACATCGCCGCCTTCAAGCATAAAATTAGTGTCCAAGAAGCGGTTGCGCATTAAGTCTTCTAAATTAACGGTATAAACTTCTGCTTGCTCTTCTACCTGCCGAGTAACACTAACCTGATCAGCGGCAGCAGTATCAAGCAGACCGCCAGCTTTGGCAATGCCGTCAAGCACCCGATCACCGAAATCCAGGCGGTGGTAGCCGGGGTTAGCCACTTCTCCAAGAACCAGAACTTGATGCTTGCCCTCAGTAATATAAACAACGTCACCCGGGAGTATGGTCTGGTTGCCGATTCCCAATCTAGTAAGGGCACCTAAATCTATTTCTACAGTTGATTCATTGCGAGTTAAGAGAATGCGGTCTCCCGCGCTGTCCAGCGGACCTCCAGCTGCAGCCAAAAGATCCAGCAGTTTTGTCCGATCGGTAAGGCGGTAGCTCCCTGGTCTTGCAACTCGTCCAAGGACAAGAGCCTGAGGAGCTCCCTCCGGTACAAAAATAACATCGCCTGGCAGCAGTTCAATCTCTCTGCCGGTTCCGGTACCCTGCAGCTTAGTAAGATCAATTTCCTGAACTAATACTTCAGCTTCAGACTGGCGTGTAATTGTTATCCGCTCTAAAGCGGCGGAATCATTGGTACCACCTGCTAGGGCAAGCACGTCAAAAATACCCATCTGTTCTTTTAAAACAAATGCCCCAGGCTGACGCACTTCGCCAAGCACTAAAACTGTATTCAATATTTCTGGAACATAAATAATATCACCGGGATACAGGCGGGGATTGGCTCCCGGTTTTCCAGACAAAGTATCACTGATATCAACGGTTAAAGATTCCTCTTGTTCACCGATGATGCGCACTATGCTGACCCGAGCTGCATCACCCATGGCAGTTACCCCGCCAGCCTCGCTAATCAGCTGAACCAGCGTAGTACCTGTTTCAATTGAGTAGCTGCCCGGAGTTCTAACCTCCCCGAAAAGGATGACTTCCTTCTTTTCCGGAATAAACAGCACGTCATCAGCCTGAACCGACCATGTCCCTTTGCCTGACTGCATGACACTGGTCAGATCAACAGTATAATCCACATGAGCGCCATCTTTCTTACGGGTGAGCACAGCTTGGGAAAGATCGGCTCCGGTTAAAGCGCCGCCACTGACGGCAATCAAATCAAGCAAATCCATGTCTGTTTGAATCGGATAACTGCCGGGCTTCGCTACCGCACCTAACACCAGCGCGTGACCGGACTTCGGAATATAAATCACATCTCCATCCTTTAAAGCTGGGTTGTGGTCAGCTGCGCCGTCATTTATGTACTTACTTACATCATAGGTCTCCTTCGAAGCAGCCTCACCTGTCATCCGCGTAACAGTTACTTCAGAAAGCAGGGCGTCCTGATTAGGCCCTCCGGCTTGTCCAATCGCATCAATCAGCCGGTCATCTGCTTTCAATCGATAGTACCCAGGGGTACGGACTTCTCCAAGCACCTGAACCCGAATTGTTCTAAATTCGGTAATAATAACAGTCACGCTTGGCTCGACCACATAAGTCTGCAGTTTTGATTGAATCTCCTGCGCAACTTGGGTCGTTGTCTTACCCGTGGCTAGATGATCACCCACTAGTGGGAATGTAATATAGCCATCAGGTCTAACCTGAACAACTGTTCGTAATTCTGGGTGTCCCCAAACTGTAATTTCCAGCACATCTCCTGTGTCCAGCTGGTAGTTAACTGCAGCAGCTGTTGCGATTGAGCATGTCAAGAACATCAACAAGGCGATAATTAGTGATAGTCGTAACTTTGCTGTTTCTAAACCGTTCATTGGACAACCCCCACAAACTAATAATTCGTACCAAATTATAGCTTTTCTTCAGCTTTTCTTCGTCCTCAACGATCCATTATCCTGCATGAATCGCATTTCCAAAATGAAAAACCGCTTTGCCAGCGGTTTTTCGTAATTTTAGGCAAATTAAATGTTTTTACCGCGCTGGAACTAATCTAAATCCCAATGCCTGATAATCAAGTTCAGTTTCAACAAAGAACTTCGAACCTGCTTGAATTTTGACATCTTGGCCTTTAACGAAGTAGCCGCCTACTAATCCAATTGGACCAAGCAGCAGAACTCCTGCCATGCTCGCACCGGCAGCCAGTTCTAAGCGAGTATTCTGCTCCAGTGCTTTTTCAGAAATTGCCAATCTAATATTGCGCCCATCAAAGGATTGGATTGATCCAAAATCAATGACAATTCTTCCATTCTTACCGAGATTCCCGGCACTTACAACTTCTGTTACCCGACCGATTCCCTGGGCACCTTTAGGAATAACAATCCGGCCGTCGATAATCACATCAGATGCAACCTTATATTTTACCTGGTCTCCTACCTTGTTTACCGCTGAATCGACTGTAGTCAGCAGCTGAATTTCAACCAAAGTAGAAGCGGGAATCTTTACTGGCTCCATATCCAGCTTAGTTGTCCCCCAGATAAACAGCATCAGCTGCTCAAGACGTTCTACAATAGGACCCGGCTGTGGTTCACCAATAAATTCTAACTCAATTCTCTCCAGCCGTCTCATCAGTGGTTCATTGGCAGTTAGCTGTTCTAAAAAACCCCATTCAACCAAGTTTAACTGCAGTTTAAGGCCTGTTCCTTGAATATCACCGGATAAATACTCATCAATGCGGTCGATGCGGGTCATCACTGGACCGGACTGAACTGAACCAAAAATTTCCAGCTCGATCTCTTCGACCCGACTGAGAAGGGCTCCGCTCTGGGCTTCACCATACAGCACTCTTTCTAAGTCATTGAGAATTGCTAGAGGAGAGGTGGTGGACTGAGCCGCAACTGTAAAAGGTGCAGCCAGAATGCCTACAATTACTAGACAGCTAATCAATTTAAACTTCATAATGTTCCTCCTTGTTAGAATCTGATGGAAAAACCAGCAAACGCCCGATCAACATCGCTGAAATCAATCAAGCGGTAATCTAACTTAAATGACATTTCCTGCGAAAAATCATAATTAAACCCAATCGAGGCCTTAGTCTGATCAGACCCCTTAACTGAGTCATCCTCACTCGGATCGCGTTCTTGATTCCATTCCTGCGAGACACCAAGTGTAAGGCGGCCTTGAGAGATCGGGATGTCAACATCGATACTGGTACTGAGCTGAGAAATTGTCTTTAAGTTAGCATTATATCCCGCTCTAATTGAGAGAGTATTGGGACCACCATAGGTTAAATCTAAACTAGCCTTTGTTCCTTCTTCAACATTGTCCTCGGTCTGCACTAATCCCCTAAGCTCCATATTGCCAAACCGGCCTCGAGCACCTAATTGGAAAATTCCCGGTTCCAGTGGCTGGGACAGATTATGGAGGTATTGACCCTCAAGCACAATGTCTTTAAATATCGAGTATTCGCCGATAATCCCGGCATAACCGGTAGTCTCATCTTCCGCATCTCCCTCTGACAAAGAGTATCCGGCACCGAAGTACCAATCTGACGACCAGAGTGGTACCAAACTATTAATCAAGATCTGGGTGTCTTCCTCTTCATCACCGAAGTATTTGCTTAAAACACGCTCGCGGTTAAGAGCTGCGCCTTGACTGTGATTAGACTGCACGGTAAGATTCTGTGCTGACACGCTTCCGCTGAAATTGATCAGCGAATCAGTCTCCTTAGCTGCGGTTTCTTCCGAAGCGATAACTAAGGATTCAATCGGATGCAGATCTTCGATCCAATAGCCGAGCACATTCAGCTCACTGCGGTACTCATAAGCCAATGCTGCTAAAACCAAGATCTGCTGATCTGATAACCGCATATTTCCCGCAGCCCTTTGATTGTAATCAGCAATGATTTCCTGAAGGTTGATTTTCCGGCTGACTCCAAAGCGCTGGATGCGCGAGCTGTTGCTCAGATCAATACTCTGAATTGTGTTTGCTACAGCTAAAGACACCTGATAGCGGTTTTCAGGATTTATATCTCTATATAAATCACCAAACGGCTGATCTACCAAATAGTTGACAGCATCATAAATCCACTGCTTAGTGTTCTGGGCCTGGGCATAACAGGTTGTTGCCGGCAGCAAAAGCATTATCACCATTGCCAACATAAAAATGATGACAATTCGTTTGTTCACAACAACCCCCCCATTCTGATATTTATCCTGATTTAAATTTCGCCAAAGGTGTCCAGAAACCTCCCCAATTCAAGATTTTTGTCTAAATTCCTTTATTTACCAGATAGGTAACGGTGAGCCAAAATCACTGCGACATAGTCGTCGATGGGTACCGGTGGTGTCTGAAGCGAAACAGGCAGAAGTCTCCGCCACCGCCGCGGTGGATTATACTTCCAATAAAGGGAACGGGCTTCAACGCTTGATAGGTGCTCATCAATTGTCACAATTCGTTCAGCTGCTTCCGGAATTTTATCTACTAGTTCTTGGATAAATGCTCTGCTGCCGGTTCTATCCCCAATAACAATGGGACCGGCTTCTGTCATGAGAGTTTTTATCCTCTCGACAAGATGCTTTCGAGGCACTATCTCCTTGACCAGGATTTCTTCCCCCCGCACCATCGCCAAGCCGCACTTTTCACTACCGGGATCAACAGCCATAATTGTTTCTCTGGAGTCCATAATTATCCCCTTAATGTATCCTATTCGCAAAGCATTAATTGTTTCTGATCGTAAAAAATACCCACACGAAGCCGTGTGGGTATTTTTATTGCATTTTAACTTCAGCCTAGAAGGAGAATCCTAAGCCAGCTTTGATTTCATCAACGTTTTCTGCTGTTTCGTCAGCGAGGTTGATGTTAACTCTCTTAGCTGACATGTTCAGCTTCATACCTTCAGCAAATCCATAACCGGCTGTTACGTGATGAGTCATTTGGTTAGCAAACTCATCAGCGGTTTCATCATCCCTTGGCAGAATTAACTCGAAGTTATAGCCTAAATCTAAGGCTGCGCCACCAAGGTCTTTACCGTAACCGACACTAGCATTTACAAAGCTCAGGTCTTTACCAGTCCACTTGCCTGGATTACGCCAATCGCCATCGATGTAGTTGTTAGCATATGTGAAGCTACCATCAACATCGAGACCGAACAGCTCTAGGCCTGTGCCCACTTTAAATTGAGTGTGGACATCGTTTTCTTCAACTGCAGGATCGTCGTTGAGCTTCCAGCCATATGCAGCAGAGAGATTGATTGGCAGGAAGATATTCAATTCGTATCCAGCGTTCAGCATTGTGGAGTTGATGAGGTTGTCACCAGCTGCGTTCTTTTCATTGTATGTGCCTGCAGCCAGGTCAATGCCGAACAGGTTTGCGCCAGCGTCAAGCGCCAGTCTGGTTTGAGCATCGCTGTCGGTGAAGCCTCTGCTGGTCAGGTTGCCTTCACCAAATCTTGCACCAGCTTTGGTCCATCTTGCATCAAGGCTCAATACGCCGATTTCAGCGCCGAGATTAACGTCAAACAGCATAGCATCTGTGAGACTGATCTCGTCTTCGGTATCAAAACGGTCTAATACCGCTTTAACATCATAGTCTAAGCCAAGCACAGTACCAAACAGGCCAGCTGCAACAGCTGTTTCATCAGCATAGGTTAAGCTCTTATCTGTGTAAGCAGCACCGGTCAGTTTGAAGCCAAATGCTGGTACCAGTGAATACTTAGCACCTAATGCTAACATACCGTCGCTAGTTCTTTGACCTGCAAGGGCATAAACATCCATATCGCCTAAAGCGATGTCAGCAAGAACCGCTCTATTTGGTTTAACACTCAATGCGTTGGTATCGAATCTCTTTGGAACATCTCCGCCAATAGTACCTAAAGCAAAGCGGTTAATCGGAGTATCGCTTACAACTTCAAGTACATAGTTATCAAAGGTGGCAACATTTGCCGGGAGATCAGTTTTGCCGCCTAATGTTAAGCTGGCAGTTGTACCTTCGCTGAGGCGAGCAGTTAACTTGGTTTCAAGTTTGGTTTCGGACCACAGATCTTTTTCATACTCTTTAAGAATACCTTGAGCACTGTCCAGATCAACTTTGTTGTCGCCTACAACAGTGGAAACCTTGGTTGTTCCAGTTTCATAATTGATGGAGCCGGATAATTTAACTTTAGTAGCTTCGTCAACTTTAGCATCGAGCTCAGCTACAGCTGCTTCTACGCCTGTTACAGCAGCTTCAACATCAGCTACGCGGCTGTCAAGGCCAGCATACAGTTTTTCTAAATCATCAATGCGCACTCCAAGCAGAGCAAGCTCTTCAGCAAATTCATTGTTAACACCAGTAAATGTGTTGGCTAATGCCAGTACTTCTGCATCCAAAGCGCTTTGAAGTGCAGTTACATCGCCTTCAAGAGCTGCGATTAAGCCGTTAACAGTGTTGATATCTTCAGCGTGCGCAGCTTTCAGAACATCAACCTCTCTGGT
>Ga0004534J46558_1000411_pt1 | contig 12826 bp, 19 predicted proteins | sample BioPla1RNA1_FD_46558 | JGI IMG/M metagenome (IMG submission 46558) | reverse complement strand
GAGGGTATTGCCTTCGCTGTCGGTAGCTTCTGCAATGTCTACCTTTACCCATTTATCTGGGCGTGTTGCTCTGTTAAACACTTCGTGCTGTAATGGGTCGAGCTGCGCCTGGTAGGTTGCCACATCCGGGGTGTCGTTCTTCCGCCCGCTTTTGAGTTGTTTTATCGCGGCGCTGTGGTCCTGGCTGGCGATTAGTTCTTTGATCTCTTTCATTGTGTTGGTGTTTGTTTGGTTGTTGGATGATTAAAAGTAATCTGCCGCCCGTCCTTTGCGCTCGCTTGGTCTGTGCTCTATGGTGCCGGTGAGTGCGTCGGGAGCGTCGTCGTGTTGGTTGGTTCCTACTTTCATATATGTTGTCAGATCGTTGTAAAATCGTGGGTACTTGGTTTTCCATCCCTTGGGAAAATACGTAAGGTTCTGCACGGCGGCCGTGTTGTTGAAGATGCGAGCCTGCTTGTTTGCCTTCTGGTGAAACCACTTGAAGCGGGTTGTATTATTATGCATCAAACGGCACTGCTGTTCCACTGCACGGGCAAATGAACGCCCCCCGTTGTTTGACTCCACGATGGCCAGTTCCACGTCGTGGTTCGTTAACATCTTAGCGGTGGCCGGCTCGGTGTACTCCATCGATTTTGTGGTGTAGAGGATATCGAGGACGAAATTGCCTATCTCTGTTTCTAAATAGGTAATCGAACACAAATAGTCTGCTCCGGTGTCGGCTGTATCGGTGTAGTTCTTTACCCGCTTTTTTCTCGTCTCCGGTATGATCTCGTATTCCTTGAACTCGTTTTCGTACATGAGCCCCTCCATGGGCATGGGGTTCTGCTGGTACTGGGTATTGAAAACCCAGCTATTGTTATCCCGTATTTTATAAAGCTCCTCGAGGGTGTGCTTGAATGGCCACAAGGCTTTATCTTCCCCCGTCTCCGGGTCAGGCTGGATGCAGGGGATGGATAAAACCTCCCACTCTTCCGGCTCGAGCTTTTGGAGGTAGCCCGTCAGGTCGTCCTCGTTTAGCCGCTGCATGATTATGATGATCGGCGTTTTGCGGCTGTTTACGCGGTTGCGTATGGTGGTCTCGAATTTCCTGTTTACCTTCTCCCGGATGGTGGGGGAGAGGGCATCGTCCGGTTTGATGGGGTCGTCTATCACGATGGCTCCTCCGAAGCTTTCCGATGCGTCGATTGCTTTGTCTAATTCTCCCACTTCGTCGCTCAATTCGGTTTCATCTTCATCATCCACAATCCCTGCTCCAAATCCTGTAACCTGCCCGGAGCTGCTGACGGCGTATAGTCCACCGCCGGCGTTTGTCTCCCAGCGCTTGGCGTTCCTGGTTATGGCCCGGGTGGAGAACAGCTGCTGGTATGCGGGTTCGGCCAGTATATCCTGTACGGCCTTGCTGTTGTCGAGTGCGAGGTCGTCAGAATAACTCAAATGGATGAATCGGGCCCTCGGGTTGAGCCCCATCCCCATGGCTATGAAGTTTTTTACTGCCATTTCTGTTTTAGAATAACGCGGCGCTATGTTGATGATCAGCTTGGTTATTTTGCCGGCCAGCACCTGGTCCAGCTTCTCTGCAATCATGCGGTGGTGATCACCGATTACAAACTTCCGCTTGTATCGCTGTTTGAAAAAATAGCGCGTAAAGTTGAGGGTACTCGAAAGCACCCACGTTTTTTTAATATCAATATCGCGTATTTCATTCTGCATTATTATCTTTTAATATTCTTCTTCCAAACCGTCGAGTAGCTCCTTGGCTTCTTTTTTTGTCAGCACCCGTGCCGGCATGAAGTCGGCGCCGTCCCTTCCTGTTATCTCCATGCGCTGTGTGGGGCGTCCGAGCACTCTCTCCCGGAGCTTGTCGAGTGTCTTAGTTTTTCCGTTCTTCATGTCTGTGAGTATGCTTATCGCAAGACCTTTCGGGTATGCGTTGGCCTCATCCCATTGGGCAAGGAGTTTGAGCTGGTTGGCGTTCATCGTAAGCAGCGCGGCCTCCCATTCGGTGATTTCTACGGCTGATAATTTATAGAATTTTTTCGCCTGGACCTTCCCCATTATTTTGACCAGCTGCTCCGGCACCCTGTTTGGAGGCCGTCCTTTTGGATTTCCTGACTGTCCTGGCTTAAACTGATATGGTATTATATTTTTCCTATTTGGCATTTCTCGCTGTTATCCTCCTTTTCCTTCGCTGTTATTCTTTATTTTGATCGGTGTTCTTATCTTCCAGGAAGTTCCCAAGATATTCGGCGCTATCCTGTGTCAATTCTTCCCATCTTTGGATTATCACATCGCAATAAGCCGGATCCAATACCATCATGTAACAGGTCCTCCCGAGCTGCTCTGCTGCTATGATTGTGGTCCCGCTGCCTCCGAAGTTGTCCAGTACTATGTCGGTGAGCCTGGTGCTGTTCTTCATTATTCTCCCGATCAATTTTACCGGCTTCATGGTGGGGTGCTCTGCTGACCGGAGGGGCTTGTCCTCCTCTATTATCGTGCTCGGTATGTTGTGCAGTATGTCCCGCAGGAGCTCTCTCATGTCGTCCTTTGATAACTTGTCAATATCGAAGTCTTCACTTTGAATTGTTGTTTGTGTTCTGTCTTGTGTAAAGTAGTGGCTTGCGCCGTCCTTCCAACCATAAAGGCATGATTCATGTTTCCACTGGTAGTCCTGGCGGCCCAATACCAGTGAGTTTTTTGCCCAGATTAATGTTTGCCTTAATCTCCAACCGGCACGTATTGCTGCGGTCCTGAAATTATAGCCTTCTGAATCTGAATGCCAGATGTAGTAAGCGGCGCCCTTTCTCATCACTCGGTCCGCTTGGGTGAATGCAGCTACCAGAAATTCTTGAAATTGGCTATCTTCCATTTTGTCGTTCTCAATTTTGAGAGCATCTTTGGTTCCTCCGGTATAATCAACATTGTACGGTGGGTCTGTTATGTATGCGTCTGCTTCTTTCCCATCCATTAAGGCGTCGAGGTGCTCCGCAATTGTCGCGTCTCCGCAAATGAGGCGGTGCCTTCCCAACTCGAAGATGTCGCCTAATTTTGCGACTGGGTTTTTGGGGAGGTTGCTCTCAACATCAAAATTATCTTCTTCCGCTTCTTCTGGCTCCGGATCCAAATCGAGGCTGGCCATGTCAACACCCCACAAATCGAGTTCTTCTAAATCCCAATCATTGGCGAGTAGGTCAACATCCCATTCTCCAAAGCCGGCGTTATCCTTTATCGTGTATGCTTTTAGGTCTTCTGCGCTGGTTCCTTCGGGTATTATTTTACAAATCGTTTCTGCGTAGCCCAGCTCCTTCATTGCTCGGTACCGCATGTTTCCGCCAATGATAACGTACTTTCCTTCGTGCTTGAAAACGAGCAGTTCTCGGAGGGCTGTCATCTCTGGGTTGTCGGTTAAGCTCTGTATAAGCTTTTTGTATTTATCATCCCTGATAAAACGTGGGTTCCCGGGCAGACCCGGGATTTGACCCTTGTTTACTTCAATTTCTGAAAGCTTTATTTTCGTGCTTTGTATTACTTTCATGCTTTCTTATTTTTTAAAATGGGAGCCCTGAGTCTGGCGTCCATGGTGCTGCATTCGCTCGTCTCCTGCTTGCTGCTGTGGTGCCTCTTATGCGGCTTCCTCTGCCTGCCCATTTTTCTGATCCTGATGCCATGATGTTTTGGTTTTTAATCGTTAAACTTCTTTCTTGTTATTATATCCCATAAAGGTTTATCTCTTATGGGTTTATTTATTGTTTTGTATCTGTCGATGATCTTCTCGCTTATATCTTCATAAAACTCATAAAGGTTGGGATTCTCCTCAATTGTAAACTGCTCTAAATTGGCGGAGCTCCTTAAGTTTGCCGATCCGTGCATCACAATCTTTTTGCCTCCGAGAGTTTCAAAATGAACCGTCTTCATGTGCGTGCTGCAGACCGAAAGTTGAAAGCGGTTATCGATGTCGAGCTGGTCGTACATGTATGGGATTAAACCGTGCCTCTCGTGTGAGAAAAAGTAAACGCTTATGATCATGTTTAATTCCTCTATGTAGCCGTATTCTAAAAGAGTGCGGAGGCTGTCGATGTTTTCCTGTGATAATGAAAGCGTGGAAATGGTCATCTTGATTGCTTTGGCGTTGTTGTGCATTAGGAATGCCTCGATAAAGTCTCCAAAGATGAAGCTCCCGGCTACGACGACGTTTGCTCTCATCCCTTTGTCGAGTGTCAGCTCCCGGGCGAGCTTCTGGGCGTTGTCGTACATGATGTCTTCTTGCTTCCACGATTCCTGCTTATGCGGCTTCATGTATCTTGTTTCGGGTCTCGCGACATCGGGTCCTTCCGCGAATATGTCAAGGTCGAACTCTGGGAGCTGTATGTTCCCGAAGTCGATATCGAGTTCATCTATAAATTTATCATCCTTCATTTCTGGTTCGTTTCGTGCCTGTTTCTCACAAAAATAGTCAAAATGTATTACAATAATACGTTTATTGGGTTGTTTTATTGATTTTCTATTGAACTGTCTTGTTTCATGTAGCTTAAAATTGTATGCCGAAATTCATCAAATGCTCGGCAGATAACGTATTTGTAACCTTGCTTTTCCACAATTTCTTGGAACTCCTTCTGTGTTTTTGATTGCCTGCTGGTTTTCTGCTTTGTTTTCATCTCAATGAATAATCCGTGGTAGCCATTGGCAGGGAATAAAAAGATTAAATCGGCAAATCCCGCACGTGTGCCCATTGCTTTAAATCTTGCTCCTTCCCGTGCATTTCTTTTTCCTCCATTTGGGCTGTGGTGAAGTAGGAGCGATAATTTTGGGAACTGCATATCAAACCACGTTACGCATGCCTCCTGGATACGATCTTCGATGTGTCTCATATCTTTACAATCGCTTTTAATGTTGTTTTTCGTTTTTTTTCATATCAGTTTATTCAATCATGGACAGCAGCACTTCCTCTATCTTGTCGGCCTCCTCTCCGAGTTGCTCTGCGTTCTCTGGGTCAAATCGATTTATAATTGCTCGCAGCTGCTCTGCATTTTTCTTGATAGCATTCACCTTTTGTTTGTATGTGAATTTCAGGAGGCGATTTGCTCTCATCTTAGATTCGATATCCTTGATTAATCCTTCCTGAACGATAGCAATTGCAAAGATGAAATTTGTTTTTATTGCCAGCTCTCGTTTTAGCTTTTCGTTTTTAATTTCCATATGTTTTGTTTTATTTATTCTCTTTCAATTGGTCGTTATGTACAATAAAAATTAAAAATTATACCCACAAGCCACGCTCTTCGGGTCAATCTCAATATTTAGTTGTTCCATAACATCTATTTCAATTTCTTCACCAACATTGTAAAAAGTAGCCGTTCCACCCTTTTCTCTTATGGTATTATATGCTCCGTATTTTGTTTGCCAAGTATGTACCTTTTCTTTATAATTATGGTAAGTTATAACACCATCGTTATCTCTCATCATATATCGTTTAGGTAGCTTGTCAAACAAACTTTTACCTTTTACTATTTTCCAATTTGAATAAGCCATAATTTTTAATTTTTACTGATACATAACAGCACTTATGCGTAATGCCTTACTGACGTGCTTCGATTGACATTTTCGTTTGAAATTTTTAATTAAACCATTTGAGTTCTGTCGTTCCATTGAAGCCTTTTTGCCATACATACCAAGCATAAGCAACAGCACTTCCACCACCAGCAATCATTTTCTCAAATTCAGCGTTCTTTGCACAAAGAAGCCGAGAACTTGAAACATAAACGGTCTTTGGTGGTTGTGATAAAAATAGCTTTTTTCGCCTTTTTCCTTCCAAAAATTGTACTTTTAAAAACATTGCTACCTTGTTTCCTTCGGGTATAATCTGCAACGCTTTTTCAATAAATTCTTGTGCATACTTGTAAGGTGGGTTTGTAATAATATCTCCGTTCCATTCCAAGTTGTCAATACTTAAAAAGTCTATTCCTGTTTCACCAAATCCTCTATCCATTAGGTCTGTGCTTTTTACTTTATGTCCAGCTTTTTCAAATACTTTACTCAAATGCCCTTCACCGCAAGCACACTCCCAAATGTTTGGCGAAAATGTTTCAAGTTCTAAAAGCAATTCTGCTGCTTTTGGGTCTGTTGCGTAATAATCCTCATTCTGCCTTTCTTTATCAGTATGATTGCTTGCGCCTAAAGTCTTATAGATGCTGTTGCTGTTTCCTGTCCAATCCTTTTGTAGAATGCCCTGGTCTATAATTCTATTGTTCATGATGTTTTTATTTGATTGTTTAAATGATTGTATATATCTTTTGTTTCAATTTCATTTCTCCTCCTTTCTTATAGATGCTATTACAAACAGCATGGAAAAATACACTAAGAAAGTCCACAAAGGTATTAGTACGTATTTCCATTGCAGAGATATATAGATTAATTTCACAAACAGCATTACAGCCTGAAAGAAAATGTATAAAACTGTTACTGCTAAGAACTTGTCTTGTATCCAATCCGTAATTTTATTTTTCATAACACTTCCTCCTTAATTAATTCTCATTTATGTGCTTTTCAATCATCTGTTCTGCTTTATTCATACTGTTTTAATTATTAACATTCGTAAACGGCATGTTGTAAAACATAGCCTACCTTTGCCACGTTTCAATAAAATACTTTAATGCTGTTTTTATTTCTTCGACTACATCACCGTTAGTCCTGTAAGGTGCTTCTTGCCAAAAACCTTCATTTTGGTCTTGTCCTTCTTCCCACCATTGCTCTACACATTCATCGGTAGGCAACGATTTTACAACAGCAGGTATAGAACAGTTTTTTACTGCCCTTATAGTGTCATTTAGCAAATCTTTATAACTATCAGGAAATACATCAATGTTACTCCATCCAAAATTGGCTTGTAGTTCATTCATTACTTTTTCAAAATCAATGTCGTATTCTATTTTCATGTTCGTTTATTTAATCCGTAAAAAACCGATTCTATACCTGCAAAACGTTGTAAGCAATATGGCTTAGTTCCGTTCTTCGTTTGAAAGTTCCGTGAAGGAAAAAGAAAAAGCCACCGCACTTTTAAATATCTCGTGTATCAAAGTTAATTTCATTTTCAGTTTCTACTCTTGGGTTCAAATCATTTGTTCCGCAAAATCCGTTACATTCAAATAAAGGCCTTACCTCTTGTGGCTTCATATCTGCCAAACATTTCAATTCAGGATATTCAGGATGCTTTTTAAGAAATATAAATTGCTTCCATTTAATACCAGTTTCCTCAACTACCTTCTTTACTTCGTTGCTTTGGTCTTTCAGCATCGTTACAGGTTCGCCACGCAAGGCAGTTAGTTTGTGTTCCATTTCTGCCATTGCATTGAACTTATCAGGGAAATCACGTTCCATCTTTTGCCAATATCCAATACCACCTTGAACACATCCAGTTTTAAAACAGTTGTTATTTCTAAATCCTAAGCGATACATCCTTGGTATTTCAATTCCTGCATCTTGCACAATTCGTAAGCAATCATCCTTATCGTATGCCATCATAAGCAATGGATAAATACCTTTTGCTTTAGGGTGGTTTTTGTGCAATCCTAATGCTCTGTTACACTCTTTTTTATCAAACTCAAATCCGAACACTTGATAATCATATTGATTTTCTTTTTGCCATTTTTCACGCACCCTTCTTTTTAATTGATTTGAGCAAATTGCACCAGTAGCCACATTCAAATATTTATTTTCAATCCATACGGATTCTATTGAAGCGTATCCTTTTGATAAATCAACATAAAAATAATCTTCTTGTTTATTATTTTGAAAGGCTAAATCAGGAACATTATTAATTCCTGTTATTATTTCAATTTTTTGACCATACCATTTTTCACAGTCTAATAAAAATCTATAAGTGTCGTCATCTTCGTTCTGCGTATCAATCATTATTACTCTACATTCGTTTTTGTCTTTAAACAAATCCAATGCAATTTTACAAGCTACGGCAGATGTAATTCCACCACTCCACCAACAAATTATTTTTTTATTTTCCATCGCTTTTTTTCTTTTTGTTTTTCTATTTATAGTTTCAATTAAAGTTTTCTGCTAAATAAGTCGGCACTTCATATAACACGTGTTTGGCGCAATGCTCGTTCCTCGCACTGCAAGCCAAGCACCTTATTGTGTGCAATTGCTACGATACTGCATCTATTGAAGTTTTCGGGTAAGGTTCAACTTTGTATTTCAATTTTCCCAAAAGCTCTTTTTTTCGTCTGCCCCTTGCATTAAAAAAGATGTATCTGTGTTTTCTTGGTCTATCTACATAGTAAACATTTTCTTCACCATACTTTTCTTTCACTTCCTGCATAGTCATTCTGTTGGCGTAGGTTGCGTGGTGTTGGTGTTCCAGTCCTTTTACTTTAGGGTCTCTAAATTTAGCACTTAGTCCGCAATACAAGAAATTTGTGGCTTGGTAAATCGTTCCGTTGTGCCCTTGTTGTATCTCAGCAAACGAAACTATTATTTCTTTATCAAGCAACTTTATTGTATTACCTATCAAATAGCTTTCACTGTTTTTTGGCGTTCCGTCTTTTATCCAAAGTCTTGTAAGTTCGTAAACATTGCTTTTTTCATCTTCGCCACAGATACCTTTTAGCAACGTGCTACTACAAGGAACACCATATACCACCACGCCTACTATATTTTTGCAGGAGTTACAGAAAAGTCCATAAGCTTTACTGCAAGGGGCTTTTCTATGTAGGTAATGGTTATCAATTACAACTTTCATAGCTGTTTGATAATCTACCTGCTCAATGTAAAAAAGAGCTTTTGGGCTTTCGTCTGAAAAACCGCAACTGCACACAACATCGCATTTACGCAATGCGGGGTTCAGTGGTAAATCAAACGCTGTATTTTCAAATAAACTTTTCTGCATAATTCAAGTTTTGTGTTTCAAATTCCCGTTTAAATATCTCGTGTATCAAAGTTAATTTCATTTTCAGTTTCTACTCTTGGGTTCAATGTGGAAGGGTCTACCTCCTTCAATGGCTGCTCTTGCTTCTGGTGTGATCTCCGGCGGTATCACTTCGATGGTGTGAATTATTTGAGCCATGCGCGCGCCCTCCCTTTTTGGATTGGTCTCCTCTCGTGCGGGTCCGCCCTGTATATGCGCAGGGCCTGCTCGCGAGCTAAGCCGTCGTTGATATGGAGCTTCTCCTTTATCTGTTCCACTCCGTAAATGATCGCGGAGTGGTGCCATCCAAACAGGCGGGATATGTCCATGAGCTTGGCTCCGCACTCCTCCATGAGGTATAGCCATACGGCGTACCGGGCCCAGACTGTTTGGCGGTCCCGGTTGCGGCTTTTGAGGTTGATGTCCATGATCTCGCTGTAATCTTTTACTTCCCAGAGCTCGTGCGGCTGGATGCTGTCGGTGTTTCGTTTCATTGTTGTCATGCGATTAGTATGTTTATCGGGGTTAATACTGGCTTCAAAATGTAGTATAGGGCGGCGGCGCTGATGATCGCTCCGGCGATTCCGCCTATCAGGTAGATGGCAACTGTGGTCTTGCTTTGCGTTGTCATCGCTTCTGTTCGTGGCTCCTCTATGTATTCCAGGATTGTTGCAATGAGCCAAAGGCTCAAAAATAGGAGCGCTGCTGCTGCGGTGAAAAGTATTCCTGTCATGGTCACATTCTTTTAATTCGTTCTGCTGTTTCCTTTGTTGTCTCGATTACCTGGCTGTTCTTCTCTGCTTCCTGGCAGAGCCATTTCTGTATTTTATGCTTCATCATTCTTTGTCTCCTTTTCTTCGTTATTGGTGTCCCGTTCCTGTGTTGGGAGCCCTGCAAACTGGTTAAACATTTGTCCGAAGCTCTCGAGGTCGTTTGCCCATGCCTGTACTTGATCCTTTTTTATCATTTTGGATATGCTATCGAAGTACTTATCGAATGCCTCGTTTAGCTTCTTTCCGTACCATTTTGGCTTCCCTATCTCCAGGCCGTTCTCCTGGAGTATCTCCTCCAGGTCCGCGTATAAGACGGCGCTGTGGCTGTGGAGGAGGTAAATTGCGGAGAGGTACCTGGCGGTGAGCTCAACGATCCCATTCTCCTGTGCTTTTTTGATCAGCGCTTCTTTGCGCTTCTGGTTCTGCTTCTGCAGTTCTGCTTTCGTCGGTATGCGTCGCATGATAATACGTTTTTATTGGTTTTTTTGGTTTTTCTTCTGCTGTATCTGGATCAGTCTCTCGCTCACTTTGTCTGCGAGCTCCCGAAATGCGGGGTTAAATTTGTACTCGTTCCGGTATTGCTCGAGGTAGTAATGGACGCTGGAGGTGCTTCTGTTTAGGTCCGCTGCTATCTCTTTTATTCGTGCGATGGTGTAACAAAGGCTTGAGTAGATCATGCGGGCGTGTACTGCGATGGTTTTTCTGCTGTCTCCTGCGATCTCGTGGAAAAGGAGGCCTGTTACTTCTGTGATCGCTTGTTTGATATCTTCGTTCCTGGTTGTTTTTTCATAGATTAGCTGCTTCCCGGTTAGTTCCGCGATGGTCTTTTCGAGCGTGGCTCCTCTGCTGTGCTCCCAATCCGGGAGGAGGTATATTGATTCGCATCCCATTAGAAGTACTATATCGAGGGCCATGTGCAGCTCCCAGGGTGCATTCTCCGGCAGTCCGTTTTTCATGGGGTTGACCGGTTCGGCTCCCATTTGCCTGATTAATTCCTCGGCTCGTTCAAACTTTTCTCTTGCTTTTTCAGGTTGCAATCCGGTTATTTGACCGCTGATGTATATTTTCTTTGGCGGGATTGGGATGAATGTCGCCTCCCCTCTGGCGGTATTGTCTTTCTGTTGCATGGTTTATGGTGTTAAGTCTGATTTTAAAACTCGGTATATTATCCCGTTAATCTCTCGGGTCTCGAAGTCCTCAAATGTGGCCTTCCCTGCTGTTACCATTGTGGCCGCTTCCGTGTATGTGTAGAGCTTGACTCGCTTGTCGTACTGGATGATGTCGGCGACGGATAGCTCTTTGTATCGGAAGTTGTCGATCACGTTGTTTACCGCGTCGGCGAGTCTCTGGTCGCTGAAACCGTTCGCAATGATCCGCTCGGTTAGTATGTCAAAGAAGGTGTCGGTTTGCCGCGGGAATGCCTCGCGGAGCTTCTTGAGGTATATGGCCAGGGTCCTTTCGGTGAGCATCCCTTCTGCATAGAGGCTTATCTCAGTCCCTTCGGGCGTTCTCTTTAAGCGCGCGGGCGGTGCCGCGCCTGATTGCTTCTGCAAGCTGGTTGTCTGTGATGCCTTGGGCTGCTCTATTCTGTCCGGAAGGTCCAGGCCTTCCATTATTGTGCTGATTCTTGTTGTCATAATTTCCCTCGATTATTTTTTGAAAATTGTTCGGTTTGAGCATCCAGTCGAATGTCGCCTTCCATCCATTTTTGTTTTCGCCTTTTAGAAAATTGCTTTTCGATGCTCGCCTGATCATATCTGCAAAAACATCTTTGCCGTATTCACGTATGCGGGCGCGTATATTTCCCTTTCTCTTTTCAGATATCGGATAAACAACCTTCCCAAATATGCCATTCGTTTCTGAATTAAAAAAATCAATTAAAGCTTTGTAGTTTATTTGATCTTGTTGCGTCGAACGTCCTTCGTTCGACATAGAAGCGTTAGCTTCTGTATAACCTTCTTCCATTCTTTCATTCTTCTCATTCTTGTTTATCCTGTCGGTTGATTGTCGGTCTCGTGTGGTTTCATTGAAGCGTTCGCTGTCTGTTTCGTAGTTTTTAGGTGTCTGGTAATAGTCGTAATTACAGACAGTTACAATCATCCCGCGTGTGGTTTTCGATGTGGTTATCATCTGCTCTCTCGTGAGCAGTTTCATCGCCGTCTCGCAGTGGTGCTTTTTGTAGCTTTCTTTTCGAAACCCAACGTACCATGACAAATCCTCCAGAATATCTTTGTATGATGTCTTTAACTGACCTCTCTTTATTAAAGTGCCGTGCACAACCCTGTCTTCGTGATTGGCTCTCCGAAGCAGGTAAAGCCAGATCTCCCTCACGTGAGGGGGGAATCTCGAGATTTTGCTTTCGTCGATTATCCTTGGTTGTAATATGTATCCACCTTTAATGTACATCTGATTTACCTCTATTGCATTTTTTAAATATTAATTTGGTTTATTTATTTCCGCTTATTGTTTGCCGTTTCGGGCAACTTTAAAGCAGGTATTTTTCGTATAGTTGTATAAATTGCGTCCCTGCGTACTTCGCGAGCGCAGACGTTTTAAAACAAAGGCGGGAGCCGATAGTCGCAATCGTATACGAGACGGTGTGAATCGTAAGCGAGTACGAAAGGCCGGCAGGGTTCGTGTCTGTCACCTTAAACCATGGACTCCATTTTTTCTGGTTTATATTGCTCCAGTCCGGCTCCCATCCCTCGTTAAGCGCTTTGGCTATTACCTTTAACGAGTAGTATGCTGCTTCATCTTCGGTCATTCCTTTGCAACGCTCTGGCGTGAGCGGTATGTCGAGTTCCCGGCATGCGTCCTCGTATGTTTTTATACGTTCCGTTACCGGGATTGCGTGCTCCCACTTCTTCTCTCCATTGATGAAAATTTCCACTTTTGTTATTCCGGCGCCTTGTGCGATTATTTTATCGGAAAACTCTTTTAAATATTTTTCTTCCATTGTTTTACTTTTTAGAAATTAATTACTGTTTGCTTAGGTGTCTTTTCGTATAGCTCCCGCCGTTGTCGAGCGATGCTCTCCCTTACCTGGCGGATGGCGAGCTCGCGCCCCAGAAGGCTCTCCTCATAGTCTCGGAGCTCCTGCTCCGTCTCTGCTATGAAGTAACCTTCGCTGGTTGCTATTAGCCCG
>Ga0004534J46558_1003527_pt1 | contig 12935 bp, 7 predicted proteins | sample BioPla1RNA1_FD_46558 | JGI IMG/M metagenome (IMG submission 46558) | reverse complement strand
ACATATGTTCCCAAGAAGGTCTCAAACAATCTGGAAGCGGTACCAGACCAGTTCATATTGCCTTCTAAGAAAACTTGAGCAGATTGTTGATTGCGGACGTGTCTTGCAAGGAGATCACTTTGGGTTACGTCTTCTTCACGCCACATATAAGTCTTGAGTGCGATTAATGCTTCGGGTTGAGCAGCGTTTGCCGGAATGAGGGTAGTATTCAGAGCCTGTACTGTCCATTGGTAATCGTCAACTCTTGGTCCCTTTGGATATGGTACGATTACCCATTCGTCTTCCATCGGCATCAGGTAGTCTGGAAGCTGCCAGGAACCTGCGTAGAACCACATTGCAGCTCTGCCGTTAACAAATGCGTTTCTCAGATCACCAGAGCTGTTAGTTGGCATCTGAACTTTCAGTTCACTCCACCACAGACGATACTGCTCTAAAGCTTCCAGGTAAGCTGGCTCATCTCCGGTAAAGATAACTCTGCCGTTCTCGTCAACGCGAGTTAAGCTCGCACCGTTGGATACCGCCAAGTCCCAAGGACGTGCGTCTACAATACCCCATTGGTCGATTTCGCCGTCGCCATCGAGGTCTTGAGTAGCAGCAATTGCGATTTCAGTAGCTGCGTCCCAATCCCATTCGCCGGCTAGGTAGAGCTCAAAAGGATCAGCTAAACCTTCGCGGTCAATCAGGGTCTTGTTATAAGCTACAAATATCAAGTCGTTTTGGTAACCAAAGAGCGGACGCCACTCAACTGGTCCAATACCCCAGTACTCGCCTTTGTACTTGAAGGCTTCCTCAACTTGTCTTAAGCTCGGGGGCATATTATCCCAGTATTGGTCGCCAATGATTTCATAAACTGGATAAGCAGCGTCATTAGATACTAATTCCCAGTAACCGATCTTGTTCTGCACATGCCAGAGGTCGTTTACAGATTCACCGGATAACAGGCGGTTAAAGTTAATCTCGGGAATTTCCCGCTCCTGCATCCAATTAATCTTAACATTGAACAGTTCTTCTACTTCTTCTACCCGTCCCATAACCATCAGGTCATCCTGGAAATAGTTGGCCATTCTTTCGCTGGTCCAGGAGATAATGGTTACAGTTTCGCCACCAAAATCATAGTTTTCAGCTGGCTGCAGACCAAACTGGGTCAAATCAAAAGCCGCAGCAGATGAACCGAAAACGATAAGACTCACCAACATAGCAGTGATCAACAGTCTTGCTCTTTTCACTAATATACCTCCTTTGTTTTAACTAGTCAGCTGATAAACTAAGACCAACTTCCCCCCCGCGCATCACCTCCGCTATTCTAATTAGTAAAGCTTAACCAACCAAACCTGTGCGTTCTACGCTCTCGATAAAGTAGCGCTGAGTGAACGCAAATAGGGTTAACAGCGGCAGAATAAACAGAATCATACCTGTGTTATTTAGGAGTGAAATATACTGCCCGGTAAAGTGTGCCCCCTGCGAATATGCATAGTTCTCAGCAGCAACGTCTAGTGTGTGGGAAAGTAGTGTTGCCTGCCGCCAGTACATGCCTGTAAAGAAGTAATCATTGTACTGCCAGACAAAAGAAAACAAGAAGACGATCACCAGTGCCGGCATTGCTCCTGGGAGCATTACCCGGATAAATGTCTGCATAGCGTTGGCTCCGTCGATATAGGCTGCTTCTTCCAGCGACTTTGGCGAGTTCTTAAAGAATTGGCGCATAATATAGATGAACAAACCATTGTTAAACCCTGTGCCGCTGGCAGCCATCAAAATGAACGGCCAGATGCTGTTTAAAAGATCGATGCCGGGTTTTGGCAGCACAAATGGAATAGAGAAGAAACGGAAATTTAGGTACAGAGGCAGAATAATGATCTGCGGCGGCACAATCAATGTGAATATGGCCAAACCAAAGATGATCTTTGCGCCCCTGAATTTGAATCTTGCCAATCCATAACCCACAAGAGTACAGGATGCCAGCTGCAAAACGGCAATCAGGAATGAAAAGGCTAGGGAATTACGAAGCGCAGTGAAATATTTCATATGAACATACATCGCTCGATAATTATTAAAGGTAAAGTTGCGTGGAATCCATTTTACGGTCTGGTCATACAGATCCTGTTCGGTCATAAATGACGACACGATCTTAGCAAGCAGCGGCCGCAAAATTACATAGCAGACGCTGATAATAATCAAATACCTGAGAACGCCTAAGATAAAGCCAATGACTTGTTTTCGTTTCACTTCCATATCCCCCCTGCCCTATTCCATATAAACTACCCAGCGTGATATCAGACCTGCGGTTAAAAGCAGGAACAGAGCTATGAATATAAAGTAAATCCAGCTCATAGCCATGGCTACTCCATAACCAGCCCCTCCGAACATATTTGATTGAATAAAGTCAACAAGCGGGTTCGAAGGCATCGTAAAGAAATCAATTACGCTGTAAACTATATTGGTAACAATCAGCGGACTTAACAGCGGAAAAGTTATCATCCAAAAGCATTCCCAGCCGGTTGCACCCTCGATTTTTGCAACTTCAAATAAAGACGGTGAAATTGACTGCAGCCCAGCAAGGAAGATCAAGATTTGGACACCTGATGAGCGAATAATTGTCGCAATCTGCTCAGAGCCGGCGACAATGTAATCTACCAGCTGCGCTGGAAGTTTCAGATACATCAGCATGCTGACCAGCTGACCGCGGCTGAAAATTGTACCGAGCGTCCCCTGCGCTGCTGCTTCTTCAGCCAGCGAGGCATCGAGAAAAGCAGTAATATAGTCAGCGCTTTCCATCCTCAAGATGATATCAGCCGAAAGTATCACGGGAAGAAAGAAGACAACGCGGGCAAATAAACGGCCTTTAAATCTTTGATTCAGCAATATCGCCGCAAAAAAGCTGAAGATGAGAATTAATGGAACATCTCGAACCATCTGCAGGGCGGTTTCTGCCAGCAGTCGCGGAAACTCTGCATTAACGAGCATCGCAGTATAATAGTTTTCAAATCCGATCCAAGTCAGCTTGTATCCTTGTGTACTGATCTCCAAACTGCTCAAGCTGAACATGATCGACTGAATGAATGGATACAGGAACATTAGGATAAACCCGATCACGAAAGGCAAGGTGAAAAGATAACCGTTTATCGCTTCTCGTGTTCGTAAGCTAAACCGCGACCCACGCTTTTTAATCATCTGTTACTCCCCCTCGAAAACTCGATAGCTCTTTGGCTCGATCCTGTAACCATCGATGGTAACCGGTTCAAGATCGTAATTCACTACTATCCGAACTCCATTCTCATATACTGTGGCATACACTCTGTCCTGCAGTTTTTGATGATCGATAATCCTTTCATTCTGCAGATTTATAAATACACCATTCAATTCATTGTAAACATCGACAATATAGTCAGTGATTGTTTTAAACTCGCCTGTGTAATAATCGGCATACAAGCTGCCTTTAAGGATGCTTGGATTGGCATTAAACGCCTGGAAGAACGGATAGGCGCCTACTTCAACCATCTTCAGCAGATAATCTCCATAATCACCGATGCGGTTTAATGGTTCACCGGCATAGTGCACAAATCCATGCAGCACAATTGGAACAAAGGGTACTGTTTCATCAGTTATATCAATTCCTGTATGGTGCAGTGGCAGATTAATCACACTTGAAACATAAGGAATTGCATAACTGTTGATCCCGTAAGATTGAATTTCCAACCCGTATTCGCCCTTAATTTTGGCCAACTGCTGTTCAATAATCCGAATAGCTTCTTCGCGAATTACCACATGTCCCCGGCGGTAGTCGCCATAGAGCCTGCTCGCTAAATCAGCGAGGTGAATTCCTGAAAACTCATACTGCTGTTGAGAAACCAAATAGCGGCTTACTAATGAATCCAGTTTTGCTGGAGAAAGAATGTAATAGGGCATGCCCGTTATCCGGTCTATGCCTGTTGCAACAGTCCTCGTCAGTGCCCGGGTACCGTCCCGCATAGATATAAATCCATCGAGCATAGTGTCATACTTAATATGCTGGAAATTTACAGCCGGATATAAACGGCCTCCACTGTCTGCAAGCATTCTGTTAAGCTCAGTTAACTCAGCCTTGGTTCCCAGCTTGGATTCTAACTTGGCTTTGCTGGGATAGCGGTGACTTACACCATTACTCATCCATCCCGTATAAGTAACACTCAGGTTTTTAATCCCTTTATCAAAGAGTTGCGATACAAATGCCTGTGCTTCAGCAAATGTTGTCAGCGGGACAATCACATCGCGAGGGACACCCAAAATTGGCCGTCGGTCTTGGATCGCACCAATTAACTCCAGCATCAATGGTACTTGAGGCTGAGGGTCGATTCTAGTTAGGAATCCCTTTGCAAGCAGATAATTTTGGTAATAATGGGCCATTCCAACATAGTCTGCCTGATCATCAACTAAAAAAGCATAGCGGATTTGAATGTCTTGATCATACATTTTCGGCTGATAAACATTAACCGAACTCTGTCCGCTCTGCACCCACTGCGCCGAAGCACGGTGAATATCGGGCATGTCTCCCTGCAGCGAAGAAGTTGTTCTTTCAAAAATAATAAATGATGGAAAGATCGTATTGTACGATATCCGCCTCCCGGATATGTCGGCATTAAGGCGGGCAATGCTTGCTCCCGCTTCGATAATGGCGAATAATGCGCGACTATCCTTCTTCACGCCAAAAACAGGAAGACTGTTTGTGTGAGTTATGACATTAGCGCTGGGAGCGCTTACAGCATGATCCTGATCGAAGATTCTTCGAGTGTAAGGATTAAGATGAGTCTTGCCGTTGTCAAAATAGATGAGAGAACCAGGGCCATCCGGTACAAATAAGTACCCATCACTTCCCTGTTCTGCGGCTCCAAAGTAAGGGAGCAGATCGATTTGAGTCAAAATATAGGTCACGCGATTACCTTCGCGGTTAATCACATTGAGGGGATACTCAATGCCAGAAGTATCAAGATTAACTACCAAATTTTCTCCATCGATGCGGTACTCTATTGGCACTTTAAACACAACGATATTTGGCTCGCCCGCTTCGAGGTTAAACTGTTGGTAACCTTCACCGATAATATGAGGATCAAATCCTACATCTCTAGTAATCTCAATTACCGCATCTTTATCCCACGGAAGCATATCCCTCTCAAGGGATTTCAGCATATAAAATGGTTTGCCAAGAAAAGCCTCTAAATCCTCGGGTTTTACCTGACTGCCTTGAGTATAGTCGGAACGACAGGCAACCACATGGCCAAGAAATACATTGTGAATGATCCGCTGATCCCGCGCGTTGAGATTGCCCCCAAGATCATGGATTACATATTTACCAGCTATGTTTGCAGTCTGACCTTCTTCTGGCTCCCTCAGTTCTACTAAAGCATACAGATTGGAGATGGTGCGGCCTTGAGCAGCATCAAGTTTGGCAAAAAACTCAGTTTCGTATAAATTCTGCTCTACAATCAGCGGCAGATAGTACTTGTCATCCCATTCCTTGCCGAATACATACTCAACGCGGATGCCATTAGCAATTGGTTCCGCCTCAAATTGACCGTATGCGACGCTGTCGTTGTAACTATCCATTGTCCGCATCACGTCGCCCGGTTCGTAATAGGTGATTCTAAGCTGGGCGCCTAAAGCATCCTTGGCTGCACCGCGAGCTGTCTTTTCAAAACTAGCCCTGTTAGGCGGGTTGCTGTACCAAATCAAATCGGTGCGGAGATCATGGACAGCTACTTCAGCGGTCTCTGAGTTAAAATAGAGGCTTAAGTATTCATTTGCCGCAACAAACTCATAACCAGCGAGATCATCAGCTGCAGCAATCCCGACAGCAGCTGTTAAGGACAGCACTAGTACTAAAAGTAAAACCCCTGATTGCCTTGTAATTTTCATTGAGGCTTCCTCCTTGCTACAACCTGAAGACAAACTCACGATAAACTTCTCCAAAGAAGGCGAATAACTGCAGCACAATATCCACAAATAACAGCAGAATAAACAAGGTAATCCCGACTCCAACTAAAATCAGGATAGTAACCCCGATTGTTGCTGGTAGACTGTATTCATGGGTAACCATCGTGCCGAAAAACATCAGCATCAGCGACCAAACCAGCGCAATGGAAAGCACTAAGTAATAAAATGTGCCCTCATCCATGGTTAGATAATTGCTGATAATTGTTAAAGGTACAAGAACCAAAATCAGCGGAGTGAACGAATAAGATGTTGCGATTAAAATTTCCTTAAAGCTGCCCTTACCATTCATCAAAGTTGTCAGCGACCAGTTGATGGCTGCCCACATTATGATCGGAACTAGTATACTGATCGATTCCGAAACAATGTTCAATGTTCTTGGATCCCGGGTATTGAAAATAAATCCGCTGTACTGATAGTTAACTAAGTACGAAATAATCAGGAGCGCTAAAAGCACCATTGCTGTCGGCAGATTACCCCGCTTCTCATATTTCAAATCCCAGAAACCTTGGATTGGACTAACAATCAGTTTTAAGGCGAAATGGAGGCCATGTTTAATCCGCAGCAGCTGGACTTTCAGCGGCCGCTTTTTCATCGACTCCCACTGCAGCACTTTTTCATATGCCGCAGCTTGTTCTGCTTTAGCTTCGGCAACACTCTGCTCACTCTTTTTCGAGGTTGCAAAGAACAGAATATAGATAATCAAAGCTGCAGCAATAAACATATACACTCCAAAATACTTCTCTGTCACCTGCTTGCGGTAATACCGGAATGCTTCAGAATAATTTTCGCGATCGTTTGCCAATTTGTAATTAGCCATAGCACCGGCATAATCTCCCTGCATCAGCAGAGCATTACCGATACCTGTATAAGCAAGATCGTAGTTAGCATTCAGCTCTAGAACTTGATGCCAGCATGCGGTCGCTTGATCATAATTACCGGAAGCATAGAAGTCGATCGCTTGATGAATCAACTGTTGGTACTCTGTAGGAGCAAATACCGTTATTGTATTCTTGATCGCATCAACCACCAGCAGGTGATTGTCTAACTCGGTCATGGCTGCCGGATTAGAGAACGCTCCTTGAACTTCTCCGATTGCACCAAAAGCGTAAAGCAGATGACCAGCCGGACTATAGGTAAAGATTCTACCGTTAGTGCGGTCTAAAACAGAAAAGATGTCGTTTTCGCGGCTGATTACATCAACAAACACCGATGTGGTGACATCGGGGAAGTCACCAATCGGAGGCGAAGTAGGAATCCGCATCAACCGATCTAAACCAGCAGTATTAATTCTTCTGACTTTTTCTGCTTCACCAATCTCACCGCCAGTAGCAGTTGCATAGATAAAACCGCGGTGATCGATGTCTAAGTTACTGTGCTCTACCGGCAAGAACAGCCGCATTCTATCACGCTGAGCTTTTGTACCAATGAGGCGCCAAATATAATCCGCCAAAGTTGGATAAACCTTAGGTGCTCCCACAAATCCCTGAAAATTACCATATAAATCAAATTCCATGATTCCATCGTATACACCCGCTGAAATCACATAAATCGTTCCGTACTGGTCAACACCAATTTTATCAGGTCGAAAGCGGAAATCACTAGTAAACAACTCAGGGTCTATTTCAGCTGGAGAAGTGATAATCTGCTTTAACTGAAGATCCCCATCGAGAATTACAATTCGGTTATTATCCCGATCTGCAACGTAAATGTCACCAGTTTCGGTAACATGAATGCCTCGCGGGTTCTTAAAGCGGTCAGTCGTTCCAGCGTTTTCGAAACCATCAATAATCCTGATAACTTCCCAATCGCGATTAACGTGGACAATGCGGTTGTTCCCAGAATCTGCAATATAAATTTGATCATCAAGCGCAAAAATGTCCTGCGGTGATCTAAAATTGCTTATTCCTAACTCCTGTCCATACACCACCCGAGCCGGTACATATGCGTGAGGAGAAGGTACGGGATTATTCCAATAGTCATAGGTATAAGTCTCATATGGTACTGCGGCTGCCGGCATTGATATGATCAGCATCAGTGCACAGACAAACAAATATGCCTTAGTTAACTTCAAGTTCCTCACTCCGTCCTCGCGTAATTAATTCGCCATTCCCGATGTGCCCATGGTGTCTACTACTTTACTCTGGTTGATTACAAATACAATGATAGGAATAATCATCATCAGAACAGTTACAGCCGCTTGAACACCCTGGCGCGCTACTCCACCCTGAGCGATCTGATTCAAGGCGTATGGCAGTGTTTTCAGCTGCTCCGAGTAGATGTAGTATCCACCCTGGGTGCGCCATAACTGTTGGAACAAAAGAATGATCATAGTCAACCACGCTGGTTTGACGTTTGGCATTACAATCTGCCAATAAATCCGAAAATCTCCAGCTCCATCAATCTCTGCCGCTTCAACTAGCGAATCCGGGATCATGCTGTCGATAAAATTCTTCATCAGATACAATCCTAAAGATGATGCCCACGCCGGAATAATCACCGCTTTTAGTGAATCCACCCAGCCCAAAAACGCAATCGTGACATAGTTTGGGATCTGGGTTACTTCTGATGAAAACATCAGCGACAGTACTACCATAGTCATGAACAGCTTCGCTCCGGGGAATTTCCGGACTGAGATAACATAGGCTGCCATTGATCCAAACAAAACGTTTCCGAATGTACCGAGAATAACAATAAATAGTGAGTTAAGCAAATATCTGCCAAATGGTACCCATGACTGAGCCATCATGATCATTAAGTCATGGAAATTTTTCATAGTAGGATTGCGCACAAACAACCGCGGCGGAAACAGAAACAGCTCGCTCAATGGTTTGAACGCATTACTGATAATCAGAATCATCGGCAGTACCATAAAGGAGGCTGCTGCCAATAAAAACAGCAGAATCACCACATCGCCGCCGGCTGAACGCGACAACCGTTTTTTTCTAATGCTTAATGCCATCGTCCGATCCCCCCTACTCCCCAACTTTATCTAGCAACTTCTGAACTACTCTTTGAGCAACAACCATCATGAAGAACAATATTACAGCGATAGAAGAGGCGTACCCCATATCAAATCTGATTGTTCCGTAGTCCTGTAAATGCTGGACGATGGTATGAGCTGCATAATCGGTGCTGGGGAAACCTACTAAAGTGGTGATCTCACCAGCGACCGTAAATGACGAGGTAATTGACATGATCGCACCAAACATCAGATACCCTCGCATCTGCGGCAGCGTCAGGTACCACAGCTCCTGCCATCTATTTCTAACTCCATCGATTGCACCTGCCTCGTATAGAGCTGGGTCGATTCCCTGCAGTCCAGCGATAAACACAAGGAACGAAGTGCCTAAACTCATCCATAATACAACCAAGATTACAATCGGCATGATGTACTTCGGGTCAATCAGCCATTGGATTGGCGAATCGATAAAGCCCCAGTACATTAGGAAACCATTGACAATGCCATAAGTGTCACCGCTGAAAATAACCCGCCATACCACATACGCATTACCGGAAATAGACGGAGCATAGAACAACAACGTTAGGAACGCTCTTACTTTTGGCTTGAGATCATTAATCAGCCAGGCTATCACAAAGCAGAGTAGATAGCTGACAGGTCCGGTAATTGCAGCGTAGACGAGCGTGTTTTTAACGGCAATTAGGAAGATCTCATCCTCCAGAAATAGCCGGACGTAGTTGTGCAGACCTACCCACTGCGGCGGCTGCAGCATGTTGAAATAGGTGAAGCTGAGCAGAATTGCCATGATAACCGGAACAACAGTAAACAGTGTGAACAGGATGGCATATGGTGCTAAGAACAGATAGCATGTCTTGGAAGCTCTGATCTCCTTAAGCAGTGCCGCAAATCTCCCGGGTCTTGTCTTCATTCCCAGTTGGGTTTTATCGCGTTGAACAGATGAACTCATTTTGCTTCCCCCGTTATTTTAATAATCAATACTGATCACGTGGTTGAATGTGAGTAAAGCGTGACCAAAAGAGATCGATATACTCCTGCGGGATCTCATCAAGCGTCAGTTCCAAACCAAACTCATCTCTCTTCAGGCGCAGTTCGTAGTTAATATCCATATTGTATTTTGTCAAGGTCTCCCGCGCAGAAGTGAAGTCGTCATCAACCACAACTGCCCTAAACGCCCAATCAAACATCCGATTCATATAGTATCCACCCGGAACTTCTAACGAACCTTCAACCCAATGCCACTGCTCTAATAGTTTTTCTCGCTGCTCTGAAGTCCAAGGCAGCTGTAAAAATGCCTCGAGATTTGCTGTTGGATAGCGAGCTGCTGTCCCCATCAAGTTTTCTAGTTCACGGCCAAACTGAAGCTGAGTATCAGCACTGATCCACCACTTAACAAACTCCCAGGCAGCATCATGGTCTGATGCTGTTTGTAGAATACCGGTTGCTGGTCCTTGAATGCCGGCTAATGAAACCGACATGGGATTGGCGGTGGTAATCCCGACAACGGTGTGGTTAACAGTTCCATCCGGCTGCACCGTGCCGGGCACCAAATCAAAGCCCCATTCGCCCCTCAGTTCAGGTGCAAACACTGCCAGGCGATTGTAAAAGCCGTAGTCCTCAATTACAATCGGCATTTCACCAAAACGGAACCGGTTTTCAGTATTAAACTCAATCAGCAGACTGTGCAGACTCCATAAATCAGTCAGCTCTGCAAATGCTTGAATTGCTGTTTCTGAGTCGAGATTAGTTTCAACCCCGTCAGGCTTATACACCAACTCACCGCGCTGGTAGAGCCAGGTATAGTATATCGACGGCCTGATACCAATGGACATGCCGTTTTTCTGGAGAATTGGCAAAATCCGATAAACATCGTCCCAGGTTTTGGGAATGTCGATGCCCAATTCAGCCAAGATGTCTTTCCGGTAGAACATTACCGGAAACGACTGCTGAGCAGCCAATGCAAAGACATTATCCCTAAATGTAAATGGAACGTAAGAACTGACCATGAAGTCCTGCATTACTTCATCGAAGTCAGCGAAATTGGCGAGATTATACAGGGCTCCCCGCATTCCAAAGTTAACTGGATCCTGCAGTTGCATGCCGATGGCAACATCAGGTGCGGTTCCTGCAATAGCTGCTCTTAATAGAAGTTGAGTCAGATCTGGCACCAGCTGCATTTTTACAGGTATACCTGTCTTAGGACTGAATTCGTTATCGATCAGCTGTTTTAAAATCTGGGCTTGGTCTCTTCCTGAGCCAATCCAAACAGTGATCGGTTCTCTCTCTTCCGCGATATCGTCGCCTGAGATATTGCCCATTAAGTCATATTCACGGTAAAACGAAGCTGCAATTGCTTTTATCTCGTGAACAAGCGACTGCCACCAGGTCGGCTCAGCTCTCGGCATAGTCTGATCGGGAGAGGCAACTATTAAGTAATCAATCTGCAGCGGCTGCTCCCTGGTTTGATAAATCCAGTTACCGATAGAGCCGAGGCTGTCGCGAAACTCAGAGAGCATTCTTGTTATGCGATCAGTATCGCTGTACATTCTCCGAAGCAGGAACGCGACCTGAGTGAGTGCCTGAGTATGCTCCCCTTCCATTCCGGTTTCGGCGATCAGCTGATCCACCAGGTCTTGGTAAATATCAGCTTGATAACCGATCCGACTGATTACCTCAGGAATCCGTTTATCTAACTCATAAGTCCTCATCGGGTCCGGATTTCCACCGGTGATCATGATAATCCGGCGGTAAATAGTGTTGAGCTCATAGAGGTGCTCCTCTGTACCTCTGAGCACATCGGCAACATCGCCTAAAACAACCTCTAAGGTTATTTCGTTTTTCCCTTTGGGAAGATAGAAGTAGTATGGTTGACCTGTATCAGGATCGCCTAATACATTCATCTGATAATAAGTAGAGTAATAAAACGGAACGGCAGAAACCTCAGCAAAAGGCACCTTACCATTTATGTACAGCCGGCGAGTGCTGACAGCGCCTGCTTTTTGATCCTGCTTTGCCTTAAAAGCAAGAATATATAATCCGTCTTCAGGCACATCAACTTCCCAGCGGATCCACTGACCCGGCTGTGCCCAGCGGTATCCCCCGATCGTGTTTAGGCGAATTTCTGCGTGGTGGTAAGGTTCTACTGATGGATCGCCATGATCGGAGATAGGAAATAAAGTCGGTGATGAGCGAACAGTGCTTTCCTCACCCTGCTTTTTAATAAAAACGTTTGCTGTAGGACGAATTCCTTGAGACTCGTACGCAGCGTATACCTCCGCATAGCTCGGCGGGCTGACATATTGATAGAGTTTCAGCTCTGCCAGCGCAACCGGTTCCATGCGAGAAACTAATCTAATCGTGTTAATGCCTTGATTAAGATAGAAGCTGTATGGCTCTTGAAAATAACCAAGCGGATCCTTTACATCTGCGTAGATCCACTCCGGCTTTTCAATTTGCTTGGAGCGGATTTCATTGCCCAAAGAGTCAACGATAAAGTCGCCTTCGTCGCCCCAAACACGATAGAACTTCAGATATTGGGCATTATCAAAGGGACGCTCGCCATTGATCCACAGCTCTCGTTCAATGTCTACCCCGCGTCCTTCAAGTGGATAGTATTTTATGGCGAGATTATACAATCCAGCTTGCTCCACCTCAAAAGTCCACTCGACATATCCTGTCTCTTCAGTCATCAAGACCTCTTGATCAGAGCCAGCAAAATCTGAGATAATTTCTAACTGCATATCTGAAGCAGAGTAGTCAGAAGCAGGAATGATAATCTCTGCGTCAGGACGCACAGCATCAGGATACTGTTCCAGATAATCCAGATATCCTCGTTCGCGTACATATGCAGTAATATCCCCTAGAGTGTATTCCGGCTCGCTCTCAGCATAGATTCCTGCTGATAAAGCCAACCAGCTGATAGTAATGATAATTAACAGTGCAGCTAATCTTTTTTTCATCCTAACCTACCCCTTCTCTGCCTGCGTTAAAC
>Ga0004534J46558_1008258_pt1 | contig 12942 bp, 11 predicted proteins | sample BioPla1RNA1_FD_46558 | JGI IMG/M metagenome (IMG submission 46558) | reverse complement strand
CTTAAGTTTACTCTGTCTGTGCAAGCACAGCTTTTCTTGATAGATTGATTCTGCCCTGACGGTCAATTTCTGTAACTTTGACCAAGACTTCATCTCCTATATTGAGGACGTCTTCCACTTTGTTAACGCGTTCGTTTGCCAATTGGGAAATATGGACTAATCCTTCTTTACCCGGCAGGATCTCTACAAACGCACCGAACTTCATAATCCGTTTAACAACTCCCAGATACGAAGCTCCGACCTCTACATCTTTAGTGTAGCTTTCAATCATCTTCGATGCTTTTTCGCCATCGCCATCGGCTGTTGAAGCGATGTAAACGCGGCCGTCATCATCAATGTCGATGGCTACATTGGTTTCTTCAATAATCTTGCGGATGGTCTTGCCGCCTGGACCGATTACATCCCGGATTCGGTCGACAGGGATCTCCATTGTGATAATTCTTGGTGCGTAAGGTGACAGATCTTCGCGGGGTTTATCTATTACCCCCAGCATTTTGCCGAGAATGAAGAGACGTCCTTCGCGGGCTTGAGCCAGTGCTTCTCTAAGAATAGCTTCGCTGACTCCACCGACTTTGATATCCATCTGCAGAGCAGTGATTCCTTGTTCGGTTCCTGCTACTTTAAAGTCCATGTCGCCCAAAGCATCTTCTAGTCCCTGAATGTCGGTGAGGATTGCGACTTGGTCTTCATACTTGACTAATCCCATGGCAATACCGGCTACCGGACTCTTGATGGGCACACCTGCATCCATCAGCGCTAGAGTACTGCCGCAGACACTGGCCATTGAGCTTGAGCCGTTAGATTCAAGAACTTCTGATACCAGCCTGATTGTGTATGGGAACTCTTCCTCACCCGGAATCATGGGCAGCAGAGCTCTTTCTGCTAACGCACCGTGACCAATCTCTCTTCGACCAGGACTGCGCAGAGGCCGTACTTCACCGACACTGAACGGCGGGAAGTTGTAGTGATGGATATAGCGCTTCCGGTCTTCCTCGGTGAGGTTGTCCAGCAGCTGTTCATCGGACTTGAGGCCCAAAGTGCAGACTGTTAAAACCTGAGTTTGTCCCCGAGTAAACAGTCCCGAACCATGGGTTCGCGGCAGTTTACCGACGTTGACAGTTATTGGTCGAATTTCATCGAGCTTGCGGCCATCAGGTCTGATCCCCTTGATTATCATGCTGCGCACGATTGTTTTAGTAAGATCATCCAGGACGGTGTTGATCGCTTTTTGATTTTCTAGATGCTTCTCTTCCCCAAATTCTTGGAGATAGGTTTCGTGAACCAGCTCCCGCACCTTGCTGACGTCATCTTCCCGTTCGAGCTTATCTTGATTGTATAAAGCTTCTCTCAATTTATCGGTTGCGAAGTCTGAGACCCACTGGGTGACGTCATGATCTGGCTGGAACAGTTCAACTTCGATTTTGGGTTTGCCAATTTGAGCACGAATATCTTCCTGCAGCGCGCAGATTTTCTTGATTTCCTCATGACCAAACAAGATCGCCTGCAGCATTGCTTCTTCATCAACTTCGTTGGCTCCGGCTTCCACCATCATAATTGCATCAGCTGTTCCGGCAACAACCAGGTCCAGATCTGATTTTTCTTCTTCGACTTGATTTGGATTGATCACATATTTGCCATCAACCCGACCCACTTTCACTCCTCCGATTGGTCCCTCGAAGGGAATATCGGAAACAGTCAGTGCGGCACTTGCTCCGATCATTGCAGCAATTGACGGCGAGTTATTCTGGTCAACCGACAGTACTGATGCAATAATCTGAACATCGTTGCGGAAACCTTCCGGGAACAGCGGACGCAGCGGTCTGTCAATCATTCTAGCTGCTAAGACTGCTTCTTCTCCCGGTCTGCCCTCTCTTCTTCCCCATCCTCCAGGGATTTTCCCCACGGAGTACATTTTTTCTTCATAATCCACCACCAGTGGGAAGAAATCAATGTCGGGACGAGGCTGTTTTGCCATGGTAGCAGTAACTAGGACCACTGTGTCGCCGTAACGGACAAGCACAGAGCCGTTAGCCTGCTTGGCCAGCTCGCCAAACTCCAAGGATAGGGTACGATGACCTAATTCTATTGTAAAAATATCGGGCATCGACATACCTCCTTTTTCATTGTAGTATTCCCCATTTTACCATTCTGTAATGGTTGCAAAAAAGAGCGGGACTCCCCGCTCATCTTTATCGACGTAAGCCGAGCTCTTCGATGATTGCACGGTAACGATCGATATCCTTCTTCATTAAATAATTCAACAAACCGCGACGCTGTCCAATCATCTTATACAGTCCTCTGCGTGAGTGATGGTCATTCTTGTGCACGCGCAGATGGTCTGTCAGCTCACTGATTCTTTGAGACAAAATAGCAATCTGAACTTCAGGAGAACCAGTGTCGTTATCATGACGCTGATATTTCTTAATCAGTTCATCTTTGCGATCTTTGGCGATCATAACATTCACCTCCATATCATCAAGATCTCCATAATCCAAGCAGAACGCCGGTGCTGCATTTCTCCCTAGAATATGGTTATTCCCCACCTATTCTAACACAATTCTGTGCCCTTGTAAACGAAAATTATCGATGTTGGCGAGGGCATGATCACGGTCTCTGCCAAGCTGTTCGCGCAGATTTTCGATGGAAGAAAACTCACGCCATAAGCGCATTGTCATTAAAAAGCAGACTTCGATAGTCTGACCATAGAGATTGCCGTCAAAACCAAACAGATGCGATTCCACAGTGCCGTTGGGACTGACCGATGTCATTGATGGATAATTTGAACCGTCAGCAAGAAAACACCAAGTAAGATAGGCTCCAGCTTTTGGCAGAATTAGATTTTTGTTTAGTTCGATATTGGCGGTCGGAAACCCAAGTTCTCGTCCCAGCTTTTTGCCGTGGACAACAGTGCCGTGGTAAGAATGGTAGCGACCTAACAGCTCTGCAGCCAACCTAACGTCTCCTGCTGCAATTACGCGTCTGATGCGGCTGCTGGAGACCGGTTCATTATTATGTAAAAAGGGTGGAATAACAGTAGTTATAAATCCAAATTTTTGTCCGAGCCTCTGCAGCAGCTCTATGTTTCCCTCAGCTCTGTACCCAAAGCGGTAGTTAAATCCGCAGACAACAGCCGCAGCCTGAAGTTCATCTACCAGGATTTCTTTGACAAACTGCTCCGCAGGTATGGAAGCAAAATCAGGAGTGAACTCCGTCCAAACCACGCTGTCGGCACCGAAATCTAACAGCAGCTTCTGTTTGGTATCAAAATCCGTTACCAGCTTCAGATTGTTTTTAAACATCTGTTCCGGAGGATAATCGAAAGTAAACACCAAACAGGTGTAATGGAAGGTATTTTTGATTTCAACCGCCCGGCTGAGAAGCTGTTGGTGTCCTAGGTGTACCCCGTCGAAGGTACCAAGAGCAACAACTGCTTTTTTATTCTTGCGAGAGTTTGTCCAATGCAGCTTCAGTTAGTTTCCCTCCTTCAGAACGCGGACCGGCTGACAGACAGGCTGTCCTCTATACTTAATCTCGCCGATCGCTAAAAGCTCTCCGTCGATTGCGGTGATTAAGACTTGATCGCCAACCATAAGCTGCTGCGGCACATCTACCAAGTAATCAGGTGTGATGGCATTGCCATTGAGAATGCGCCGCTCCATCGTAGGCGCGACTTTAACCTGAGGAAAATCAGGAAGAGCTTTTTCCATCGGCAGAATAAAATCATAGTTATCCTGACTAACCTTCGCCTCAAGTTCCTCTAAGGTAATGCCTGTTTCGATCGAAAATGGTCCCACACCGACTCTAGTTAAAAAGGACATGTGGGCGTATGTGCCCAAGGCTTGGCCTAAATCATGACATAAGGTTCGGATATACGTGCCTTTTGAACAGCAAACAAAGAATAGTATGCGGCTGCCAAACCGGAGCGAATGCTGCGTTTCTGGCCAAATCTTATTGATGTGAAGTTCCTTTATAGTAACCTGTCTCGGTTTACGCTCCACACTGATGCCCTGCCGCCCTAATTCATATAAGCGTACCCCCCCAACTCTGACAGCTGAGGCCATTGGCGGGATCTGCTCAATCTTACCAAGAAACTGGCTGAAAACGGTTCCCAGCTCATTCGGAGAGATTTCTAACTCGGTATCAATCTCCACTGTTTCACCATCGGCGTCTTGGGTTGATGTGCTGATACCTAGGGTCATTTCTGCAACATAGGATTTATCATATTCCGTCATAAACGGTACCAGTTTAGTAGCCCTGCCTACGCACAGCGGCAGAAGTCCACCTGCCCCCGGATCTAAAGTACCTGTATGCCCGATTCGCTTCATCTTCAGAGTCCGTCTGACATGAGAAACGACCTGATGGGAACTCATACCCGGAGGTTTAATTACATTGATGATTCCATTCATAGTGCTTCACCCTCGAGCAGTCTAGATGCAGTGTCAATTACTTCAGATACGATCTCAGGAAGTTTTCCTTCCAGCTGGGCACCGGCTGCCAGGAGATGGCCGCCTCCACCAAAATGAACTGCGAGTTGGTGGATATCAATACCGCGGGAGCGGAAGCCGATTCTTACCACCCCAGGTGATATTTCCCTAAATAAGATGGCGATTTCTGAACCTTCCACCATCCGCACATACTCGATCAGCTGATCACACTGCCTCGGATCTACTTCAAAATTGACAAAGTCCTGATTAGATAGAGCCAGCCAAACCAGTCGACGGTTATGGCGGGTGTCTAGTTTTGCTAGAGCATAGCCTAGAAAGCGCATTAATTCCAAGGGCTTTGATCCATAGATCACATGTGCAGTCTGATCTGGAACCGCCCCATGACCGGTGAGCTCAGCCGCTGCTAAAAACACTTCTTTAGTGGTATTAGCGTGGCGAAAACCACCTGTATCGCCAATTATGCCGGCGTACAGTGGTTGAGCAAAACGATAATCAAACTCTACACCACCAGTCTGGAACAGCTGGTATAAAATCATGCAGGTAGCAGCCTGGCTGGTATCGATGTAGTTATAAGTGCAGCTGCCGGGATTGCCCTTATGATGATCAATGTTGATTGTAACCTCTGCCTTTTCAACTAATGGCAGAAGCCGTCCGGTACGCTCCGGTTCACAGTCTACGATCACTACAGCTTGGAAATCCAGCTCCTGTACAGGCAGAATCCGGTCAATGTTTGGCCACGGATAATTCGGGATCGGATCGGCGCTCATCATCCAAGCTCTTTTGCCGATACTTGTCAGGTATTGATACATGGCCAACATTGACCCGATGCTGTCAGGGTCGGGATTTTCATGCCCGCAGATCAAGTAGTTATCGTATTCTGCCAGTGCAGCCAGAATCTCGGCTTGACTATTCACCTTCACTGCCTCCGTCAAGATTAAGCTCTTTTAAGATAGCGTTAATTTTTGAACCATATTCCAGGGATTGATCATAATGGAAGCTGAGCTTAGGCACAGTTCTGAATCTCACTTTTTTAGCGAGCTCCGAACGGATAAACCCAGTAGCCTTAGTGAGACCTTCCATTGTCTGTTCCCGCTCTGTTTCATCGCCCAGCACGCTGATGAAGATTTTGCAGTAAGCGTAGTCCCGCGACAGCTCTACATCAGTGATGCTTACAAAGCCAAGTCTTGGGTCTTTGACCCGCTGCTGGATAATAAAACTAACTTCTTTTTTTATTTCTTCCTGTAATCTCTTTAAACGTTCACTCATGCTCTCACCCCACTATGCACTACAAAGTGCGGGCAATTTCTTTAATAATATAGGCTTCAATAAAGTCGCCGTCTTTAATATCGTTAAACCGTTCGATACCGATACCACATTCGTATCCATGCATTACTTCTCTTACGTCATCTTTGAAGCGTTTCAAGGAGCTGATCTTGCCTTCATGGATAATTACGTTATCCCGGAGAATGCGGACGAAGGCACTTCTGGTGATTTTACCATCCACAACATAGCATCCGGCCACTGTTCCGGCACCGGGAACTCTGAAGGTCTGGCGGACTTCGGCTCGGCCGATCGCTTCTTCTTTGTACTCTGGTTCCAGAAGACCACTCATGGCTGCTTTTACTTCTTCAATTGCATCGTAGATAATACGGTATCCACGGATATCCACTTTTTCTCTTTCGGCTGCCCGAAGAGCGTTAGGATCGGGACGAACGTTAAATGCAATAATAACTGCGTTGGATGCGGCGGCTAACTGAACATCCGATTCCGATACGCCGCCTACTCCTTGGTGAATCACATTTAAACGCACCTCGTCAGTGGATAGTTTCTCTAAGGAAGCTCTCAAGGCTTCCAATGAACCCTGAACATCAGCTTTGATGACGATATTCAGTTCTTGAACCTCTCCCTGCTGGATTTGGGCGAACAAATCTTCTAAGTTGGCTCGCGCCGGTCCCCGCAGTTCCTGCTCGCGCTGCTTTTCTTGTCTTATTTCGGCAACCTGGCGGGCTGTCTGCTCATCTTTGGTGACAACCAAAAGATCTCCCGCTTCCGGAACATCGGAAATACCGATGATTTCAACCGGCTGTGACGGAACTGCTTCCTTAATGTTCTCACCCCGGTCATTAACAATGGCCCGGACGCGTCCGTAGACGCTGCCTACTACAAAGTCGTCACCGACTCTCAGGGTTCCCGCTGTAATCAATACAGTAGCAACAGGTCCGCGGCCTTTGTCGAGTTCTGCTTCAATCACGATTCCCCGCGCTCTGCGGTTTGGATTAGCTTTCAGCTCTTCCATTTCGGCTACTAACAGAATCATTTCCAACAGCTCATCCACACCTTCAAATGTCAGCGCGGAGAGTTCTACCATGATAGTTTCTCCACCCCATGCTTCCGGTATCAAACCGTGTTCGGACAGGCCCTGTTTAACGCGGTCCGGATTAGCATCGGGCAGATCCATTTTATTAATCGCAACGATGATCGGTACATTGGCTGCTTTAGCGTGGTTAATCGCTTCAACAGTCTGAGGCATAACGCCATCATCGGCGGCAACTACTAAAATTGCGATATCTGTTACTTGGGCACCACGCGAGCGAATAGCGGTAAACGCTTCGTGGCCCGGTGTGTCAATGAAAGTAATCTTCTTACCCTCATGCTCAACCTGGTAAGCACCGATATGCTGGGTAATACCGCCAGCTTCACTTGCTGCTACTCTGGATTTGCGAATTCCGTCCAGCAGAGTAGTTTTTCCATGGTCCACGTGGCCCATAATGGTAACGATTGGAGGACGAAGTTCCAACTGATCAGGATCATCTTGGACATCTTCAAAAATGGCTTCATCTAAAGCTTTAGCCTGCTTGACTTCGATGCCAAATTCAGCGCAGAGAACTGCAGCCGTTTCATAGTCGATGGACTGATTTGCAGTAACCATGGCTCCTGTCATCATCAGCTTCTTAATGAGCTCAGCCACTGAAACCCCAATTTTTTGTCCCAGTTCTTTGACAGTTATTGAATCGGGAAGCTCCAAGCTTTTGTCCTTCTTATCGGCTTCGCTTGGATGGCCTTTCTTGCCCTTAACCTTTCCTTTGCTCTTACCCTTACCGTTTTTGGCAATCTTCACGATCTTTTTGTCTTCAAACTCGGGATCGTCTTCTTCCTTGGAATGTTTTTTGCGCTTCTTGACTTTAGCAGCTTCCAGATCGTCATCATCGTCTTCGATCGCTTCGCTGCCAGCGAAGTGCTCTCTAACCATTTCCGCAATATCAGCTTCAACTGTGCTCATGTGGTTTTTAATATCAGCACCAAGTTCAACCAAAAAATCAACCAAGGCCTTACTCTCCAGATCGAGCTCTTTGGCCAGCTCATACACCCTTACTTTCTTCACAAACATCACTCCTAATCTTTCTCCCAAGATAAATTCTGTCCCCCCAACTCTGATGCAATCGCGCGAGCAAAACCAGAATCGATGACTGCAATCAATGAGCGCTGTGCTTTGCCTATGGCGAGTCCCAATTCTAGTTTTGTTCCGCAGACATAGACAGGAACATTTTGAGCTGCAGCTTTAGCACTAAATTTACGCAGCGTGTTCTGGGAGCTGTCCTTTGCCACAATCAAGCAGTGAACCTTACCTCTGTGCAGTGCTGTCATCACGCCCTGCTCACCGGATACTGCTTTGCCGGAACGCTGTGCAAAACCTAACAAACTAAAGACCTTATCCATCCAACTGCTGCTCCAATAACTCTTTTACTTCATCACTTATTTTTGTTTTTAAAGCCCGCTCCAGCTGAGCGGCTTTAACAGCCTTATGCAAACATTCCTTAGATGGACATAAATAAGCACCGCGTCCTGATTTCTTGCCCGTGAAATCAAGTTCAACCCTAGCTTCCGGTGTTCTAACCACGCGAATTAGCTCTTTTTTCGGCCGTGAAACTCTACAGCCTACACAGGTGCGCATCGGAACATGTTTAGGCTTCATACTATCACCTTAATCTTCTTCGTCAAATTGAAAATCTTCTAAGGTCAGCATGGAAAAGTCTTTGATAACTTTTTCCTTTTTCTTCTTCTGCTTCGGTTTCTCCGACTCGGAGTCAGATTTTTCTTGGGCAGTTTCTTCTGTGCTAACAGAACCAAATCGTTCTTCCCAGCTCTTGCGTTTAGCAGAAGTACCAATTTTAGCAAGCAGAGCCGCTACCTCATCCGGACTTGGTTCATCCTCAACTGTTTCCGCGGATTCCGCCTCAGTTTGTTCAATTTCCACCTCTGGCTCAGCATCAATCTCTTCAACAGGAGCAGCATCTAGATCCAGATCTGGATCTAAAACTGAATCGGCCAGCTCATCAGCTTCTTCTACTTCCGCAGTCTTTTCATATGCTTCCGGCTGGAACAGCGGTTCATCTGCGGCTTGAGTCTCGCTCTTGATATCAATTTTCCATCCAGTCAATCGCGCTGCTAGACGAGCATTTTGCCCCTCTTTGCCGATTGCCAGAGACAGCTGATCATCCGGAACAATAACCCGAGCAGTTTTGGTTTCTTCATCAAGCAGCACATTGGTAACTGCTGCCGGACTGAGAGCGTTGCCGATAAATTGAACTTCGTCTGGTACCCAAGCAACAATATCAATTTTTTCGCCGTTTAGTTGGGACACTACAGCCTGTACGCGCATACCTCTGCTGCCAACACAAGCACCCACCGGATCAACATTTTCATCCCTGCTGAAAACCGCCAGCTTGGACCGGAAGCCTGCTTCTCGGGCAACAGATTTAATTTCAACCACGCCAGCTTGAATTTCAGGAACTTCAAGCTCAAATAAGTATTTCAGCAGACCGGGATGAGTGCGAGACAGAAAAATTTGTGGTCCGCGGCTGGACTGCTTGACCTCATTAATGTAAAACTTCATACGCTGGTTCGGCTCATATCTTTCCCCGGGTATCTGCTCACTGACCGGAAGCACTGCTTCAACTTTACCTAAATCAATTATAACATTTCGGTGATCAATACGCTGAATAATTCCATTTACAACATCCCCGGCGCGGTTTGCGTATTCATTGAAAACAATTGAGCGCTCTGCTTCCCGAATTCGCTGGATAACTACCTGCTTAGCTGTTTGGGCAGCAATCCGTCCAAAATCTTTTGGTGTTACTTCCTCTTCTACAATGTCGCCGACTTCGTAGTTGGGATCGATTTCTTGGGCATCTTCTAGTGTGATTTCCTGTTTGTCGTCCGTGACTTCATCAACTACTCTGCGGCGGGAATATACATGGATTGCACCGGTAGTTTCGTCCAGATCAACCCTGACGCTGGCGCTGGAACTTAGATTAAAATTGCGCTTGTAGGCTGAAACTATGGCTGTCTCGATTGCATCAATTAAGACATCCTTTGCGATCCCTCGCTCCTTTTCTAATTCTTCGAGTGCCCCAATTAACTCCAGATTCATCTCTAACTTGCCTCCCGTATTAAAACTCAACAGCTAAATGAGCTTTTGCTATCTGATCATGGGGAATTTCATATTGCTTTCCCTGAATGTCCAAGGTAACAATACCAGAGTCAAAAGCAGTCAGCTTACCTTCAAACTGTTTTCTGCCGTCAATTGCTTGATAGGTTCTTACATTTATTTTTCTGCCGATAAAGCGGGCATAATCCTCAGGTTTTTTCAGTGGACGCTCAATACCCGGTGAGGATACTTCCAGGGTATACGCATGACTGATCGGATCCGCTTCGTCAAGCAGATCGCTGAGCTTTAATGTTACATCGCGGCAGTCATCAACATTTACTCCGCCGGGTTTATCTATATATACCCGCAAGAAGTAAGTTCCGCCTTCCTTAACATACTCGATATCCACGACTTCCAGATCCGTTCCCTCGATAATCTCGTCCATCCAATCGGATACCAGTTTAAGGAGATCGCCTTTTTTCATTAAAATTCACTCCCGCACGATTTATATTACGCTTGTATGGTTAATCTTTACCTGCACTTTCGCAATTATACTTTGGTAAATCGCTGTGAATCAGGCTGTAAAATATGTAAAAGAGTGGGTAAAACCCACTCTCCTTCAAAGACAATATTCTTGCGGCACCCCTATTATAGCATAATCAAAACATTGAAGCAACTGCTGTTTTCCGGCTGCCTTAACCGAATAAACTCAATTGGTTTGTTTCAGACATCCCTTCCAAGCAGCCATGATTGGACAGCGCCTCGATTACAGTGCGGCTCACTTTGGCTCTCTGGCGCAGATCTTCAATGGAGATAAACTCTCCCTCTTGTCTGGCTTCAGCAATAGCAGCGGCTGCGTTCATACCTACCCCGTCAAGGGATACTAGGGGTAGAAGCAGTTTATTGCCGTCGACCGGAAGCACCCGCACAGCATCGGACTTGTAGAGATCCACCGGCAGAAACTCTATCCCTCTTGAGATTGCTTCTAAGACCGCCTTAAGGATTGTGACTGTGTCAGCGTCTTTTGCGGTCGCATCATTACCTTTAGCTTCGATACCGGCAATCTCAGCCCGGATATGCTGTTCGCCTTGAACAATTATATCCGCGTTAACCGAATCGATTTCCACGCTTAGGAAGGTAGCGTAGAAGGCAGCCGGATGATGCACCTTATAGTATGCCGCGCGATAAGCCGTAAACGCATAGGCAACAGCGTGGGCCTTCGGGAACATGTACTTAATCTTAAAACAAGAATCGATATACCAATCAGGCACATCAAACTGCTTCATCAGCTGGATGTCATCCTCGCTTAGACCCCTGCCTTTGCGAACCTGCTCCATGATGCGAAACGCATCGCTTGCAGATAAGCCTTTATGCATCAGATAGACCATAATATCGTCGCGACAGGCAATAACATTCTTAAAGTCAGTGACTTTCTCCCGGATCAGATTCTGGGCATTGTTCAGCCATACATCGGTTCCGTGGGTTAATCCCATGATTGCTACCAAATCGGCAAAAGTTGTCGGCAGAATATCCTCTAGAACCTGGCGGGTAAAGTCGGTGCCGAACTCGGGAATTCCCAAAGTTCCGATGGGAGTGCCGATCTGCTCTTCAGTAACGCCTAAGGATTCTAAACCCCTAAAGATTGCCATTGTGGCCGGATCATCCATGGGGATTTCGGTAACTCGTGTATCGGTAAATTCCTCAAACATCCGCATCATGGTTGGTCCTTTGTGGCCGAGGTTGTCCAGTTTGACAAGGCTGTCGTGAATGTAGCTGAACTCGAAGTGAGTTGTCACTACCCCGCTCTTCGGGTCATTGGCTGGGTACTGGATTGGAGTAAAATCGTAAATCTCCATATCATCCGGCACGACAATCATTCCACCTGGATGCTGACCAGTAGTGCGCTTGACTCCCACAAGTTTTTTCAGCATGCGGTTAATTTCCGCTTTGCGTTTAACTTGGTTGGTTTCATCCAGGTAATTTTTTACAAAGCCGAAAGCTGTTTTATCAGCCAGGGTGCCGACTGTTCCTGCCCGGAACACATAGTCTTCACCGAACAGCTCTTCAGTGTACTTCTGAATAGTTGCCTGGTATTCACCGCTGAAATTCAAGTCGATATCAGGAACTTTATCACCATCAAATCCAAGAAATACTTCGAACGGAATATCAAATCCGTCTCTGTGCAGCGGCTTGCCGCAGTTTGGACAGTCTTTCCGCGGCAGGTCGATACCTGAGCCCACTTCACCGCCAGTGAAAAACTCGTGGTGGTGGCAGTCAAGGCACAGATAATGGGGCGGCAGCGGATTTACCTCGGTAATACCGCTCATACAGGCTGCAAACGATGAGCCCACCGAACCCCGAGAGCCCACCATGTAGCCATCTGACTCGGATTTCTGCACCAGCTGACGAGCTGTCCAGTACAGCGCAGCATAACCATTGCCGATAATTGCTTTCAGTTCCTTTTTCAGCCGCTCCTCCACCAGCTGGGGCAGGGGATCACCATACAGCTTGCGAGCTGTATCGTAACACAGCTGCTCCAGTTTTTCTTCCGCATCGGGAATATGGGGTGGGTGCAGACCTTGGGGTATCGGCGTAATGTCCTCAATTTGCTCGGCAATCCGGTTGGAGTTCTCCACAACTACTTCGTACGCCAATTCTTCGCTCAGATAGCTGAACTCATCCAGCATCTCTTCTGTTGTCCGGAAATAGAGCGGAGCCTGCCGTTCTGCGTCCTCAAAACCTTGACCCCGCAGTAAGATTGTGCGGTATACCGCATCCTCCGGACGCAGGAAGTGCACGTCACATGTAGCCACAACCGGTATATTGAGCTCTGCCCCAATTCGGCAGATTAAGCGATTGATTTCTTTCAAATCTTCGGTGGTGCTTACGCGGCTTGTGCCAATTAAAAACTCATTGTTTCCTAAAGGTTGAATTTCAAGATAATCATAGAAACTGGCAATCTCCCGCAGGCGGGGATCCCGATTTAAACAGGCTTGATAAACTTCGCCCTGCTCGCAGGCTGCTCCGATAATCAATCCTTCCCGATGCTCCTCCAGCACTTTGCGGGGG
>Ga0004534J46558_1002995_pt1 | contig 13079 bp, 11 predicted proteins | sample BioPla1RNA1_FD_46558 | JGI IMG/M metagenome (IMG submission 46558) | reverse complement strand
TCACTGTTCCTGCTCCGCCGGCTGTACTAGCTGTAATCGTAAAAGCCGCGCCCGCTTTTTCGCCCATAATGGCCCGCTCGGACCAGCTTACGCAAAAGCGGGCAGGGACGGTACTTCGAATCGGCGGTTTCATTGTAAAGCGTCTCCATCACCGCAAGAAGCACATCCAGGCCCACCAGATCAGCCAGGGCCAGCGGCCCGATGGGATGGTTGGCCCCCAGCATCATGCCGCGATCGATATCCTCGGCGCTGGCTACCCCCTCCATGAGCACAAAAGCGGCTTCGTTGATCATCGGCACCAGGATCCTGTTTACCGCAAAGAGAGGCGCTTCGTTCACCGCAATCGGCTCCTTGCCCATCTTCCGAGAGAGCGCCATGGTAAGCTCAAAGGTTTCGTCATCTGTATCGAAGCCGCGGATAACCTCCACCAGTTTCATCACGGGAACAGGGTTAAAAAAGTGCATCCCCACCACTTTTTGCGGCCGCTTCGTAGCCGCGGCCATCTCCGTTATACTTAGCCCTGAGGTGTTCGAAGCCAGCACCGTCTCTTTTTTGCAAAGTGCATCCAATTTTTCATAGAGCTCTTTTTTTAACGCCATATTCTCGACGATCGCTTCGATCACAAAATCAGCATCGCTCAGATCTTCCAGCCGAGTAGTACCACTAACACGGCTGCGAACGGCGTCGGCATCGGCCTGGCTTCGTTTTCCTTTTGCCACTGCCCGACCTAGGTTCTTCTCCAGAACCGCCAGGCCGCGCTCAACAAACTTCTCCTCGATATCGCGCATGATCACCGTAAACCCGGCCTCGGCGGCAACCTGGGCGATGCCGCTGCCCATGGTTCCGGCTCCGATAACCGCAATAATCTTCATCTCCACCTGACCACACTCCCTCTCCTAAATTGCCTCCCACCAGCCCTTTTACCTGCCTTTAAACGAAGGGGGACGCTTCTCCAGAAAAGCTCTGGCGCCCTCCTTCTGATCCTCGCTGTCGCAGAGCTGCCCGAAGAGCTGCGCCTCGATCTTGTAGCCCTCGCCGACATGGCCGGCAAGGCCGCGGTTAACCGCCTCCTTGGCCAGGCGCACGGCCAGGGGGCCTCTCTTCAGTATTTTTTCAGCGATCTTGCGCGCCTCCGCCAGCGCCTCCCCCGGAGGAACGAGGTGATCAGCCAGGCCGATGCGATAGGCCTCTGCGGCATCGATCATCTCTCCCGTGTAGATCAGCTCCTTTGCCTTGCCGGGGGCGATCGTCCGCGGCAGCCGCTGGGTGCCGCCGTAACCGGGGAAGATCGCCAGGGTCACCTCGGGAAGGCCGACACGGGCGTTCTCCGCCATCACCCGGATATCACAGCAGAGCGCCAGCTCCAACCCCCCACCCAGGGCAAAACCGTTTACCGCCGCAATCACCGGGGCGGGAAGATCTTCGATCTTCTGGAAAATGAGCTGTCCCCGACGGCTCAGTCTCTCCCCGTTTTCACTGGAGAGAGTGGTAAATTCGCTGATATCAGCGCCGGCAACAAAGGCCTTCTCACCCGCACCGGTGAGCACCACCGCCCCGATCTCTTTATCTCCGGCCAGTTCGTCAAATACTTTTTCCAGCGCCTCCATTACCCCGCTGTTCAAAGCGTTCACCGGCGGATGATCGAGCGTTACTATTGCCAGGCGATCTTCCCTCCACACTTTGACCAGTTCACTCATCGATCCAGCCTCCTTTACTTGATCGGCCTTGCTCAAGGCCTTTCCACGATCAGGGCCATCCCCATCCCCCCGCCCACACAGAGTGAAGCCAGCCCCATCTTTAAACCGCGACGCGCCATCTCGTACAACAGCGATACCACGATCCGGGCACCGGTACAGCCCACCGGATGGCCCAGGGCGATGCCGCTTCCATTAACATTGACGATCTCCCGGTTCAGCTCCAGCAGCTGTTCGCAGGCGAGATACTGGGCCGCAAAAGCCTCGTTCAGCTCGATCAGCTCCATCTGCTCCAGGGTCAGCCCCGCTTTCTGTAGCGCTCTCCGTATTGCCGGGACCGGGCCGTAACCCATCAGGTCCGGCTCCACGCCGGCCCAGGCGTAGTTGATAATTTTGCCCAGGGGTTTCAAGCCCAGTTCTGCAGCACGGCGGGCGGTCATCAGTACCACTGCAGCTGCCCCGTCATTAAGCCCCGAGGCATTACCGGCCGTCACTGTCCCCTCCTTGCGGAAGGCCGGCCGCAGCCCCGCCAAGCCCTCCAGGGAGATATCTCTCCGGGGGTGTTCATCGGTATCGACAACCTTCTCCCCCTTGCGCCCTTTAACGGTTACCGGGACGATCTCCTCTTTGAAACGGCCTCCGTCAATGGCAGCGATGGCGTTGATATGGCTACGATAAGCGATCTCATCCTGCGCTTCCCGGGTAATGCCGTATTTATCGGCCAACCGCTCCGCTGTCTCCCCCATCATCACCTTATAGATCGGATCCATCAACATCTCCCAGAGGGAATCGGTCATCTCGCCATGCTGAAGCCGCTTCCCCCAGCGGGCCTCCTTGAGGAGATAGGGAGCCGTGCTCATCGACTCCACCCCTCCGGCAACAACTATCTCGGTGTCACCGAAGATGATCTCCTGGTATCCCGAAACGATAGCCTGCATCCCCGAGGCACACTGCCGCTGAATAGTGAAACCCGTTGTCTCCACCGGCATCCCTGCAGAAAGAGCGATGCAGCGGGCTACGTTGGGCTCATCGGTATACTGATTGCAATTGCCAAAAATAACTTCATCGATCTGCTCGGGAGCCAGGCCTGCCTGGCGAACAGCCGCCTCCACCGCTATCCGGCCCAGCTCCAGGGAAGAAACAGTCCGGAAAGAACCTCCGAAATCGCCCACAGGTGTGCGCCTGGCGCTGACGATAACCACATCTTCCTTCACCATAACTTGTTTCTCACCCCTATTTAATAAAATAACAGGCACAGCATACCTGTTATTTTATTGAAAATTGCGTTCAACTATGCCGTTTTTATTTTAAGCTAACTTCGGGCGGGGATAGAGACCGGCCCGTTCAACAATCTCAGGCACCATCTCTTCCCAGGCGATGGCCATGATATGCACACCGGCGACGCCCTCGATCTCCCGGAGCTGCTGGATCGTCTCGATCGCTATCTTCAGCCCCTCTTCTTTCTTCTTCTCGGCACCCTTGAGCCTCTCTATGAGCTCATCAGGAATGGTGATCCCCGAGACAAAGTTTTTCATATAGCGGGCCGCGCCGAGTGACTTGATTGGGGTAACCCCACCGAGGATGGCCACTTTTTTATGCAGCCCCCGCTCGCGAACCATCTCCATCCAGCGCTTGAAACGCTCCAGGTCGAAGATACACTGGGTCTGGATAAAACTGGCCCCGGCAGCAATCTTTTTCTCCAGCCGGTCCACACGGTACTCGAAGGGATCGGCAAAGGGGTTGGCCACAGCTCCCAGGTAGACAGAAAGCGGCGCCTCTACCTCGTCCCCACCGATAAATTTGCCCTCGTCGCGTATATCCTTAAACGCTTTCAGTAGCTGCATGGAGTCGATATCGTAAACTCCCTTGGCCGCCACTTCATTGCCAAACATCTGGTGATCGCCGGAGAGGCAGAGCACATTTTTAACTCCTAAGGCTACCGCACCGAGAAGATCGCCCTGAAGAGCGATGCGGTTGCGATCGCGCACCGTCATCTGTACCACCGGTTCCAGCCCCATTTGGAGCAACACGCCAGCCACGCCGATGCTGGAGGTGCGCACAATCGCAGTTTGGTTATCGGTGATATTGAAGGCGTCGACATAGTCTCGCATCGCCTCGCCGTGCTCCCTGAGGGCGCTCACATCAGCGCTTTTGGGAGGTCCCAGCTCGCCGGTTACGGCAAATTGTCCGCTATTGATTACTTTTTCAAGATTACTTCCCGCTTTCAAGTCTGACATCCTCCCTTACTATAGTTCTTGGGCCTCCATGGTGAGAGGAAGACCAGTCCTTGGGCGGCTGAATCTCTTCCATCGCGTCAAGCCGGCCGAGCTTCTTAAGCCGGTCGTGGATCAGGTGCCAGGCGCAGTCGACATCCTTGCTGATCTCACACTTTCCGTCAGCAGAGCCGCCACAGGGGCCGTTCAGCAGGCTTTTCGCACAGCGGGTGATGGGGCAAATCCCCTGGGTCAGATGAAGAACGCAATCACCGCAGCCGAGACAGCGTTCGACCCAGACACCCTGCTGCTCGGGGTAACCCATCGATTTGGTGTTCAGCCCCGGCAAAACGATCAGCTCCGGCATATGCTCCACGAGGGTCTGTACACCTACGCCGCAGGCCAGCGAAAGAACGGCGTCAAAACCCTTCAGGCGCTCCGCCACCTCGTCGATCATCTCGTATTCACATTGCCGCTCGATGGTGAAAGCTTCGACACTAACCTCCTGTTTCTCTTTTTTACGGTGGATAGAGATAGCCGCGGCCAGCTCCTCCGCCTCTTTCTGCCCCCCGGCCATACAGACGGTGACGCAGGTGCCGCATCCGAGGACAGCGATCCGCCGGTACGGTTCCAGCATCCCGAAGATCTCCTCCAGGGGTTTCCTTTCTGCAATAATCATGGTTTGGCTCACCTTCCCTTCCTTTGCTGCTTTTGCATTATATCCGTCTGGGTGCACTGGTGCCGCTTCCAATCAGGCTGGAAGGAACCGTCTCCGCGATCCTCCCGGCGGCCCCTTCCAACCTGAGTTACGTCTCAAGCCTGCTTGAAAACGTCGACGTAGGAGTCGCAGTAGATATCGATATTGAGAAGGATCCGGGCTGTGGCCACCGCGGCCATCAGCTCATCATCGTTGGCATCAGCTATTGCGGCATCAAGCCCGTTGGCCATGGCCATAACCGCAAAGACACGGTTGACCAGTTCACGATCTCTGGTCCCCTGCGAAGCATTGCTCAAGCCCACCACCGTCTTCGGAGGAGGATCGGAGATCAGCTTCACCTGCCGCAGGGTTTCTAGAACCTCGGGTCCATGATCCTGGGCTACATTACAGGGGAGTACCAGGGGATCGATATAGAGATTTTCAATGGGCACCCCAAGAGCATCCCCGGTGGCGACCAGCTCCATGGCCAGGGCCACGCGGCTTTCGGAATCCTTGGGGATACCCTCCTCGCTCATCGCCAGGCAGATCACCTCGGAGCCATACTGGGCAGCCATGGTGAAGACCCGCTCCATCTTTGCCGCTTCTGCGGGAACAGAGTTGATCATCGCCGGCCTTTTGCAGATCTTCAACCCCGCTTCGATGGCGTCATAATTTGTTGAATCGAGGCACAGGGGAAGCTCGCTGGCCTTCTGGGTCTCCTCCACCAGCCACTTCATCGCCTCCACCGGTTCGGTGGATCCGGGTCCGACGTTGATATCAAGATAGCGGGCCCCGTTCTGCTCCTGCTTCCTGGCCCATTCCTGGATAATAGAGCCATCCCGTTCCCGGATAGCCCTGGCGATATCTTGAAACATGCCGTTAATGCGCTCGCCAATAATAATCACCGCACTAACCTCCTATCGTTATAATTTAGACAGCTAATAGCTGTTATCCTGCATTAGTTCGTCAATATTTTGCCTGGTCAGCGCCGCAGCGTGCGGATGGCGCATCACCAGGATATCGAGGCCTGCCTGAAGAAAAGCCATCGCCGTAGTCGCTTCCCAGAGGACAGCCCGCTCTGCCCGCTCGCCCCAGCCGGGGTTTTCTTCCACTGGAGTGTTCGCTTCCTTGGTCCGCCAGACCTCGTATCCCACATTGCCGATCATCGGCATGGAGAGCATCCGGTCCCCCTGGAGGGCGCCGAGGCGGGCTCTTTCCATGATCGAGTAGGTATACTCGATGCCGTATCCGAGGGCAGACATGCAGGGATCGATGATGATCCGGCTGTTCATGACCATGCTCATCTCGGCGATCAGGATATTTAACTGCTTGCAGATATTGATATCGATGGGCGAAAGGGCGATCACATTATGCTGATGCGCCATGCAGGCGCTGGTGATCGCCTTATAGTTCTCCACCTCAGCCACACCGAGGAGCAGGTTCTCTCCGGCCGCCGCCTCGGCCACAGCCGGGTAAAGCAGATTGTCTTTTTCGGCTTTGCCGCAACCTACCACGATCAGCGGCACGCCCACCGCCTCGAGGACCTCTTTGACGGTGGCGGCACATTCTTCAGGAGAGCGATCCTTCAGATCGGGATCGGCGCTCTGCAGGCGGATCTGAACGAGATCGGCGCCGTACTCATCGACGCATTTTTTCGCCCAGGCCGCCGTATTTTCAAAAACATCTGCGTAATACTCATCGAAGCAGGGATGCCACCCCGGTGCCATATCGGATATCTCCAGAGCGATGACGGGACGATGGGGCATCTCTCCTTCAAAATGCAAAAAGGGCAGCGCTGACTCGCCGCCAACAGTGACCGTATGGCTGCGGGTGCCGCCCTGCTCTTTAGTTGCTCCCAGGACAACCTCGCCAACTTTGCTTCTATACCTTTCTTTTTGAATCTCTAAAGCCATCTTAACGCTCCTCTCTATGGAATTCAGGAGTCAACAGCTATCAAACAAATTTTTCTTTCGCGAATTTGGGAATGCCAGCGGCCTCCCGCGGCCCTACCAGCACCTTCCAGCCACCAGACTCTTCCTCCAGAGTCCCCTGCAGCACAGCCACATGACCGGGGAGAACGATACTTTTGTGGTTAACCTTCTCCTCCAGCCCGACCTCCTTCATCGCTTTGGCGATAATTTCACCGCTGAACTTGTTGTCGGCGTAAGCGGTGAGCACGGAGATCCCGCCCGTATCCACAGAGAGAATATAGCTGGGAATACGGGAATTTTCCACTTCCCCCTCCACGATGAAATAAGTCAGAGAGAAGTTGGTGGTGCAGTAAACCGGAGAATCGGCGGTGACTTCTCCCACCTCATAGAGGCCGGGCTCCACTGCGATCGGTTTCTGCGGATCGGTGTAGAGGTTTTGGCGCCAGGATAGAAGCGGCAGCAGATGCTCCCTTTTTGCCGTCTTCAGGACAACGATGGAGGCGTATTTACTGACATAGACGCCCGCTTGGACGATCTCCTCCAAGGGATCTTCTTTGGACGTAAAGGCGATCGTGGGATAACCGAAGGGCCTGAATTTCTTGATCGCCCCGCGGCGCATCTGGGTCAGATCGGCAAGAACCTTGCTGGTGTCGCGAGCCCCGCTGTCGAGAACGAGCTCTTTGCAGCCCAGCGCAACAATCTTTTTCACCAGTTCAGCGGTTTTCTCCAGGTCTTCCCCGCGGACGGCCAGGGGGCATCCTTTCGCCTTGGCAAGCTCAACCATTTTCTCGTAATTATCTGCCGTAGCCGCATAGAGCAGCGGTTTGCGATCGGCGACAGCTTCAACTGCTCCCTCCAGAAGGTCCGGATCCTCGCAGAGCAGGATCATTGCCTTCTTTGTTTTCCCGGCCACCGCCTCCACCGCTGCCCTGTACTTGGCCCCGTCCCCGGAATCGCATTTCACCGCCACCACATCGGTGACATAGTGCAGCCCCACGCGATCGAACTCGAGCTCGTCAAAAGCTGCCGCCTCCGCCGCGGCATCCCCTGTATCGCTGATCAACACCGCTACCCCGGTGGGATGGAAGAAGCGCTTGTCATGCCGGAAAAGCTCCGTCTCATCGCCCAGCTCGAGCAGGTGATCACCCGTGCCCACCTTGACGAGCTTGATCGGCGGTGCTGAGGCCGACTCTAAGGCCGCCTTCCCTTCCTCGGTGACGTGGGGGCAAAGATCCAAGGATGTTTTGCCGCTGGCCAGAGCCATGGCAAAAGCCAGGCAGGTCGGAAAACCGCATTCCTTACAGTTGGTTTTCGGTAAATGTTTAAAAATCTCCAATCCGGTTAAACCCATTCTCTCGTCTCCTTTCCAAAGGATATCTTAGAAGGTGAAGCCCCGGCTTCATCGTTTCCTCCACCGGAGCCTATCCTCAAAACCTCCTACATCAGCGGATCCATCGTCAGAGCCGGGTGGCCCTTTTCCTCGAGGAAGGGTAAGATCTCTTCGGCGGTGGTGCCTACACTTTCATCGGCAATCTTGTCAACGAAATCGGCGCCCAAGCCTTCCTCTTCGGCGCGCTTGCGCAGCTCGTCTCCAAGAAACTCCTTCAGCTCTTTGGGGGCCCAGACCAGGCGCCCCAGCCCGCCGTCGGCGCGGATGAATTTACGGCTCAGCACATAGGTGCGGCCGTGCCCCATGAAACCGGGTGTCTGGATCCCCCCGCCTACGGTGCCGGCGAGGGTGGAAAAAGTCATCCCGCAGGGGGTCTCACCGCTGTGTTCGCGGGTGGTGATCATGACCCCGTTAGCTTCGGGCATGATCGCCATGATGCACTCGAAACAGCCGCATGAGGTCATCGGCCGATCGATAAAGCTGTAGATGGAGCATTCTTCGATGGTGCGGTTTGTATTCAGGTAGACATATTCATTGATCGATTCCCAGATCCCTTTCTTCTCATCGAGCAGCCCCTCTTTGGCGATGGGGCGGCAGGGGCCGGTGGGATCGATCTCGTAAGTGGCCTTTGAGTCGAGCCAGCTCACTGCGCCGCAGAGCCCCAGCCTCTCCGGGGTCACCACGCAGCAGTGGTTCGGGGCAAAGGACTGGCAAAGGAGGCAGGAGTAGAAAACATCGACGGCCTCGTCAGTGAGCCCTTTAAGCCGCTCGTCGCGGGCGGCGTAGAATTCGCGGGCCCGAGCCAGCTGCTCGTTGACCTTCTCTTCATCGGTATAGAGCGTTACCTGGACCCGGTCGACGATGGAGGGAAACTCATCCTTCAGCTTGGCAACAAGGAGCTCGCCAAAGTGATGAATCTTGAAGCCCTTCTCCGCGGCGCCCTTGCCGATGCGCATCCACACGGTGTCACGCTGGGCCATATGCCAGATCCCCTCACCGTAGTTGATGATATCGTGGAAACGCCGCTCGAGGACCCCTTCAAAGTCTTCCTGCATCTTCCGCCCAAAAACCTTCGTCACGATGCCCAGCGGCAGGGAACCGCCCTCCTCAACAGTATCGATCTCGGGGCCGATCACCTCGATCTTGCCGTCCTCGATCTCATGCTCATCGACCATATTCACCAGCTCGAAACAGGGCGTACGGCCGCCGCCAAACTCGATACGCATATCGCCGCGGCGGATAACCTCGCCCTCGAAAGCCGGCCCCACGACTATGGGGACGGGGATATCGACGATCTTCAGCTTAATCCCGCGGATCTCCATGGCCACCTGGATAATATCGTCGTAATTGGGATTGGAAACATACCAGTTTTTGATCTGCTCGTCTTCCGGGAGCTCGTGATCGAGGATCACCGGAAAACCGAGGAAGATCGCCGCGAACTGGGCGGCCACCTGGACCTCATCCGACTTGCCGAGCTGCAGCACAAATGCGCGGACCCGACGCCGCTGGTAATCGCGCGTATTCTCGCGCTCTCCCGGCGGGATCCCGCCGAAGGCCATGCCGGCGCGGAGAGCGTAGTTGACGGCATGGATCACCTGGGTGAAATTACCGGTGGGGAAAGCGATAAAGTCGATCCCCAGCTTCATCCCCGCTTCGATGGCCTGCTCGACCACCTCATAGGCTAAAAAGATCATGAAGCCCATTCCCTGCAGCTTCGTGATCAGCTCGCCCAGGGCCTCGGAAGACTTGGCCTTGCCGACGATAACCGCCTGTCCGGGAATGGTCCAGTCCACCAGCAGAATACCGTAGCGGCGGACCACCGGGTCGCCCAGAAATCCGGTCCAGGGCTCTACATGGGGCTTGGCACCGTTGAGATAGCGCAGCGCCTCGATAATCTCTGCGGCATAAGCGGTCGCTTCACCGCAGAGGCGGGCATTGTAAAAATTAAGTTCTTCGCGAACCTGATTGCGCATCCGGTTCAGGATCGGCGGCAGCTCACCGAGCGTCTTTACCGCTTCACCGCTCAGCGCGCGGATCACCGGCAGGTAGTAACCAGTATCGGGGTATGCTACCGGATGATCGGGGCCGTAGCGGCGGAGCGCCTGATTGAGCAAGATCTCGGCATAGCTGGTAGCGATAACGGCGCCCTCATAGGCCTTCTCGAAAAGCTTGACCGGTGGATTTTCTTCATCTACAGCGCCTGCATAGATCTCCTCGAAAGATTCCTTCCACTCTCGAGCTAAAACACCATCAAGGGTGCTGGATTCTTCTGTCATTTTCTTCATTCCTCCTTTTTACGCAAGATAGGCTTACCACCCGGCGGAGATCGCTTCGGTACCGTACTTCTCCTGAGCCTGGCGGTGCACCCGCATCTTCCAGGTGCGCTCGTCGAGAGCGGCCATGATCACATCAACCGATTTGTCGGGATCTTCTTCCCAGATAAAATAGCCTCCGTAAACGTCATGAGCAATCTGGGTAGCCACACCGTCAACAAGAGCGCTGCCGGTAATTTCCGGCGTCACCCCCACATGGGTGGGCATCCCCAGGGTGACACACCAGCTGCCGATAGCAACAGCCTTTTCGCTCATCGCTTCGGGAGCGGAAGCCACATACGGTACCTTCGGCGTATCCACGCCCCACTGGTTGGCCATGAGCGTATTCAGATCGTAAGCGCGCGAATTGTCCACACAGGAACCCATATGGAAAACGAGCGGCAGCTTCTCATTGAGCTTGTCGGCATTGGCCTCGTTTAACATATGGAGAAAGGCCTTCAAGCCCTCGCCGGCGTGCTCTTCCACCGCCTCGGCGTTCATCAGATTCAACTTGGCCGCCGTTCCGGCCATGCAACCGGTGGCCACCATAAACACGTTGTTTGCCGCCAGCCCTTTGATCACTGTCACGCAGCTGTGATCGTGCATCACGCGCAGGTTGTTGCATCCTGCCAGGAGCACCACTCCGCTCAGCTGCCCTGAGTCGATGGCATCGGTGAGCACCTTGATGGGGTTGTCGGGATTGACGGCGGCAAAAAGATCGAGCACCGCCTCCACACTGAAACCGGCAGTAACCTTGTTTTTCAGCTTCGGAACATCGATGCGATCGGGCAGCCTTTCCTTGTAGGCCTCGATGGCCAGGCGGATGATCTCACGGGCCTTCTCCACCGCCCGATCCTCGGTGAACTCCACATGATGTGCGCCGGGGATCTTCGAATGCGACATCGTAGTTATAATCCGCGTATGGAAACACTCGGCCACCGCCCTGATGCCAGGCATGATGCACTGCACATCAACGACCATGGCATCGATGGCCCCGGTCATGATCGGTAGCTCCTGGGAGAGGAAGTTGGTGAGCAGGGGGACGCCCTGGCGCATGAGCACCTCGTTGCCGGTGCAGCAGATCCCCATGCATTTAACGCCCTTCGCGCCCACTGCTTCCGCCTCCGCCTTCATCTCGCGGGCCGCCCGCACGATCATCTCGCTCAGCAGCGGGTTATGCCCGTGCAGGGCGATGTTGACCATCTCAGGATCGATTACCCCAAAATTTGCCTCCGTGGTAACCGGCTTAGGCGTACCGAAAAGGATATCCGAAAGATCGGTAGCGATATGCTCCGCCGCAAAGTCAGCCAGGGAGGTCTTCAACCCCTGGAAGACCAGGTTGACGGGATCGGAGTCCACCCCCATATGGGTCTGCCCCATGGTCTCGGAGATGGCGGTATGGACACTGCGCGGATGGATATTGCAATCGGCGAATTTTTTCATCCGCCCCTCGGTAATCGTCCCCTCGAGCCAACGCAGCGGCTCATCGTTAAGCTTGGTAAAATCGCTGATCGCAGCGTCGAGGACTTCCTTCAGCAGATCGCGTTCCTCTTTACCTTCCACGGAGAGGCCGATCATCCGGGCTACGCGGCGCAGCTTCTCGGGATCTTCAACCTTGTAGTCCGGCGCCTTTCCCTCTAGCATTTCGGTGACGGTATAGATAAGGTGTCGGCCGTGGTCGGCGTGAGCACCGGCGCCGCCGTTGATCGCGCGGATGAGGTTACGGGCGACAATAGTATAACCGTGAGCACCGCAGATGCCCTTGGAAGCTTTTCTGGTGATGCGGCAGGGGCCCTGTAGACAGATCCGGCAGCAGATTCCGGTACGGCCATACCTACACTGGGGCTGCATCTGGACATAGCGATCATAGACGGTCTCGATCTGGCCGTCGTTTCGGTCCAGGACTTCCAGAGCAGCCGGATCCACTGTTCTCTTGTTGTCTACCTTTTTTCTCTCTTTGGACATGTTTCTTTTCTGACCTCCTTTTAAATATTCAAGCGATTGTTGTTAAAAAAAGGGGATCCTCTAAGCGTAAGCCTGCTGATCACCTCCACCGATCTGTTTGTAGAGCTCTTCTATACCCGGCAAAAGGTATCTGTCTTCCTTCTCCGGACGGCCGCCCAGACGCGCCCTCTCCAGAACTTCCTCGGAGAAGGGAAGCATCGCCAGGATGCGCTCCCCCGGCAGGGACTGCCGCAGGTAGCTTTGATCGGCTTCCGAGCGGACCTTATTTCCCACGAAGAGCACCTCCGGCAGAGCCAGGTCGGCAGCCAGACGATCTACGGCCAGCGCAGTAGTAACGGCAGCCCGGCTTGGCTCAACTACCACCAGCATCATCCTGATCCCCCGGGCGGTGCCCCGGGTGAGATGCTCGATCCCGGCGCTCATATCGAGCACCACTGCCTCGGGCCGCTCGAGAAGCACGTTCGTCAAAACAGCATTCAGAAAAGCGCTCTCCTTACAGTAGCAGGCGGTGCCGCCCTGCTTGATCCCCCCCATTTTAAGAAAGCGGATGCTTCCCAGGGGGAGAACATACTCCTCGAGGACATCATCAATGGAAGGATTTAGATCTACAAAAGCCCCCCCGCCGGCATTTTTTTCGATGATCACTTCCTGCAGATCACATAATGGCGGCAGCGCGGCAAGTTCTTCCTGACCCAACCCCAAAACAAGACCCAGGTTGGCATCGGGATCGGCGTCAACAGCAAAGGTAGGGACGTTATTTCTCATGAGGCAGTGGAGCAGATTGGCAGCAATGGTTGATTTTCCGGACCCCCCTTTACCGGAAATAGCAATTTTCAAACCGATCCTCCTTAAAATGAGACAATTTTGCCTATAATCT